>JAAUYG010049814.1_pt1 | contig 29891 bp, 14 predicted proteins | sample 7278091 | NCBI WGS metagenome assembly JAAUYG01 (sample SAMN14350201, study PRJNA611818) | marine sediment metagenome | isolation source: surface marine sediment (0.6m) | place: French Polynesia: Moorea | collected 2018-08 | reverse complement strand
CCTTCATTTTGTTTGGCCTCCGGAAATGGCATATTTGGCGGCGGAAGGAGAAAAAAAAAAAAAAGTCGGCAAGCCCATAGGGGATCCCGTCAGAGGACGGGATGCCCCAATTAAAGCCCAGTAATTAATTTAGCAATCATTATGGTCATCGGTTTTGGACTTCAGGATTTTCTCGAAAAAGTTCAAAGGAATGCCAACAGTTTACGAATACAGAAAATAGACTGCATACAATACAGTAATACCTACATTTTAAGATAGCAATGAACTGTGAACATATTGGTCCCTTTTCTTTCAAGATAACCATCATGATTTGTACGAACATACTTCGCTGCTCTGAAACTACTTTTTGAGTGACGTCAGCCCATGCACATTCCCCTGAAAGATGTCAGCAAGATGGTCGCCAAAAATTCGAGAACAGTTTTTGTGTTGTTTTTTTCAAGACTCGGTGAGTAGAAAAACATTTTTTCTACTTTTTTTTTACAAGAACATTTCAGAACATATCTTCACCAATGCCACAATATGTGAACATTTTGTTAAGCATACACAACATAGTAATATAACGTTAACTAACCCATACGTATACCATGTGGGATTTCTATCCTGAAAAGACCAGAATTTATGAATACCAAATTACTTGGAGTGTGCGGGAATGCAGTACAGTTGTTCCTGCGATTTAAGACCCCTCCATTTAACAATGTCCTCCATTTTAAGACCGGCTATCAGTGACACCATTCTTACATTTTCAGTCTAAATATCCCTCCATTTTAAGACTACCTCAAATTTAAGACCACATTTGTCTGGCTGAATGGGTGGTCTTAAAATGCAGGGACCCCTGTAACGAGGGTTGAATTCGTGAATTGACTTAAGTCTCTACATTCATTCTGTACTTGCCTAATAGTGTGATTCAAGCAATCAACTTGTAATTATCTTTGAGAAGCTAGACCATAAAAAGAATATTCAAGCCTTATTCTCCGGCACAATACCGAGTTTGTTCAAGTGTGATCAGCTGGTATATGCACAGTCATATACAGCGCACAATGGCAATAGCATGGTACCTTATGATATAAGAATACTGACAACTGACCTTGAATGGAACTGAAGCTTGTACTATGTCATTACCAACTAATCCACCTAATCCACCTAACAACAAACAGTAGAACCTGTCACAGCAATGTAAGAGCTTCAGTAATATCTGAAAGTAAACTTCCTTCAGTATGATGAGGTATCGATTGCCTAATGACACTTTTATACAAAACCAGGAAATTAAAGCCACTGTACATATATATATAATTTTCAATCCACAATGCTAAAGAAAGAAACAAAATTTTTGATATTTTTAGCAACAAGCAGAAAGATACTTTATGTTTTATATAACTATAGCATCAGTGAATGTGGGAAGTTTTAACAATTGATACTGATGCAAAAGTTAATGAAGTCCTGCATCTTTAACTTTCCACATCTGTGATAGATCTGCAAAGTAAGTAAATATAATCCATCACATTTGTTTTTTTTTCTTATCCCAGAAGTGGTCAGTTATTTCTACTTTCAAAAAATAATACATACATAGTACAGCGGAGTCAATACACGAAGAGGACTAAGTAACAAACAGCGACTTAAAACATACACATATTATATAATCTATGAAACATGTGAAGAGATATAGATACATGGTCATGATCACAAGGGTTGTTCAGTAAACAATTGCACTTTCGGAACATGTCGACAAACTTTTTTGGATGCAGGAAATCCAATGTTGAACGAGACATTTTGGCCTATGAAGGCGATAAATGAAGGGGACAGATCTCTGTTTCTCCTCGCGTCGCTAAAGCTCGGGTGGTGTTTCAAGTCCTGAGGGTCACAGGATCCATGGTTGTCATGGCGACTACAAAAGTCACAGCAAGGGTCAGCCTGTTCCCCATCTTTTCACCATATCTAGCACCGATGACGTCATTTCCACAATATCGTCATCCCTCAATTTCTGGAAGAGGATCACTAACAGTTCAAGGATTCATTGATAGGAATCTTTGTGGTGACAAAACAATTTAGCAACAATGCAACAAACCATTAAATGCATTAACGTGTAGATACGAACACATATAGAAAAATAGTTTCTACAGTGTCCGCCAGTCTAAAAACCCATATTTACCTGCACATACATAAAATGCACTTGGTATGTTCCATCTTAGACTATTTCCCAAATAACCGTTATACACTGCTGAAAGCCACTTAACATAGCAATATATAATGAGCTATGTACATGTACCGGGTTGTACAAATTAAGCTGTGCTACATGCATTTACAGTGGTCCCTCTCTTAAAGGACACTCTCTAGAGAGGACACTCCTCTATAAAGGACACAAGTTTCTGGCAGCAAGTACTATGAATGTACGTAATGCTCCCTCTCACCAAAGGACACCTCTCTAATAAGGACAGAATTGTTTGGCAGAAGGGGTGTCCTTACTAGAGGGGACCACTGTATATTACTAACCATCAACATTCTTATTGTACATATTTTTAAACCTGAAAGTTCTAACTGGTGCGATTTCGAGCAGGAGTCACCTTGGTAACCCTAGGAATATATGTTGTTACCATGGTTACTGCACTCTGGATTCATCCACAGGAAGATATTCTCACCCCTCCGAGTCATGCTTTGAAACCACAGACGTTTCATCTGACCAATTGGTCATGTGATGGCCTTGACTTCTTCACAGTAAACAAGGTCACTAGGACTGGTCGGAACGTCTGTCGTTTCAAAGCTTGACTCTGAGAGGTAAGAATACATTCCTCTTGGTAACCCTAGTGTAATCCGCTCTACATGCTCTGGAGGCAAATAATATTATCAAGATCATGCGAAGTGTTAATATCCTAAATTATCCCAAAGCACATGTTACATAACGTCATGGTTAACACAATATTAAATGAACTTTCCGAGAACTATACCAAGGCCTTTCTGGGTGTTCTGCTCTGGAAATACTCAGGTGCTGATAGGGACTGATTTGTGATAACTTTTATACATGTTTAACTATTTTGTAAATATTGCCAAGGCTGAGGAGGACTTCTCTAACTTAAGTCTAACTTAAGTCAAATTCTTAGCCAATTCATATTGCTCATATAGGTGACTTTAAGTCAACACTTGGACTTAAGTATTGTTGAGAACTCCAGCCCTGGTAATATAATATGAAAATCCTGTTGTGGAGCACTTATAAAATATAACTGTTTGTATATAAATGGGTGTTCTTTCCTCCCCTTTCCTTTAATCATAACTGTTTGACCCATGTTTTATGTGGGTGTTTGACCTATGAACAACATTTAGCAGCTGAAAACCAGTTTATTTTTTTTAATAACATTTTCGGTTTGACAATATCCGAGGAAGCTTGTGGCTGACTTAATACGCACCCCACGTGGATGCCATAACAGCTACCCTAAAGGGGATGATCGTATCACAGAGTGGTCCCTCTCTTAAAGGACACTCTTTAGAGAAGACACCCCTCTAGAAAGGAAAAAATTCTTGGCAGCAAATATTGTGAATGCATGTGATGCTTTCTCTCACCAAAGGAAATCTCCCTAATAAGGAGAGAATGGTTAGTAGAAGAGAACACGGTGACTGTACTTGAAGGCTTAAATAAATACCGGTCCTTATTTTAAATCATGTTTATATGTCCTAGTTTTCCTTCTCTCTGCTGTGTTGTGTGAAACTGTGTGAATCACTTCCCAGTTTCTCCTGGTCCTCCAATTAAGATGACATGTGGGTATAAAAGTGGGTATAAAATACACTGATTAATATGTAATTGGGTCAACCCATGTCATGTGACATGTTCTACGTATGGTACCTGGCTGCACTATTTCCCCCAGTTCTGGATCATCCCTTTCACTGATGATAAAGGTCGTCCTGAGGTACCAGGCTCCTGAAAATCCAACATTAGTTACATCCAGAAAATGATGCTACTATAGCATACCATGCATACTATCACACAAAATATCGATACAGGTCCCAGGATATTTTTTTTTTTAAAATACCCTACCCAACAGGTGACAGGTTAATGCGATTATGTCCTGGAGGCCATTATCAACGTTTAATTTAGTTGAACTAGCCTACATGCAATAGAAACTTGCTCGATATTTGACCACCACAGAATTAAGACCACCACAGAATCAAGACCATCTCCGAGTTAAGACCATGTGGCAGCATGGATGGTTTGTGCACACACAAACTTAAATCCACTAATCAACTTGGCAAGCATGGTCTATTCCAATCCTTTATATCAGTTTTTGGCTTAAGACATTTCTAGAAAGCAGCCGGAGGTCAGAATTTAGGCTGCTTTCTGGCAGCCTTATGGGTGGTCCCAATAGTGAGGTTGTCGCAGAATTTCAGCCATACCATTACCATGAATACCCAAACTATCTTTTTAATTATCGGTTGTTAGGCTACAGCGCTACACACATTAGCACTAAAACTATACAGCATTTACACTATATACCGGTATGCATATTACCATTGCCATAATTATATGCTTACATGAAGTTAAACCAAAACCAAACAATTTAGGCAAAGATATGGTCATAATGAACTGATGCTCCAGTGTTAGCAAAAGCTGTTTTACAAAGCAAGCCTAATACATGTTACTGGGGTTAGGTAATATTCTGTTACATATTTGTGCTTTATTAATCACTGGTACATGTATCTCGTTGCTATGGAAACATGAGCAGACTTACTTCATTGTTGTTAGTAGTAGACTTTTTAGTATCAGTGTCCTTCGTGACATCATTACAGGCCTTGGTTTTCTCCTGAGCCAGTCTGACCCAGGCTGGCTGACCGCCCGATGAGTTGTTGTCATTTCGAGTCAACTTTCCGGGGGCTGGCCTAGATGTGGAAGACCGTACCAGACCCGACTGTTGCTGTTCGGCACTGCCTTGGGATTTAGAAGGGGACGTTTTTTCGTCATTCCCTGAAGACAGAGCACGTCTACGGCCAGAAGGAGACATTTCACTGGATACGGTCAGCTGATTTGGAAGTGGCTGCGTCTGACTCCTTATGCGGTCTTTCTGCATTGGTGATTCTCTCTTGTAAGGAGATTTGTCGTTACTCTCGGCGGACCCGGAAACTACTTGTTCCTCAGTCGTCTCGGCAGAGTCTCTTTTGCTCGCAACAGCAACTTTTGATGTGGCACCTTTACTACTTTCAATGTCCGTTCCAGATGACAATGATGCAGAGTTTGTATCCTTGCCTTGGGAACTTCTTTTTGAGTCCTTTGCAGTAGAGGAAATGGAGTCTTTGCTACTTTCTCGGGTACTTGTAGAGCCACTGGCCTCTTTGAAGCTAGAGGTAATGTTTAACGCACCACGTCCAGTATGCCTTGGCTTGTCTATTGTCTTCACACGATATTTACCCATATTTGCATCAGAGTTCTTTTCAGTTGGGGAATGCACAGCTGCTTTTGAATCCTTTTCCTGTTTTGAAGTCGATGCATTGCTCTCTTGCTTTGCATCAGCTTTCTCGGCAAAAGCCACAGTTTTCTGAGCAGACATTTCCGACGAATTTCTTGGGCTGGTAGCACCCTTCACAGAGCTCTTTGTAGTGCTACTTTGCTTTAACGTCTCCGCCTCTTGCTCAAGAGTCACTTTTCTCTGGGAAGCATTCCGCTTAAATCGCTGAACCATGGAAGCGAATTCCGTGCCAGAGTCCTCATCTTCCTTGCTGGGGGACTTTTCCTTTGGCTTATCCAAATCATCCCAAGCACGACCGTCAGCTAGGGAGGAGCGATTTCCTGGCTTACCCTCACTGAGCAAGTTTTCTCCCATTGACGTTGTCCCAGCAAACGTCTGGCGTTTGCTTTTGTCCTGTTTCTGAGCATTGCTGCCTCTTAAGATCACAGCGGTGGGCTCCTGTCGCGCTGACGCAGGCACTGGACTTTTCTTTGGTGAAACCTGTTGCTCGGTGTTGCTGCTTCCTTGCTTCACTGACCCAACAGGTCGAAGACGAACAACAGATGATTCATCTGAAGCAGCAGACTTCTCCGCATGCTTTTCTTTACTTTCTTCCGCTTCCTTTACAATGACTGATGACTTCGGATCTTCTTGCACGTCACTCGCATCTGCTTTTTGATTTTGTTCTTTATCTTTCTCTTCCTTCTCCTGCTCTTCTCCGGTGTTCTTTTTTTCTTCTTTTACACTTCCTTTCTTACCCTCTGGCTTCACACTAACCGCCCTAGGTTCGTCTCTCAATTTCTTGTTGCTCTCCTCCTTCTGCTCCTTCTTGGCATCGTCTTTGAAGCTTTTTTGCAGCTCAGATACTCGCGCCCCCTGTTTTGGTGCACTTGCAACCTCCTCGTCTTTTGCAGACTCTTTTGTCTTGGGTTTCTTGTCTGAAGGTTTGCTGACGGGCTTTGGCTTCAGTGGACTTGGCTTGGCTGAAAAATGAGGAAAAACTTGTTATTTGAAAGTCACATCACATCATATTATAACAATGAACAGTGCAGTGGTTCTGACCCTCCCTTCCCATATGGGGGAGTGGGGCAGTACCACTCCACTGCACTAAAGTGGTGTCAATGAGTAGTAGTATGCACACATAGTACCATTGTAGAATGTCACCTTTTGGCAAAGAAGCTTGATAAGGTACTAATGCGGGTATCAAGACGTTAGTTATTTTATTAGGTAGCTCACTGCTTACTCAATTTCTACATCATTACATATTGGATATCATAAAAGGATCACGCATGTGGAAGCGGTTTTGGAGACAACGAACAGGGCAGCAGTAGTACTTTTCTTCTTTTGCATTTAACCAAATAAATGTGTAAGTCAATAACTGTGTTTTCTCTCTCACTCTGTGCGTCTTTGGAAGATTTAGAATGTATCAGTCATGATCCCTCAAAACATCTAAGGTTTACGTTAATGTCTGCAACAACCAACACCAACTAATCCATGACCCCACATTCAATGTAACAGCCATGAGACCAACAAATTCCATTTTCCTTGATTGGAACAATTTTGAGAACAACAATGTTTATGGGATCCCTCCAAAAGTATAGCATTCTGAGAGGTGGTTGGAGCAAATGAGAGCATAACCAAGACCCCTTAAGGGTTTGATTTTTTGTGAGGTGATAATTTTTCTATTTTTACAGACCACAATCTCATGTCAAAAATAATTGGGCCTGGCAACGGAATTATTGAGGCTATGACAGATGCAGTTTATCAATTCTGTATTTGCAAGTATTCAAGTACCTAGTACAGAATATATATATATATTATATATATACATGTATGTTTTTAGATATTTCAATTTCTACAGAACACAAACTGATATCAACACTTATAAAGAAACGGGTAACGGCGTTATCTGTAAGTCCTCACAAAAGCTAACTATTGGCATTTTGAAAATACAAATGTAATTTTGTAATTAAAAAAAAAAAGATTGAAACCTTCATTTTCATGGGACACTTTGAGAGTGAAGTTTCAAAATGCCACTCTGCCTAAAGTCATGATGGCAACATATTTTCTGAGACCATGACAAATATTACTTGGATACTTGATAGGTGTTATGCCCATAGTACTTCCCAAACATCTCCTGCCACTACCAGATTAAATTACCATCCCTGCATTTGTATCCTACAAGTATTCAAGTAATTGGCACCCAATACTGCCATATATATATTTTTTAGAAATATCTGACAATTAAAACACAATTAAACTTCGAGATATATGCTAAGAGCCAGAAAGGAGATAAAATACCGGACAACAGCTAATATTCAGGAAAATTCAGACATGGCAGTGTCAAAGTGTACCACTAAGTAGTTACTTAACCTAGGAGTAAGAAACTCAAAACACATGGATACACAATTTACTGCATACAAAAAGATACTGTAGCAATTAAGAGTCAATAGACAAAGATATGTTACAAGACTTGAGAGGTTTCACAGAATGCTGGGATTTGACTAGGGTCTAATTAAATAGGTAATAGTTTCTTTACTTAAACATAAATTATCGCTATGCAGCTGCTACAAAATCAAATGTGAAAGACAATTTTGTATTGAAAAAGAGTATTCAAAGTATTAATTTCAAGTGGTATCAATTTCCATGGGACAATCACATTTGGTGGGTGGGGGGTCCTCGCGTGTAGCTGCTTTGGCTGGCGCTGCTTTCTCTTCTTCCTTCACTTGTGGCAATGCGCTGGGACCTGCCGTGGCCTTCTGGAAAGATAAAACAATGCTATATGATAGTATCTGTTTGTTGTGTCCTGGAAAACAAAACACTGGCACTTAAAATGCATTGCTTCATACCTATGCTAGTAAGACTCTACATTTATTTATATGTGTTATTATAAAAGTAACTTCACCATCATGACAAATCTCGTTCCAACAAAGTATCCTTGGGCCTCGAGATTTCTGAGATTATCAGAAACTTTAATGCTCATTATGTCGATGTCAATGTTTATTACCGGGGTAATCAGATATTGCTATATTTGCCAATTACTGTCCACATGGTTAATGTGTGTTTATTCACCAGATGTTGCTATATTTGATAACGACAGTGTATCACAATGTATCCATTTTAGGACATTATAATGTATTTTAAAATTTGTACTATCTGAACTCTGACACATTATGAGATATAATGTTATGGTTATCCTGCAGAAATCCTGTGTAGGACAACTTATTGCATGTAAGCATGTGACGACACGGAAAGTGCAGACAACTGAAGAAGGCCTGAAGTATCGGGTTGAAAGCTCTTGACTTTCACTTGAACACTGGTGATTATGCGATTAAATATCAATATTATTGCATGTACATTTGTAACTAAACAACAGTAAGTTACATGTGATACAATTGCAGCCATCCGTTAGATAGGCATGATCCAAAGTTGATTTTCAAGGTCACCCAAGGTCAATTTTAAATAGCACAGCCATGGTAGTCATGCGTATGACTTTTATTTCTTTTCCGTTTCAAATACAATGTATGGCGTACTTGCCATTCTGAGCAACTGACATACCTGAGCCGGTTTCCGCCTCTGACCGCGGGCACCGCTGGGTGCTCCCGATCGTTTGGGTCTGCTAGGCGCCACAGAGATCCGGTGTTTGGCTGCGGACATGTTTAGCGAAGAGTTACTGGAGATCATATCCAAGTCAATGTCTGTGACTCGATCTGAAATAGCAAACGATTAAAATAAAGTACATTGCTCCTGGCAAATTAATCATAGGTTGCTTTTTCTCTTTGTATCTTAATACATTGGGGATTGCTTCTGCAGAAATGTTTCAACACTGCAATTGCATAGACAGTGTGTAGTCGTAATAGTAATTGGAACCTGGGAATTTGGGACAGCCAAGGGACTTTGAAAATATCTCCTTAAATCTCAGCTGCTTTTATTTCCCAGGGCCATTTTCATTCACTGGACAGGGTTAGGGACTGGAGTTGCTGGTTTGTCCCTACATGTATTTCTCATGCGGTTTTAAAAGAAATATTTTTGCTGTACAAAATTGGAAAAAAGGAAAAAATCTTACTGTAAGTACTGGAATAAACTGTACAGGTCATATTAAATATTGGTGATACGTCCTGTGGCTGGACTAAGAACATGGGGACTGATTATACAGTGTAGAGAAAGCTGAGAAATCAACGAAAATTCACTGGTCATGAACATCACAAAACATTTTTTTTTATCCATGCTTAAGATATTTTCTAGAAATCAGGCCCCGCTTTTCTGAGTTAAAAATTTCTGAGCATGAGAGAACTAAATAGAAGGTAAATAGCTGTAGCAGAACTCTAGTAGACTTTCCTACTTTTGAATTTGCTAACTTACCGTTGTACTCCTAGACAGTTAAGTTTTGCTACTGCTCCCAGAAATGGCAGCAAAGGTGTCACCACTGTTGTCGCAATCTTATTAGCATCTAGTAATATTGCTAAATATAGCATGCTGCCTGACTAGATTTACCATGTTTACTGTGAAGACAGACAGTTTTGACTCTAATAGACATGATAAATGCATAACACGTAGCATGCTTAACCATTTACCTGGTGTCTTTTTGGCACTGCTGGAAACCCACTTCTCCTTGAAGAAGTCCTGGGCAGAATAACAGTAGTAAAAGGTATACATGCATGTCATCTCTAAAGTTTGCCAGCACCCAAATTATTACACTTGCATTAAAATCTGTATGTTACTTGCAACAAAACCTGATTGATACGACTTGTAGGCATTTTTCTCGATAATTAATTTGAATACAAAACATGTACAAGTGTAGCTACATGTACTTTTCACTGTACACACTGTATGCTTCTCTAGGAAGTTGGCTGATTGGCTATCGGTTGTCAGTCTGGGGCTACTGCCATGTTATTGCCCGTGTACTGCGTGGTCTAAAGCCGAATCACTTTTAAGAAATGGGTAAACTGTCATAAATGATTCCATCCATCCCCCCTCCCTCTCTCCCCCTCTTCAACAACCACCATTCCTTGATTTTTTTTTTTTTTTTTTCGCTTACATCTTCTAATTCCTGGTCGTCGCTGTCCATGCTCATGAAACTTCGATCACTGTCCAGACTCTGGGACTTTTCCTGTTGTCATGGAAACAAACAAACAAACAAACAAATAATGCTCAAGTCTTACAGCCGTAATTTAGTATAAATACAATGCATTGTACATATCGGCTCATATTGTAGAGTAATAAACATAACAACTGAAGAATTGCGTCTGTGGAACAGACTCCTGCAGAACTGCATAGGAGATGGTTAGAAAGGTCATGAAGAATGCACGAACAAAAAGCATAGGCGTCACACTATGAAAACAGTCTTTTATGATTAGTATCTTTAGACATATTAGAACGCAAAACAATACAGTAGAACCTGTCTTTAAAGACTGCCCCAATGGGCATAAAAATATGGTCGCTCAAGACAGGTGATCTTTCATGACAGGCTCTGATTAGTTGCATTGAAATGTAGAACCTTCTGCCATGAATAAGTGGTCCTTCAAGACAAGTGGTCTCTCATGGCAGTGGTCTCTTAAGACAGGTTTCACTGTACATGTATATTGGCAGTGGTTAGTACTGCAGGGCTAAGGAGTGGAAAACTGATTGCTGGATAGAGTGACAGAGTGAATCATGCTGCATGTCAATACTCGAACTAGGAGCTCATACAGTTAAAACAAAGAAAAGTACAATGTAATGTCTAGTTTGATGTCGCAGATTGAATCCAGCACCGATTTCCACATCCCTAGACTAATGGGGTCAGAGGAAAATTGATGGAAGAAACATTCTGAAGCATTTGTTAACCACATAGCCATGACAATGTTAGGGAATCACTAGCATGTTTAGAAGTATGAAAAGTAAAATTGATAGTCTTGGTTATATTTTTAACATTAGTATAAACCCTAGTAGAACATGTCAAACTAAGATAATATATGGTCTCTATCATTATATTTAGATCATTGAGAGAGCATAAGCTGTAGATGATTAGACCAGAGGACCTTTAATCTTTTAGACAAGACAACTACTCAGTGTGTTAACATGGTTTGAAATGTTTTGTGAGACCACTATTGCCATGATTGCGTTAGCAATATCAGAAAAGCCATTCTGTTGTAGATGAAAGTGCCAATAGGGGACTAGTTTATAGAGGACTACTATTGCCTTTACGCTATTACAAGAATTTATGGCATTTATAAAGACATCTACTGGTACTTATAATGGATGAACGTGTCAGATGACTATAACTTTTAGAGCCTAACAAAGAAATTTGCTATGGATGTGTCAGCGGACTACTGTTATCCATTATAAAAGGCATCTCCTATATGATGTATATGTAGGATGAACGTGTCAGAGGACTACTGTTACCTTTAGACCATTAGAAAAGACATCCGCTATGGATGAGTGTGTTGGGGGACTGGAGGGAAGACCTTCGTCTGAATCATCTCCACGTAGAGCCGTAATTTTCCGAGCGAGCTCGTTCTGAAAGCAGGAAGCATATTTTTTTATTTGGTTAATCATGCTAACCATGTTAACTGTAGCAAAGCGGGAACAGAAGACATTGATACAGCTATAATATAGAGTCATTAGTCCACCTGTAATAGGAACATGTAACCCTTTTGCCCCCCAAATGCTGGCATTTAGAGAGGTCAGACACGTCCTTTCGCGAGAAAGCAACAACATCGAATGCATTGATGACAGAACTCGTTGCCAGGATGTGTGTTCCATCTGGAGACGGTACAATGTATGTCCCTTAACTACTTCACTGCAGTATGTCTTGTATCTACCTGGTATCTATCTTGTACCTATCTATCTGGTTTTCATGTCGACTAAAGTTGCCTGCCACAGTGAAAGTGTTATACCGGTAGAATTGGTAATCGCGTTCGCTGAGATTTAAGTTCAAAACACTTTTTATAACCAGAAAGAACCAAAACTTTAAAAGTCTTTAAACCAACTAACACAAAACAGCTGTGTGTCTCACTGACGGGAATACATGTATATGTACCAGATGTATGACATCAGATTCAGTAAGTCAAAATAACGTCAAGGCTAAAACATTGTTTAAATGTATACATGATGCCATTGATGGATATATAATTGCGAATGTACATGTACCTGAAAATCACTAGTCCCATGCACGGTCCACCGCCTCATTATAGAAAGTATCCAATGCCAAAATATTATTTGCTGGATGGCAAATCTTTTAACATGTTTCAATCAGTTTGATTAAAACTGGTGCAAATGTTACATGCTTGCACTGAGACCTGTCAGAGCAAACTAGATTATGTTGTCAAGGTCAACAAATACTGACAGAATGAAGTGGATTCTGTTGTCAGGTTGTGGTTGTCATGGTAACGATTATGCATGTTCAATGATAATAATAAACATGCTGAAGATTGTTTTGTGTTGTAACTATGTTAGCAGGCCACTGTAAAGTGTTGGCTAGTTACATGTACATTGTAACCTGGGTCTATTAGCAGGATCAGTAAACATGTATCGTATGTAAAACACAAAGAACAAGAGCATGCACATCTAGCCTAAACAAACAATCATGGATTATTCCATATACCATGTTACTCTGTTCATGGCCCACAATCACTATTTTATGGTCCATACCCCAGTAACCTTGTATAAAACATCTGCACAAGTACAATCTCTAATAGTAGTAATACAGAAGCCCCTAATAGTAGTAATACAGAAGTATTAAGTATTACAGAAGTAGTAATACAGAAGTATTAAGATCCCTAACAGTAGTACAACAGAAGTCCCTCTATTTTACAACCCTTTATTTTAAGACCACCCTTAATTATAAGACCACCCAATTTGGTTCCACAGTGCCAAAGTGTTTCAAATGACCTTTATTTTAAGACCACCTGCAATATAAGACCACATTTTCTTGGTCCCATGGGTGATCTTAAAATAGAGGGACCACTGTATTACATGTAAATTGGGCTGTTGTACATGTGAGAAACCATATATGTATAACCCCAAGTACCATCATGAATATCATAATTATCATAAGCTTAGATGTCCTACACATTCCTATAACAGCTCTAAAGTTTCAGAACCAAGTGGAGGTTTTATGCACAAAAGAAGGACACATGATTCAATAGGATTCAGCACTTAATTACTTAAATACAGTTAGTTAAAAGTACTAGTACTGCCCAGCCACCCAGTACCAATAGTCGTCTACATGATGTATAGTAACAGCATATTGTTGCAGAAGGTTCTCTATTAATAGCCCTGGGCTATTTATAATAATAGCTATTAATAGAATTAAAGACTAAAGACTGTATTCGTGCCTTTCCTTCTTCCATAAATGGAAAGAAACAAATGGAATAAGTCTGGCATGGCTACAATACAATCCCAATCTTTCTATTTCATGACGTACATGGACTTGATGAGTCATGAAAATCTTACAGAAGTCACATAATAAACATGAAAAACAGAACAAGAAAACATGTTACTCATGATTTACATACTAATACTACGGAGGTCCCTCTCTTAGTGGCAACTCTCAACAGAGGCCACCCTCCGTGTGGGGCCAAATTTTTGCCACTGCTACTATAAACATGAGAAATGCATTTATTTTTCCCTCTCGCCAAAAAAAAATCTGGCCACCCCTCTAACGTGGCCACAATTTCTTGGCAATTAGGGTGGCCTTATCAGAGGGGGACTACTGTATACTGTTTGTTGCTATAATAGAAAAAAAAATATTCTACATGCTCTACACAAGTTCCTAATTTGATAAATACCATAAACTGATTTTGATTAATTCTCCCAAAATGTATTACAAGTATATATTTTACCTTATTCATGTTATTATCAAGAGTCATGACCTGGCTGTTACTGCGAACAACTGTGTATGCATTACTGCTAACAACTGTATACCAGTACATTATATGTGCACATATATTTATGGTACTGTTATCGTGCCACTACTTGCACATACAAAGAATATCCCCTGAAATTTACTGCTTACTAGTATCACTGCAAAAAACTGAAACTTATTTGTGCATACAGTAATGCTGAGTGGTTCAAGGGGGTATGTGAATTTTTACTTTCTTACACCATGTACACTTTCACTATAGCAACAAGGGATGACTTAGGTGGTCACACATCCAAGTACCGGTACTAATTTAAACTACCCGTATGTTACAGAACTCGCTTTTTTTTTAACCAAAATGTTGCTACACCAATTTCGGGACCCATGAGGATAATTGGGCTTCCTGGTAAAAGTATACATGTACCTAGAATATGTATATGTACGGTTATGCTACAGGATATGCATTGTCATGATATTCACTGCATTTACCAATGTTTACAGAATATGACACTTGCTATGGTAGTCAACATCGTATTGGTACATGGGGAATTGTAGTGAACCTTAAACATGTTAAAGGGTACATCCAGCGGTCAGCAGTTTGAAGATTTGGAATAAACAAGAACATGTGTAATACTGATACGTAACTCATGTACATTTATTATCATGGCAACCACATGACACTAATGCTACATTTATTAACTGCTGATTAAAAAGTCATTAAAGCAATAAACCATCCGAATTGTCTCAGACTGCTGATCAATAATCAAGACTTGCACATCTGTCACAAAAAAGTTAAGATTATAAAGTGTGATCCTGTTGTTATTATGAATGCGATACTATCATTACTATCTGGGCAGATGGTACCATAAATATGCCACTATCATCTTATTCTTTGTGATCATCCATGAGCATAATCACGGTAAATATGGTTATCATTCACTAGTATACACAGTAATATTTGTCATGGCTGCCATGAATACGGTATTATCATTTTACCCAGTTATTATCACAAATATTATATTGCCATCATTATCCATCTGTTATCATGAATACGGTATTATCACCACCACTGATCATCATCAAGTGGTTATGATGGATATGCGAGAAAATAGGTTATTGGACTCAGGATTCATAATAGCAACAATTGTCTTTCTACACACTGAGTCTTGAAAGAAAACCAAAATAATTGTTCCCGAATTTTCGGCGAGGATGGCGGCGAGATGCTCGCCAAAAATTTGGGAACAATTATTTTCTTTCAAGACTCAGTGTGAAAGTGTTTCTATGACGGATATGGTATTTGGTATTATCACCATTATCCAGTTCTAATCAAAATTATCAAGAATACGGTTTGTTTGAGCATGTTTGGAATATGCACAAATGATGAATCAATGAACATCCATATCGCAGGTTCACAACACTACCTGATAGTCCTGGCAGTAGCAAACAATCCTGCAAACAATAGCCAAGATTTTATACCTTACAAAACCAGAATTTACCAGGTTTAATTCACCAATGTTTACCATGTAATTTTTAGACTAGGCACATCCTAAAAGCATGTTTCCACCTGTCATCATGTTCATATCATGCATTATCAAACCTGTAGCGTACACAAAGTGTCACACAAACAACCAATTCGGCCACTTTGTAAGGCCCTTAAACTTTATACAAAATTTAAATGTACGAACTATGGCATATATACAATGCACACACCCAGTACTTATGTTCAGGGTCCAAATATAGGTAAAACTGTCTTGCATTTTAATGCATGCATGTAGTTTTGGAGTGTTTCCTGTCATGGTAGTGCTCTTTATTTGTGCTTACCCTAGCATGGGCCCGTCGAACACTTAAAAAGCTTCCCATATCTCCAGTTGGGTAAAACCTGGTATATAATATATCCTCTATAGCCCGGCACCTTGGCTATTGACAAATTTGTGACAAACAATCATTCCACAGATCTGTGGCAGGCTACAACCAAAACTGTCCACGCAAACCAAAATGGCATCCTTTCAGAGTAAAAACACTTCCTTTTTCCTTTGCTAACTTTTCTGTATACCGACACAGGTGGTTTTTGGCCCCTTTCCAGCTGGCTAACAATTATACACACTGGCTAGTACAGGCCGCTGCTCGGGCGGCGTAACAACATCCCGTTATGGGGGTAGCCCGTCTGCAACATGTACAATGTACAGAATTCCGCACGTTACTTTGACAGGTGCATGCGAACACCAAGACATGTAGACTTGACTCCGGTGACACCAAAAAACAGATCTAGGATTTTTTTTTCAAATACTAATCATAGCTCTACACAGATATTTCTGTAACATTGTATAAAGGATACCTACATCTTGAGGCATGCTGCTGGTATCCTCAGTAGTGGCTGAGCCATCAAAATCCATGGCAGGTTTTATTTTATATATATATTTTTTTTTTCAATCCGAGAAATGGAAATTGCACATGACAAATAGCACATGCGGACAGCAGAAGCACGAGGGCAAATATCTGTGGCGGTATCTACGAGCCTTAGCTTAGCACGGCCCCACCCTGATGGCCCTCCGATGACGGAAGGGAAAAGGCAAGAGACACTGACATGGTGGAGCCTGGGCTCGCTGTCCTGCATTGCCTGAATGTGACATTCAATCCATCCAGTGATGGCATCGAGTCTTCACACAGTGTCGCCAGGCTATCATACATGTACCTGGCACCGCTGCCAGCAGAGCCCACTGTAAGCCTCTGCATGCTGCAGACCTTAAAGCTCTGTCAATACAATTGATACCATTGTTCCCTGTTCAGGGGACCCTTCCACCTGGGCAATCAGGACAATAAACCTAGAGGCTTTTAGTGTGTTTAGACAATTATTAGAATGATCCAGGGTATATGCTGGCTTGATTCATGACTGAATTGCATAACATGCTTGCACTCATATGGAGCATGCTTTTCGAGTGCATTTTCTGAACACTGAATGCAGGGCTATATTTGCTCATTCTCGAGTTTTCACTGTACAGCAGCCCCCTAAAAAGGTAACACCCAGGTAGTCTATAAATACATGTAACTGGGGGTGCTGTCGAAAATAGCAAATAAATCAAGGGTGTTCTCTTGCCACATCTCTCAGGAAAAGAAGAGTTTTGGGACCTAGTTTCCCAATTTAAATCTAGAAAACTACAAGCCTTAGATGAGTCAATGTTTTGACCTTAAGATTTTTCTGGAAGCTTTTTTTTTAAGTTTTCTGGAATATTTTTCTGAAGCCCTGGTGTTGTTTACTAAACAGTTAACATGGGTAAAGTATGGTTGCTCTAGCATCATACGTGTACAACTGTGATTCTTATAATGTTCAATACATTCATGCTCAATAAATTATTTACATGTAGCTCTCACGAAACAAGGATGCAAATCAATTATCATTTACTTATCTCAACTTCCTTTAGTTCTTCTAAGAAAGGAAAAGTGACTAGTCATTGACAGATTATGGAATTTGAGCTTCTTATATATATATAGATATAATATCTGAGAAGAACTAATAAATTACTTATGCTAACGTTGTTAATGCAATTAACATAGGCCGTGATATCACTGATATGTAGGATTTCTAATATTTTTAATAGCTAAGTTTCATGCCCGACATGTCGATTTTGCTAGAAATAAGTCATAATTTAACTTTTTTGTACCAGTAATTCAATTAACAGAGTATATAAAGAGGTAAAATTTTGAAAATGGTGGTCTAATGTTGGTCTATTTGGTGTAACGGTACATGATTACAAATAAATAAGTTTTTGTCTTTTATAAAAGTAGAAATGTTCGTGTGGACTTTATTTCCCTAATACATGTAATATAGTAATTTCGTGGGTTAAGCAAAATTGTGAACTTTAATCCGAGTGAAATTAGACAAAGTATGTTAATTGATTACTACCGGTAGTATTTCTATTTGGCAGCAAACTTACACTTCTGTGAACATGTGCGTATTTCAAAAAGGCAAACAATTAATTCCTGCCGAATTTCTACCTTTATATACCAGAACGTTACAGTATCTGAATATTTTGATATGTTTGATTGGGTCCCTTAAATAGCCTAAGGCATACAAACCAAAACAGGAGGAGCCACCAAAGTGTCTTCTTTGTTCTCTTTCTTTTGCAGCTATGTACATGTATACCTGCCTGTCTCATGCAGCTCATGATGAAACTTGGATATTAGGGGTATGGCATTTCTGGTTTAAGTAAACACAAGTGTCTAACACCCCCCACATCCTCCCCTTTTCACCACAGTTACAATGTACATGTATGATTCTCTTGGCTGTTCAGGTGACAACAAACGAAAGCTGATACATGCATGGGACACACATTTATACATATGATACCCAGGGGACGAAAAAATCAATATTTCTAGACCCTGTAGATTGGACTGGAGTAAATTAAGGTGAGAGAGTCCCTCTCACAGCAGGTGTGGATAATACTGGCGATGATAATCATAATTTATGCTACAGTGAAACCTATCTTGAGGGACCAGTGCCCCGGCCCATGAGAAACTACATATGCTTCCACTGAAAGACGTTCCACAGATTCTTAGTAGAAACTCCTGCTGGGACATCTGAATATACCAGAACCTACATGTAGCTGTCACCAACAAAGACCACCTGTCTTGGGAGACCTCATTATTATGCCCGTTGGCCAAGGAGATGCTATTTTAAGATAAATTCTACGTTGTCATGTGTGTCATTGAGTATATTACCCATTCAAGATAGTAGCCCTACACTGTACAAGCTCTATGGATCTGTATATGTCAGTGTATACTAGTTATCATGTTGTTGGTATTATGGGTATACCATAAACCATGTGTATACCATTACCGTATACAAAAAAATACCCGTATTTCTGCATGGTGGTGTTGGTGTATGTACTCTAGCTTACCATGAAAAATACAGTAGAGCTGTCTTGAAAGACCACGGCAATGTGGAGTCTCAAAAGACAGGTAGTCTTTTGTGACAGGTTCAATTGTACAAATGTTACACTGAAATATACGACCTGCTGCCAATATACATGATATATGCAGGGTCTTTCAAGACAGATGATCTCTCTCTCCTCATGGCATAGCAGTGGCGTGTTAAGATAGATTTGGTTTTCGTTTGGTCAATGTGCATCATGCTGGGCTAGTGCTACCTATTAGCCACATAGCCAAATATTAAAAGAATTCCCATGTGGCTACAAGATTTGGTTTGCTTTTAACCACAGTGGCTAAAGCCTTTACTTTCACCTCATATATACATGTGTAGTTGCATGCAGTTTGCATGAGTCAACAGTGTTACACATGATAGCTGTCTTTTGAGTTACATTTCTATTTAGATGGTTAACATGACTTTAATCAAATGCATGCATGCATCTTGATGTAGAATCTTTGTCTCAGAATTTGATATTTATCAAATTCCGAGACAATACGGGTAACCATTAACCATGGTTAATGTCTTTTACAAATATGTTTTTTGGCTCAACAAATTCATTTGTGGCTAAAAGAAATGGTATCTTTTAGTCACAGTGGCTAAACAGGAAAATTTCCTAACTCCAGCCCAGATCATGTTTAAGGAATAAGTACATGTACCATATACATGATATATGTACCAGGAAACAGAGCTAATTCATCGTACATAACATGTATAACATGTACCTCTATATCTCAAAATGTACAGTGGTATACTACCAACAAGTAATTTGATATTATTTGTCACATTAATCATCTAGTCTGTATTATTTCAAACCTGTTAAATATAATCTTTACTTGGCGCATTAAAGATTTTGCATGGGTCTTAGACCGTGCAAATGGCTACATGTATTACATAATATGTGCAACACTTAATAAATTGAAATTCAATAACACAAAATCATAAGCTCATAATTTGAAATCCAAAAGTACAAATTTACAGTTCAAAATCAAATGATACGAGTAAAAATCCACATTTTGAGACACGTAGTTGTGTTAAAATAAAAGGCCGTCAGGAAAATGTTAAATGGAGTGTTTGCATTAGGTATAAAACAAATTGGTCCACAGTTTATGACTAACACTGTAGTTCTGCCTACCTTCCACTCTTTATCTTTCCCAAATGCTGCTGCAATTCTTCATTAAATTGGTTCATAAAATCCTCCCTTCTTTCTTTTCTCTAAATGGCTTTCTTGCACAGCCTTATTCTTACATAACATATGCTATGAAATAACGAGATTGTTGAGCACCTGTATTTGCGCCGGTCTTCAAAGCAGTAAAGCAGTCTTTGGCTGGCGTTAGCCTGAAGGACAGACTCCCAATAATATTAACCCTCATGTATAAATGTACAGGCGGCTTGTGTTGTAGAGAACTGGCCGGGCTCCAGTTATTAAAGGGCCAAGCTGCCTGATTTACCACTGTTGAACAATAAGTAGTTGTCCTGGCTGTCTTGCTTTATCACATTGTGGAATGCTGGAGTAACAACAAGGAACTCTTTCGTTAGCCTAACCCTGCTTTTACCATGCATGGGTATTTTTTTTTTCCTCAAGAACGCATACATATATGCATTCATCGAGTTCATAATACTAGTACCATTCCCTTTACACACTAGTGCCACTCATACCACACCACCAGATCACATACTCTTTTTTTCTCCAAAGATGGGGAGTTCCTTTTGCATGTTTTCTGTAGTTGTTTTAGCATGCAAATGTACAGATACCCAGAGACTTTGTCCTACATGTAGCTTCATGTTTATGCATGTCGTTTCGCTGCTTTCGCACATTGTGTTGAAACTTTGCTTCCTATTTCATTTCTTTCATCCATTGAACAAAGTGATAATGATACAATTTCTGCAAAATACATGTATGGTAACAAAATCTTATCTACCTGATTCACGGGGAGACTGGGCCATGTGCATTGTTTGTGGACTTGTGGACAGAGGAAAAAGCCTTCACTACACTAATCTATACTGTCCCCCATTCACCCATATCATGCATATAAACACGATAAATATAATATACCTACATGTATCATGTTGTACTGTAATATTTAGCATGCATGTACCAATTCCATATGATAGCATATGGTGGTGCACCTATTTGTACAGCCACTGCATCTACATGTATCTCCTAATTGTCACTGTATATCATTTCAACAATATGTTCAGATGCTACAAAGCTCTTTTCTTGCCTCGCTTTCATGCACCCTCATCTGCTGATTCAACAGCTACATGTATCATGCACACGGTATGGTATTCTCTGCAACATGTGAAAAGCATTGTACCCAACATGCGCAATATAAGGTAGTGCTTTTTACATGTCTGCCTGTTTTTATCAGACTGTTTTTCTTTCTGAGCTACCCAATGTATGAAACCATAAATATCAAGTGATTTTGTTAGGTGCTTGCTATAAAACTGCATTTAAGGGTTCAAGCAATGTCCTCAAAAGAACACAGGCGAACATCCACTGCCCCAGAATTAAAGTACTTAGTGACAAACATGCACTGAAACTCCGGACAGAGAATCGATCAATAAACCTGTCCCACCATCACGATTATCAAGACTGTGTTCTCCTTCATTAAAATGCTGATAAACATTTTTGTAGTCACATTTCTGGTTTGAATAATGTGTGCAAAAAGAAAGCTTTATCTGATATGTAATTGGGCACAGACAGATGAACAGATTTATTGGAAAACCGGCTCATCCCCGCAACCATTTATTTTGCAAGAGCCGCCCTTGTATTACGCATGCTACAGTTTGCTTAATTTCTTTCATGGATTTTTTTACAGTAAAAAATTTCTCGGATCGATACAGAGCAGTAGAGGGGATGTACATGTAATCATAGTAATATGTACTAAGCTCTGTCGATGTCGAGTCTCTTGTGTAAACACAGACGGCATCCCTATTACGTGCATTATGTGGCCTCTGTATGGTGTGTCTATATTGTGATTCTATTCCCTGCCATTTTATAGACAAGATTTGCAATATGTTCAATATATTCCATAAACTCCATTATACATGTATATGATGCATTTTGACAGTGAGGTGCAAGTATGGTAGTACCTCTCTTTTAAGACCACCCATGGGACCAAGAAAATGTGGTCTTATATTGCAGGTGGTCTTAAAATAAAGCTCATTTAAAACAGAGTGGCAATTTGGGACCAAATTGGCTGGTCTTAGAATCACATGATAATCAAAGGTGGTCCTAAAATAAAGGGTTGTAAAATAGAGGGACTACTGTATAAAGTAAACTTTATGTTTCATATAAACAACATCATAAATCATTGGGTTGGTCTACCAGTGTTAAGTAAATGAATGTTACAACTACAGCAATACTAGTAATTTGTGCATGTTGTAATTGGTGTCCTATCCAACATATACAGCAGAAGCTTAGAATTAAGATGTTATTACAAGGGGTGAGGGGTGAGGCAGCGAGGTTCTACTACCATGACTACATGTACATGTATACATGCTATTTACATATATGAAATTTATGAAAACTGTTAACCCTTTAATTTCACAGCCCTTTACTGTGATGAATTCGAAAGTTGTGGATATTTGTACCCTTAATTTTTCATTTTTTTTTTTGGGGGGGGGGGGGGAGCACAACCTAAACCCCCGCGGAAGCTACACCAAATAAAGGGCTGACAAAGTTAAAAGGTTTACAGTCTCTAAATTTCCACAGCTTATTAAGAATATGAGGATAAAATTGTAAATTTTACCAACCGTAAAATGACTCGTATGGAGGGCCTCCATTGAGCGTGTGAAATCTGGAGTGTTGCCGTGACTTTTGTCAACATGGAAGACGCTGTCAGCAGAGACACATTTTCCTTGGCTGGACATGCTGAAGAGAAAGAATAGACATGGCATTTAAATTAACATACATGTACATGTACACCATTTCCTGACTCACCATGCTCGACAAAGCTAAAATTTCCATATTTGTTCCAAGCCCAGAGCACGTAGCATGCTCATAAAACAAACATTCATGACTATTTTTAGATCACACCTGATGTGCTTGAGACATTTCGCAAAGCAAACGGTGACCACTATACACATACATTGTACAAATGTAATTTCAGCTGACTCTGGATGCACCAGTGTGGTTCTGCTAGAACATAAAACATGTATAAGCTGGTATTCTACATGTAAGATATTGTACGTTGATCATTGTATATGTGCATGCATATTACACACATAAACACGCACTTAGTATATACTAGTAAGGTATATTGCAAAGAAACTAAACAATCTTCTTATTTAATTTTTAGAAGTCTTACAAGTCAAAGGTGATTCACCTACACTAAAATCGCATTTCACAATTCAGGAAAAATCTAGTAAATTCTATGTTTCAGCTTACTTTCCATCCTGGCTGTGTCTTCTCTGAGGTTCTAACTCATCCAGAGACTTGGCCTTGGCATTCAGAGAGTCGTCCTTTGCCTTGTGTTTCCGGCTAGAGAAGAGACGTTTCAGTGCAGACAGAGCAGGAAAACCTTTCTTCTTTTTCGCAGATGTGTCTGAAACGAATGAATTATTTTCCCTAGGATGATTTATTCATGTTATTAGTTAATATAAACATGCAGTAGTCTAAGACTACAGGACTAAAGCAGGCCGCATTATACTAGTATCATAAATGTGTGAAGTTGCACCTAGTGCTTTAACTTGAAAAACAAAATATAAAATAATATCTTCTTGGAATACAATTTACTGAGCGTAACAATACTTAAAACAACTGGAAAAAAAATTCTGCTTGGTTCATTGTGGTTTCTTTCAGGCTTTCTATTAATGATCGCACAATACGTATAACGCATGCACAAAACAGGAATCTCCTACCTGAAGCTTGGGATGTCGTTTTTTCTTTTCGACTCCGTTTTGTGCTGCTGCCTCTTTCTGGTGCCACCTCGATGGCCATCTCAGCCTCGACGTTCAGTTTGCCCCTCATCATTCTGACAGTCGATAATCTCTGACAGCTGATAATCTCCCTTATTGCCTATAGAACTCCTTCAACCAGTTTCTTGAATAACATGGTGTCTTTGAAGTTGGTGGAGGATGGTCAAGTCGTAATGCTGCAGTGGCACCGCTACTTTCATCAGTTATTTTTTATCCACTTGCATGAACTTTCACGCAAGACCACACGATGCAGCATATCACAATCACCGCGTTTCCATCTTGAAAATTAAAGCTTCAAAAATTCAGTTTGCACAATGTAGGATCTCTGCAAGTGAATGATTAAAAACCTTATCAATGTCAGTGCTTAATCCACCAAATGAACACACAGGAGACAGAATCGGCCAATGCTGGTGAGATTTGAGGAGGACCGACTCATTGCTTTGTGTGTATCCAAAAGGTATCCATCGCCATCGATGCTATCCTTAGTCGGTTGTTAATCAGTCTCATGGCTAGATGTCTCTACAGGAACATGAGGAATTGTCGCAACCTTCACATCCAAGTTCTTCTGAAACAATGGAAAGCATATATATATATTCATCAGTATATAAATGAAATTGGAGCAGGAATGTAAGAGAATAGCCATCATCATCATGTCACATGTAATACTGGTGTGAGTCAATATTTTGCGCTTCCTACATGTACGTATGTTTATCGTGTTTATAAGCCATCAAAAGGCCCGAAGAAGGCATTTGTAATGCACTGATGACAACCCGTTATCAGTGTTTATGATGCTGTGAACATGGTAAACATTGATAAACATGAATAAAATTGTGGACACTCAGGCAAACATTTGCAACATAGGTGCAAAGTATACCGACTCAGAGAGTCAAAGAGAAAAAAAATAATATCAATATAACATGTATAAATGGTACAGACTCTGACAGTCACATAGAAAGAATAATATCAATATACCGGCATAAATGGTATTTAAACATGTGAAGGCATACATGAACCTGACCCACGTAGTACAAATATGTGCATAACCAAAGTTGTCTTAACAAATACGCGGAAGTCCAGTAAGTCGCAAAGGTAACATAGACGCTCCCTGATTCTAAGAAAGTGTGACACTCTCTCAACTCAATACCAGATACAGCAGACAGCTGTGTGAAACAGCCATGGGCCAGGTACACAAATAAACGTCCCCTGGACGTGTCACCAACTCGTATATTCTGAAATGACCATGATGGTGACCTTTCCTCAAGGCTAATGGTGTCACACTTCTGTCACCCATCCTTTCGCATATATATATATACCAGGGTACTTGTATATATTTTCATATGTTTCAGTATACGGTCATAAATATTTTTAAGCAGTGATAAGTGCTCTTGGAGATTCCAGCCTCTTCATCTGAACTCTAATGTACATCAGAATAATGCATGTTAGGATTGCATCAGCATAGTCAATCCAGCGATACATTTTCTCAGTAGATTTATATTTCTTGGTTGGAGTAAGTCCTATTTGCATGGTAATTTTATGCGTAGGTTTTTATGTTGCACAGACATTCCATTTCCTGGTGGAGAGCTAGTACATCTACAAGCGCGATACAATGTATAATATTATCATGATAATATTATATAATATTCTTGCGGGAGGATTTATTGGCCATTTAGTGTACATTAACATGATTAAGGTAGCCTGAGAATTGGCTACCAGACACTCCTGTTTGTGTGCCAGTTCGGAATATGAAATATTTAACGTGTTAAAAGGTATAATGTGGTAGCCATTACAACAGTCCACATGGTATAGCAAACCTCAAAGTTAAGACCACCCACAGGACTGTTATAAACTAATTTCTGAGCCTTCTACATGTGTTCTAAACCACGAAAATTATTATTACCTGGTAATACATGTAGATTGTATGTAATAGTTTTTGGTACTGCTGAGAAATAGCATTATTCTGAGAGAAATATTAACTCAAAGGTGGTCGTAAAGTCAAGATCCTGAGTACCTGTTTACCATGTTTCCAAGATGCATGTCACTACACCATGTACATGTATACTGTATGTAACGCAGATCCTCAAATGTGATATGTAATGATATATACTAGTATCATGTATATGTCCTATAAAAATTAAGCCACTGGTAAATGAAAAATTTCACTGCAAAAATGTATCTATGAACATGATATAAGAACGGAATTAATATAGTAGTACTCAGTATCATAATTATCAGAATATGTCATGATGTAGGATAATATTATTTCATTTCAGGACCACTCAATGGACAATAACCAACACTTTCATACATTAATCAACTTTTATATAATTGTCGTCATTTTAATAAATACATGGGTAATATTGTCTTTGTTCATGAAAGTATGATTTACTGAATAAAATTATCTATCTATATACAGGTGTCACTGTATTGAAAAACGGTTGTGGTATTAAGAATATGACCTTCCATATTTGTATACTTGGCCATTTTTTTACCATGTTCATACGCAAGCAAGATATAATACCTCTGACACAGTGTATACACTGGAAGTGCTTAATGTTCTAGCTATCAATATATTCACAGTCATTGCAAGTACATCTTACACTGTTATTACACATAAGATTCCATGGAAGAAAGGAATCCAGCCTGAATATGCTGAAACAAGGTTCCACTGCATAATAGTCCACTTGAGTATGCCGAGTACATGTCATGCACATCCATAAATGGTCACAGACATGTCATGTTGATGCAATGCGCCACTCTAAGTTGAGCCTGCTCTATCAGTAATTACATGTGATGGGTATTTTCATTGATGGCTGCAGATTCCGTGGGCTTTTTCGATTACGCCATGAACACAGCCACATAGCTGTTCCTCATTCCATTTCTGCAGAGGTTAGAGCTAGGTTACATACAGTCATGCATTACCACTAAATACAGTGGTCCCTGCGATTAAGACCCTCCCATTTTAACATCTTTGGTGTCATGCGTTGAGCCTCACCTTCGTGCACCCCAAACGAATGACTTAGCCATTACACTGATGGGCTGGGTGTTTGATTAGGAGTGATATCAGTTTAGAGATAATACTACACATTGCAAGTCCTGGAGAAGACAACTAAAGGCCATGAAGGACAACCGTAGGACAAATCATTCCTCAAAGTAAAACTGGACACAAGACTACCCCGGGGACCAACTGAATGTGATCTTTGTACAGTGTACACACAGATGTTTTTTACCAGGTTTATTTATATTTATTATTATTATTTTTATACCAGGTTTATTAATAAGTTCAATGACATACATGTACCTACACCTGGCAAGCTGAAATATGCCATTTTTATTAGCAGGTGGTCTTATACAGGTGGTCATTAGAGCATGTTTGTAAAATATTTCACCAGCTGTACATTTGTATCAATGATAATCAAATGCCAAAGATACCAAGGAAATACTGGAACCTTGATTTCAACTTTAAGTTAATTTTTTCCCTTTCCCTGTGCATGAAGCATGTGAAGAGGATATGAACAACGGCGGAACAGCCACACAGACATGAACACCAACTTGTGTGTAAGAAATACGTACCGGTACCTCAGGTGCATACACTTGCTTACTTACCTAAAATGCTAAAGTTTCTTTCCTACTTAACAGCAGATACTTATCAATATAATCGCGATAAATATCTACACAGAACTGCACTTTTAAATGACAAACATATCGAACATGTGGCCAGTCTGGCCGAAAAACAACAATGCTCTATAGAGAAACAAACTGACTTAAAAAGTATGTTGTTGACAACATGCACGCAAGCCTGAGAGATATCAATCCGGCATTTGCTGCTTGGAAAAAAAGTCAATAAACTCAGCTTGTGCATCCTCTGCATATTACAATTGCCCCGTTGTAACCTGAATGGAGTCGTCAGTGATCCAAATTCAACCCAGGTAATGACAGAACCGGGTAAAATCAATGCAAGGCCTGTAACATTATAGTAGCCCCTTGTACTGGGTAAACTACAGTGGTCGCTGTACTGATTAGGATGTGGTCCGGCGAGGCCGTTGCTTGGCATCAATAATTACATGCGGTTACCGAAATATAACACTGGCAAAGATCCACGAAAACGGATATATACATATATGTGAAGGCCAACTTGCCCCCCTTCCCCCCAACTCGCCTCTCTTCTGCGTGTTCTAATTGACTGCATGTCCCCCCACCCCCACCCCCTCCACACACACACACCACATAATTACACAAACATAAACACAGTAAAACTTGGTTCCTTTCCGGAAGGCACGGTGTAATTAACACCAACCTAGTTAATGATTTGCTCCGTATAACACATGTCACATGCATTGTACAATTACGACGGTATCAAAAGCATACACAACATAGCAAATGTACAACATGTACAAATCAGATGGAAAAGCAAAGGCTGACCATCATTTAAGTACCTACGTGCGTTAGCAGAAAATAGTAGAAAGGCATCCGGACTGCCCATGATTCTCCATGTGCTTTGAGAGCAGGCAAGCATGACTGGTTCAATGCAGGCAAACAGGACAACACGGTAGGCACAAAGCGAAGTGAGTGGGACATGAGGGCCATTATAAAAAGGCCAACATGCTCCCTGGTGTACCGAAAATGGTAGGCAAACATCAGACCATGGAATCGCCCAAGCACGGTAAGGTCTATTAGTATGACGCCTTGGTTCTCGTGTGTCTCGGAACCACACCCCTGACCCTTTAATATTTTATAAGGGGCGCAGACCAGTTTATGGGAGTTTCACCTGTGGTGGCATTCGAGGTTGTAAATAAATACCTTCGCTGATACTCCACGCTGACATGCCACAAACATGACAAAAAGAATACAATTTCTTCACTCAGTTGGCGTGATATGTAAACATACCGGTACAACTGTTGCTTCATTTTAATATACAATGCAATTCAGGTAATGTTGTTTACAAAATAATCTCATCTTCAGTGTATTTCTTGTTACTTGTAGGCTGTCTGTACATCATGATCATGTGTATTACATTTTGAACAATTATTTTGAGATGCTCATTAGCTTGTGCTCTAAAGACATGCAGGATATACCATGTATACCGCAAACCACAGTGTTCTGTTCTACACATCCATAGGGTGTAATTGCATAGCACACACTTGGTATTATACCAAGACCATGAACATGATAAATCACACAATGGATGCTTTTCTATCAACATGATAAATGTAATTGATATTTGATAATATCATAATCGGAATGATTAGGATGCAAAAATGCCTGTGCTCATATAAGCTAACTAGACTGCTTGTCACGACTAGTGGCCCATGCAGCACTAATGTACATGCAGCCCGAGTAGCCTTTTACCCCATTAAGGTATAATCATGAGGATTAGGTACTACCCTTATGGTACATATACATGTAGTAAAGTGGGTGAATTGTGCTTTTATACTGGCATTCGACCTCTGAAGATCAATCATCATACATCTAACAGAAATTCCCCCCATTTCGATGTCTCTGGCATGAAGCGGTCAGGAATCGAACCCCAGCCTGCCACGCCCCAATTTGTTGAAAGCCGACACCTTCACCAAAAGGCAAACGATGCTCACATGCAGCTGATGATGATGATAGATACAAAGTTTATTTACACTTTGTGTACACTATTAGACATGTTAAGTGCTTTCATTTAAAAGAGAAACAAGAGGTCCAAGGACCTTGGCGCTCTGCTTGACAGCTGCAGTTGGAGTGACATTGGCAATTTTCTGCAGACTTGTATTAAAAACTCACTGCTGCAAACTAAATCAAT
>JAAUYG010080131.1_pt1 | contig 30017 bp, 22 predicted proteins | sample 7278091 | NCBI WGS metagenome assembly JAAUYG01 (sample SAMN14350201, study PRJNA611818) | marine sediment metagenome | isolation source: surface marine sediment (0.6m) | place: French Polynesia: Moorea | collected 2018-08 | reverse complement strand
CCCGCTTCTACCCCCAGGGGGTCGAAATTGAGCTTATTTTTGCTCTACGGGCAGCGGTTTCCGAGATACGGGCCGAAATAAAAATTGCCTTAGTTGGGCATTAAACATGGCACTAAGTGGCCAAAGTTCCACATATACTCCCTTTTTACTCCAGGGGTCGAAATTGAGCTTATTTTCAATATATGAGCAGTGGTTTCTGAGATACGGGCCGTTTTTCAAAATTGCCATATTTGAGCATGAAACATGGCCATTGGCCAAAGTGCCAGAAGTTGCACATATACTCTCTTTCTACCCCAGAGGGTCGAAATTGAGCTTATTTTTGCTCTACGGGCAGCGGTTTCCGAGATACGGGCCGAAATATTTTCCTTGTGACAGTTTATCCCCGTTTCCTCTGTTGCAGTTGTGCCTCTTTTCCTTATAACAGTTATCCCTATTTTGCTTGTGACAGTTGATCCATTTCTTCCCAACGACAGTTGATCTCTATGTTCTGTGTGATAGTTGATCGGATGGGTAATGGATGCCTCCCTTTTCCCTGTGACAGTCAATCCGTATTTTTCCTGCGACAGTTTGCCCTGTGACAGTCAATCCGTATTTTTCCTGCGACAGTTTGCCCTGTGACAGTCAATCCGTATTTTTCCTGCGACAGTTTGCCCTGTGACAGTTGATCCCAGTTTTCCCACTGATAGATGTGCCTTTTATTTTCCAAATGACAGTTGGTACCTCACTGATCCTGGTAACGGATTTTGCTGATCCAAGCAGTCGTCGTGGTAAAATTCACAATCTGCACCCGGACTCGGAATATTCAGTACAGATCAAGGCCCGGACTGGAGGAGGGTTGGGGGAGGCTGTAGGAGCTGAAGGACGCACTCGACCTGCAGGGCGTAAGTTAATTTATACAGTTTATATAATGCATAGCTTATTGCAAATCTGCACTATCACCCAGGGTTAAACTGGATCGCATATAATAAAGAAGTTTCTTTAACCTATCCAGATTTACCAGCAACAGTGGCCTAGCTTGTTCTAATATCTCAAAATTTTGTAATTTAGTAAAGGCCATGAGATTGCTGGCTTGTACCTGTTGAACACAGCTACTCAACGTCTGATTAAATAAATTGTGTTAATGAATAAGCTAAATTAATTGTCAACAGCAACATTGGTTGTTACATTAATTTGTAATTTATTTTCCTCCCAAGTTTTTGAGGAACAAGTTCTTGAAAGGCATGAACAGGAAAGTACTCTTAAAGAGTTGTTTATCCAGCTGACAGACGCTAATTCCACATAGAATGCCTGTGGTCCCTACTGTGTAGCCACTTTTATCATGCACGTTCCTTTAAGGTTCTAGTCATGTGACAAATTTATCAAAAGAAAAACTTTTTTTTATTATTTATTTATTTTTTTTTTTTTTTTGGTGAAAACCTGAAATGCCGAGTGTTTCATACCCTTCAGCACCCGACAAGCCTGTGATCCAGTCGACCGACGTCGGAAACAACTATGTGAACATCTCGTGGGTGGCGACGGAAGTACGAGAAGAGGACAGTAACCCAGGCAACAAGTTCCTGGTCGAGTACAGAAAGGAAGGTGTGACATTAAGACATTCCCTCGTTTACTATTAAGAATGGTTTCACAAATTTGAATGTTTGAAGATGATACAACATTGCAATCATTGGAAAGCAAATGCATTATAGGTGGACAAATTTTCTTAATGACAGTTTCTTTTTGTACGTATTATGACTCGGGATTCGTAATATGACAATCGACATACTGCTCATGAAATACTATTAATTGGAGAGACATAGCCAGATATAGAGGGGTCATGTGACATCCAACGGCCACTAGTCCCCATCTATCTCCCAGGCAAAGGTGGAAGGATTCCACCGAAAATTTGGGACAAATTCCAACACAAATTCTATTACACCAGTGACCAGTTTCTGGAAAAATCTTAAGTCTAGAAACGGACTTAAGTTCACTATTCGCCTTGGCAACTATTCTCTTCCAGGCTTAAGATCACTGGAGATTTTTTTTAAGAAACTGGCCCTATAGTTCTGTTTCAAGAAAATTCATAAGTCGAAACTTATCAGAAGCCATTGGAAGCCAAGGTGGTCTTAAGTTTGTTTCTGGGCTTAAGTATTTTTCTGGCAGCTGGCCTCAAGCACAGAGCACCTAGTATTTCTCTTCCTATGATTCAGTGTGTTTAACTCGAATTTCCAGATGAACAGAGAGCGCAGATTGTACCTGAACCACCCGAGTACGAAGCCGACAACCTCTGGTACAACGTCACCGATCTGCAAGGTCTCGGCACTGTATACAACTTTGTGGTGATCGCTGAAAACGATCTAGGACAGCAGGCACGCTCTGAACCTCGGGAGGTTACAGTCGGTATAAAACCAGGTATAAGTACGGCCCTCCTGCTAAACTTGAATTTCTAGAGCATAGAAAGAGATTAGAGTTAAATACAGATAAATACAGTGAATCCTGTCTTGAGAGATGGAGTAAAGAAGCTAGATTACTGGTACATGTATAGATAAACAAGTGTATAAAATGTTATAAGTGTACATTTGATATTTCATTTTATGAATAAACATCAAATTTACACCTAATAAGAGGGGTAAAGCATCCAAAGTTCTTGGGTAAAATAAATGGCATTTAAAGTGACTGAAACACAAGTGGCCCCTGTAGATATGATACTTATACAATATATATGCATTGCTTTTTCTAATACCCGGTACAAATCAGTATTCTAGCTAATGCAAATAATTGCTTGTAGATTCATTATGGGCAGTTGCACAAGAATGGCTTCATAGCACATACAGTTGATCCCTATCTTGGAAGACCACCCCATTGGCCATGAGAATGTTGTCTCTTAAGACTAGGCCTCTAGTGACAGGCTCAAGTACACTGAGATGTGAGAACTTCTGCCAGGAATATCTGGTCTTTAAAGACAGGTGGTCTCATTGGCAATGAGCTTTTAAGAGAGATTTCACTGTATTTTGTGGTTAGCCTGTGATGTGGCCCACTGTATCTGCCAACAAACTTTGTGATGTGCTTTGCTCTGATGAATGGAGTAATAGTAGAAACAACTAAGACTTTTAGACGTATACATATATATAGTAAAACCTGTCATTAAGACCACCTGAGAAATAGGGACACCCTGGGAATTAAGAACAGCTACTTCAGTCCCTAGGTCTATTCATTACGTAGAAATGGACCTGAGAAATAAGACCACCTCGGGATTCAGGACAGTTTTTGACTGTTCGTTGGGTGTCCCTAATTCCCAGGTTCCACTGTATATAGAAATGTGGCCTTTGAAGAGAATACCAGTTAGAAAGAGACTTCTGCTTGTGGTTTTAGTTTGCTATAATTTCAATGATACCTTCATCTTTCATTCAGTGCACTGCATGATCCGAAAATTTGAGGTTCTTGAAAGCCGACGCCATTCCTACTCCTTGGGCTTGGATGTTTTCATACAAGAAGGTCATGAAGGCGACTGCTTAGCAACTGAAACCACGGCAACGGCATGCAGCAGTTCAGACAGCTGCGTTACTGGGGATATAACGGAAAACATTCTGATGTTTAACAACCTGAAGGTAGCTGGAGCGATGTATAGACTTCACATGTCCGTGACCAGCAAAATCAACGAAGTCCATGAGCTGGAACTGTATGAAAGAACGCGTGAGTATCGCAAGCTAACCGAGGCACAAGTAGAAAGGATTAAATTACAGTACATGTACATGAACATAATGATTGTTTGCCAGGTCGCTTGTCAAAAATAGTTTGCATTTAATTTTTAAAAAGGACCAAGAAGCTTGGAATGACATCCTAATATATAATTTATAGAGCTTCACAAGAGACTTGTATGTCGAAATGTTTTTCCAAATGCAATTAGCATATTTAAATACAATCTACACATATGAGAGTGAAATGTATGCAAGCTACAGTGAAACCTGCTCTAAAGACCACCTGTATATTAAGATCACATGCTTATATAGACCACATATCACAGGTCCCCAGGTGTATATTTTCCATTCTCTTGAACCTGCATATAAAGACAACCTTTGTACAAGGACCACATTCTGTTGGTCCCTAGGGTGGTCTTTATATACAAGTTTTACTGTACATCTATCACACCTTACCAAAATCTTTTGCCCTGATCATTTAGTTACTTGTGCGATGTACACAAATGGTAAACACTTCAGTGTTCCTGTATTCAAGTACTAGTACCTTCTTGCCAGTTAAATATCAGTATATACTATAGTGCAAGAACTATTGCATAAACTGTGCCACAATAATCCCTATTTGATATCGTTGGTGACCATGTTGAGCAAGAAATCGTGACCCTATTATAGAGGTAGTCTTTAACGAAAGTGAGAGCTAAATAGCAAATACATTCACGGTAGTACAGTAGTCCCTCTGTTTTACAACCCTCTATTTTTTAAGACCACCCTTGATTTGGTCCCAAAGTGCAATTTTCTGTGTTAAGTGACCTTTATATTAAGACCACCTGCAATATAAGACCAAATTTTCTTGGTCCATTTGGGTGGTCTTAATATAGAGGGACCACTGTAGCTGCAAACATTTTTTGGCCAGATTAGGGAGGCTGGGGTTTTCGGAATCACCAGTAAAAGAGGGACTGTTGTATATATAATTTTCTAGGAAAAAAACCTTTGCCCAATTTTGTTGTAGGTCCCCCCTCCCCCAGTGAAGTAGAGGTGACCTCCGTGGAGATGACCACTATGACCTTCAAGATTCACCCGCTGTCCGTTGACCCCACACAGTTCGAAATGTCGGCGTACAAGCTGGTCTACAAGGCCGTGTCACCGGACGGGCCGGAATTGCGGGTTGACAGACCAAGCGACGGCCAAACCATGGAGACCGTACAGCTAGAGAATCTGACCCCTGGCGCCACCTACAGGGTGAAGGTGTCGACTCTCAGCAAGGATATCTCGAGCGCCGATAGCGTGATACTAACCGAAACCACAGGTAGATAACATTTGCGTGTCGGCTTGAGGTCCGCGCAAGCTGTAAATCCTGATCTGTGTATACCCTGACCCACCCCAGGGTGTACAATGAAACCTCATTGTAACACATTGATGCAATGGATTCCTGTTATAATGCTGATGTTGCGGTCCAAGGTTTCAACTTGCTCTGTAAGTGAAGCAGCCCTTTTCTGTTGTCCATAAATCAGCTCAAAAAGAAGAAGCAGCTTTGTAGTGAGATTTTGTTGACTTTGGGATCTATGAGTAAGCCATACTATAAGCAAACAAGCCATATAATGAGGGGGGAGGGTGATAATGAATGTTCCACTATATAAGGTGTAGGTAGCCTGTGCGTTCTTGACATGATAGAAATTCATTAATCAGCATCGCGGGTTGAGGGACAAAATACCCACACGCACCTTCTCTGTACCCACCATGCACCCACACTAAGTGTCTGTGTGGGCTCGCACTGCATGTCCAGCCCACACATCCTCCACCCCCCACAGGAGAGCCTTGTGGGTCGCCTTACAGCTTATTTTTTTGAAAATTCACAATTAAGCACAGTAGTTACCAGCATACACTAAATCACATGTATGTAGCACTCGCGTATTCTCAACTAATTCTATTGGTAATTCAATGGTCTGCTTACATTGAGAATGTAGTGCTTTGCGAATGCCGTCTTAGATACCGGTATATATGCCATTGAGGTCTAGGAGAATCAAACATTAAATTAAAATTAAATTAAGAATTTAATAGGAGTCTGATGTACTGGGTTTCTTGCCTGGTGGGATTAAATAGATTTCTTCCCAACAGAGAGCTGAACGCATTATCACAAGCCTAACTCTTTTGTAGTGTTAATTACCCATTTATAACAGTGAAGAAAGAAATTAAATACCCGGTAACATATGCTTTTAATCCCCAAAAATCCCTTCCATCATCCAAACAAAATTGCTACACATATATACAAGTTTTCCTTGAAATGTACACGTCTTGAATTCAGCAGTATATATTTAAATATTATAATTTTATGATAATTGCCGTTTTGTTTACAGCCCTGTCTCCACCCACCGACCTTGTCATCGTGAGTCACAACGAGACCTCCATTGATATGGAGTGGACCGCCACGCTGGGCCACAGCGACGGTTACCTGGTAATATGCGATGGTTACAATGGCGCCATCAGTCAAAACTTTGTTATCGTTGATCCCAGTGTTACAACGGCAACCTGCAGTGACCTCACATCCGGCGCCCACTACGGAGTTCACGTAGAAACGATGCTGAGCGACAACTCTGCCATAGCTGCTGCCTCGCAAACCTTGGATGTCGTGACTGGTAATTAAATCGCAACATACCAGTAAACGTTATTGTGTCTGAAATGTTATAAAGCTGGACATGTATTCCATATTGGCTATTGCATGAATACCATGTGCTGCTAAATTATAACCCTCATTAACTTAAAGTATGTACTGTTAACGCTAAAATATCTGCCTTTAAAATTTATTGCATTTTATGTCAATAACACTGTCTGCCATGGGTAGACAACCTAAAATAACCAGTTCTAAGTGACTGCAGCAAGTCTTTGGGTTTAAGCTACAGTGGTCCCTCGATTTTGAAACACTTATTTTTAGACCACCCTTTGTTGTAAGAGGCGTACACTACTTCCAAACTGCTGTTCTATATATACTGGGTATAACCTTCATGTAAGATCAACTGCAATGTAAGACCTCAGTTTCTTGCCTCATGGGTTGTCTCAAAATAGAAGGACCATTGTAAATGCTAATATTATGAGAAAACAAATTCAAGGAGTATTTGTATCATTGCTATAGATTCCCACTTTGTTTGATTTAATTCTAAGCTATAGCCTCTGTCTCCAGTGCCTATGGCCCCGTTGTCTATCTCCCTGGAGGCCGTCAATGCTACAGCGCTTGCTGTCACTATCGGCTACGAGAGGAACCAATCCGTGGCCAGATGTACGCAGTACGAAATGCAGGTGTCCAACGAAACATTGCTGGTTCCCTGTGGCGTGTCAGAGACCATGATTGGCAACCTAGAGGCGGATAGCCTGTACACAGTACAGGTGACGGCGGTCAGTGACTATGACGACGCGGGACGAGAAGAGAGTGATGAGTTGCAGGCTAAATCAGCTTGGACCGGTCAGTATACAGCAGCTCCCTCTATTTTAAGACCACTCATGGGACCAAGAAAATGTGGTCTTCTATTGCAGGTGGTCTTAAAATAAAGGTCATTTAACACACAGAGTGGCACTTTCGAGACCAAATTGCATGGTCTTATAATCAAGGGTGGTCTTAAAATAAAGGGTTGTAAAATACAGGGACTACTGTATAGCGTATTCCTACTTACCAAATATTAACACATTGGTCCCTGTATTTTAAGACCACCTTTTCACCCAGAAAAATGTGGTCTTAAATTGATGGTGGTCTTAATATGGAAGGATATTTATACTGAAAATATAAGAATGGTGTCACCGATAGATACTAAAAGGGGCTCCTAAATCGCAGGGATAACTGTAATGTTAAATGTTGCAGGCCTTTCTGGGTTTATACTGCATTGGACAGGTTGCAGTACAGCCATTTAATTGACATTGTTGTATGTGCTGCAAAGCACATAGTAATCAACTAGCAGCTAGCTTTTGCGGGACTGAAACTCATGATCTTGTGATTGTGAGTTTGACACGCTAAGCAGCCGGCCATCGCAACCCAACCATCTGCCCAATATATACAGTACGTGTAGTCTGTAATTTCTGTCTTTTATGTTTCAGCCCCTGAAGTCCCTGTGATAGGCAACATAGTAACCGGAGAGAACTACGTTGAAGTTAGCTGGCCCCCACCGTATGCCACGGCTAACGAGAGCAACCCCAAAGGGCTCGTCTTCTACGTCGTTTACAGGAAACAAGGTATTAAACAAAGACAAACAATTGACTTTGCACAAATAATACTGTAGACCCCCTCTAATACGGCCACTTTATTTGCCAAGAAATTGTGGCCACATTAGAGGGGTGGCGAGAGGGAGAAGTTAAAATGCATTCATAGTAGTAGCGCCAAAAGTCTGTGGCCATATTAGAGAGGGTGGCCTCTGTTGAGAGTGGCCACTCAGAGAGGGACCACTGTACTCCCCTCAAAATACTTGTGTATAAATGTAATGTTGAAGTGATCAAGATAAAATATCATTAAAGAATATTATGTTATACATGTACAGGTGTAGTGTTCATTGCTAACAGTGACCAATCATACCATGATCATGGTTTCACATTTAATGAAGAGATTTGCCCTGCAAACCTGATCTCAGATGGATGCAATCGATCGGTCATTTCCGTTGGATTCCCTTTGTTTAAAGAGGGTATTAAATATGGTGCATTATGAGGGTATTACAGGGACATTACACTGTACATCATGATATACATATAAAAAGACTTGTGGCACCATTCAAGGGATCTTAATGTATATGAATCTAGTCTTTTAAGGTTTAATTGAGAATATTGTACTTTTGTCAGATTAATAAATAAAATGCAGATTATGTGCAAACTGAAATGAGTTTCCACCTGTTTACACATTTACCAGTACAAACGTATATTTACCATGCAATGTTGCCGAGCTTCACGGTCCATGTCCCTCTTGTTACTTACACAACCGACTGTCTGTTCTGGATCTTAACCCCAGGTGAGGCAAATTGGACGCAAGTGCCGCCCGCTCCAGAGAGAATCACAGAACACTGGATCAATGTTACCGATCTGGAGCACGGTCAGATATACGAGTTTGTCGTGGTCGCCGTCAACAGCAAAGGAAATCACACACATTCTGAGCCGGAGATCGTCACCGTAGGAGCAGACGCAGGTCTGTGACAATAGTCCCCCACTATTCCCATAGTCCCCTTCAAATAAGGACACCCCTTCTGACAAAAAAAAATTCTGTCCTTATTAAAGAGGTGTCCTTTCGTGAGAGGGCGTATTACATAAGTATAGTGGTACTTGCTGCCAAGAATTTGTGTCCTTTCTAGAGGGGTGTCCTCTCTAGAGAGTGTCCTTCAAGAGAGGGACCACTGTACTGGCAATTGCCACGAAATTGTTGTAAGTTTAGAGGCGGCCTTTGGTGAGAGGGATTAGCAACAGCAAAGATTTTGGGCCATGTTATGGAGGGTGGCCTCTGTGATAGCTATTAAGAGAGGGGGACCAGGATATAAAGTGGTAGAGGAGATTCACCTTGAGGGGGAAGAAAAGCGGGGCTGTTTCCTAGAAAAGTACTGTAATCTGCCCAAGAGTGATCTTAAGCATGGAAAAACCAGCTGCTGCCAAAGTGCTTAGAAATCCTTTAAGACTACAGGTATAGAATGCAGGGTTTGACATTGCAACAGTAGGTTTTGATAGTACAACTAAAATTTCAATTATGATCATGTAAACTGTAACTGTAATTTTACGTATATCCAGCAGTTCGACATATTGCAAGATCTTGCTGTTTCATCATGTATTGTTAGGGTATATACATATATTTTCTTTTGGTGTCTTTTATCATATATAAGTTGCGACTGGTATCAAATTTATTGGCTGATACCGACCATTCATGTATCTCTGACAGTGTATTTACATATTTGATGTGAATGAATGGTTACAGCTAATGCTTCGGTCTCAGCCTGGGACGAAATAAGCTATTTCATATGTCACTATTTCGAATGTTTTCTATACTACCCTATGTACAGTTTCGTTCCGAATTAAATCTACTACTACTACTACTACTACTACTAAATTAACATTATAAATTATTATCTTCACAGAACGTCACACAGACGAGGAACCCCCTGTACTGTGGTTTATCATCCTCATGGTCATCCTCATTATAATCATCCTCAGCCTCCTCATTGTTTGCCTACTGAGGAACAACCGCGGTGGAAAATATCCAGGTAAAATATATAAGACCGGGCCTGGAGTACTCGAAAATTCCTAAGTCTAAGCATTGACTTAAGTCAGATTATTAACCAATCGAATTGCTCAGATTGGTGACTTAAGGTAAAAAACTTTGACTTGTGTATTTCCGAGAAGTCTAAGTTTTTTATTTTGGTGTGATTTTAAGTTCCACAAGCTAAGATTATTTGTGCCCAAGACTATTACATAAACTATTACAGATATTTTAAGAAATGCTGGTACCATGTTCAGAAAATGTTTTTGTGAAAGAAACACTTGCCAAAATACAAAGAAAACCCTAAACATAGAAAGGAATGCCTTAGTGACGTCAAACATTTGGAACTCCCCGCAGGGCTATAACGTTTACATGCACTCGGAATTTCTTGAGATAAAGCATGACTTTAAGTGGATAATCGCTATTATTTGTGGTGTTCGGTTTATTTCAGTTGTATATCTTCTTTTTTTTTTAAAGCAGCAGGCTGTGCAGTTTAGTGGTTTAGGGCAGAATAAGATGACGGCCATGATAATTATTTCATCCTTTTCCTATGGAGATTCATAAGTTCAGCAGCAGAGGTTCTGTTACTGTCCCTGCCACCTCTGTATCACGCCTGAGGTGAACGTTATGAGAGTACATATGTAGTCTATTTGTACAGTGAAACCCTCCCCTAAGATCACTAATAATAAGACCACCGTAGAAGTACGAACACTTGTTGGATGATCAAACATAACATAACAGTGGTCTTAAAATGGAGGGACATTATATTGAAAATATAAGAATATTATATCTTTAATGGCTGGTCTTTTAAAAAAGGGACGAAATTCTTGAATGGAATGGTCTTAAATTGCAGGGACCACTGTATTGAGAATTAAGACCACTTTGGCCTCTGAATTGCGGCTGATCTTATTTTCGAGGTTTCACTGTATTCCCCACATGGCTGTTAATAATTCCTATGCTGTGTATTTCCAGTGGCAGAAAAGGAACGAGAAGCTGGCTACGGCCCCGACGACGAGGAACCACTGTTTGAGGAATGCCCTCCAAAGTAAGTGATTCCATTTAAAGTTGAAAGCACTTTTAGCCGACTGTAGTCACTAACTTAAAAAAGTTTTTCTTTTGTGTGAATCAAGTTGCCATGTACCCCTATGAAATTAACTTTCGCTATTAGTCGGTTTGAACTTGCTTGTTTATCACATTAAAAATTGTCACTGCGTATTGTAGTTTAATGCATTTTGAAAAGCTGCATGACATCTGTATTTCACTACCACTATGCTATACATCAATTGCAGCCATCTGTTTCTCAGTAGCACTGTGTTATACATAAATTGCAGCCTATGTTTGTGTATGTATGCATATGTATTGAAATCAGTTTATTTTCGATTGCAACATATATCATCAACTTTGCAGATACAAATATAATGTACAAGCAGTCAGGCTTTCACCAGTAGCCAAATACTAAACTGTACAAAAGCTCTTTTATTATGTACATTTTGATGCAAATATATAGTCGAAGATACATTTGTTTATGAAAAGCAAGTTTGCTGAAAAATTTTCCTCATATGGAATTAACTAGGTTGGCGAATGCCATGCAAGGGACTGATAGTAACAAAGTAAGTTTGTTTACTAAAGGCAAAATAACTAGAATTACTAAGAAAGGCTTAACTGAAAGAAAATTACTGCCGTTAGACATTTGTAAGAGCATGTGTAAACTTTTTTCTCACATAATTGAGCATGCTTTGAACTTTTCTGCACACAATCTGTGGATAGAGATAGGTAGTAGGTAGATAAATCATTTATTTCTCATTTTCATGTGTAGACATTTTTAAGAGAATTTATTTTACATTATGAAAGAGGACCAACATGACACTGGCATTGACTATTAAACTGAACAGAAAATACTACTGCCATGTGTAACATAAGAAGTAAATGAGTCTCAGTCTTTTGTGAGGTTATGTACATATAGAAACATAAGGCCTTAAGGCGTTAAGCTTAGTAAAGAAGCTGCATGCCACCTGTGTATGACTAGCACTATAAGGCACATTCTACAGAAATAAGTTCTGCACAATGTATACATATTCAGGAACTTAAACTGTGCACTATATCTATAACCCAGCACTGCAGATCATTCTAAGTACTGGTACATTTTGAAAATAAACTGCTACTAACAACTATTACCAGCTATTTAAAAAAATATGTACATGTATATATTCTGAGAGGTGTATTGGCTAGTAATGGTTACCTGTATTTTTAAATGTTCTGATTATTTGTACACATCTATGTGTACTTGTATCTAGCTAGCTGTTTCAACAGTTTGGATGAAATTTCAGTTCTGGTAATTGTATATTTTAACAATACACCCTCATGACAAACTGAAAAATAAGACCACCCTATAATTAGATCACTTACATGTGATGGCCAAAAGTCATGCGCCAGTGCAATATATTGTTTCAGAATTAAGCCTGCCTTGCAGTTAAAACTACTTTGACCCTGGCCGTGATGGTCTTGGATTCCAGGAATCGACTGTAGTTTGATTTTTACTGCTCTTTTAAATATTTTCTGTTTGCATGTGCCTATGTATACCATAAGAAATTTACCAGGTGCTCACCACTTGCTTAGAAATGAACTGACTACTGTGATACTTATCTTGAGAGCCCACTGCCATGGGAGACCACCTGTCTTGAAGGACCACATATTCCTGGCAAAAGGTCCAACATTTCATTGTAATTGAACAAGTTGCCAAAGACCACCTGTCTTAAGAGAAGATATTTTCATGTCCAATGAGGTGGTCTTTCGACATAGGTTCTACTGTACCCAGTTTCACTTTAATATGATAGTCACACTCCTATAGCGTTACCCCACCTGCCAAATAAGCAGCCCGCATAACGGTTATCCTTCGTTGAGAAGAAGCTTAAAGTTAACATTGTTTCCTGCCAAGGTTCTTGTTCTTACTAGACAGGGTGTCCTATGTAGAGAGTTTCCTGTAATTTTGCTTTTGTTTAAAATGTCTCTCAGGTTCACAATTTCTTCATTTGCTATAATTAAATGGCTGATTATTGTTTATATTTTTTTTTTGCAGGCCCGACAAGGAAGATCCGAAGAAGAAATCCCAAACCTCACTGGCTAGTACAAGCGACACAGATAGCATGGAAACGGATCTTAACCAGTACAACGAAGATGGTTCCTTCATCGGCAAATACTACTACTGATAACTTGTCTAGCCACACGTATTCTGTTATTGGGTGGATCTGTTTGAAAAAAAGGGTTTATTGACTGAGTTTTATGATAGGGGTATGCACTCTCACCAAACATACTGTACAATACCCTAGAGAAAATGGTACTAGGTATATACATGTATGTGCATACCTGTATATTCAGTCTTGGTACATGCGTACTTACGCGGGAACCTGATGCTCAGTCAGTTAATATGTACCGTGTGTGTGGTGGTCATTTCAATGCTTGCGCACTCAATAGGCTATGCCATGTTTCTGTGGGTACATGTGAACTTAGACCTAGTCAGTACATGCGTACTTAGCCCCTAGACAATGTGGTGTGACTGTGGAATCAGTACATATGTACTTATACCCTTACGCTATGGTTACGTAATTGCAGTGTGTACTACTTAAAACTGTATGTGTGTTAGGAGCCATTACATATGTTCAGTGGCCCTTGCGATTTAAGACCCATCTAATATTAAGACTTCTCACTATTTTAAGACTGGTCATCATTGACAGAATCCTTACATATTTTCTTTAAACATATCCCCCTATTTTAAGACCACCCTCAATTTAGGACCATATATTCTGACTGAATGGGTGGTCTTAAAATGCAGGGACCACTGGTCTACGCCCAGAATAAGTAACAGGGTGTAGTAACTTGATGTGAATGTCGTATACATGTACTATTGTAGTGTTCAATACATGAGGACTTGCACCAAAAGCTTTGAATTTGGGCAAGACACCCATATTCCGATTCTGATTCATGCAGTTCATGAACAGTTTGCTAAAACAAAATTTTCTTTCTGATAACTAGATAACTACCAGTCTCAATATGATGTAGCTAGCTTTATAGATGGTGTTTATTTTATTCTGAATGTTATACCATGTTATAATTATATGAGGCATTGCACATATTAGTACCTTGTATGTAAACATTACTGTGTTGGGTATGCGATTAATGTTAACGAGTATTACCATCTACGTTCTGTTTATGGCCCCGCACCTTGTATAAGGCATCTTTGTAGATTATATAAGTGCTTTACTTTTGGCCCATTGTGAGAAATCACACAGTTGCTTAGCACTAACCATGAAACATCAAAGCCAATAGTCAGATCTGCAGTTTAAAGTAACTATACCATCTTCTAATTGTTTTCTTGTATAGCTTTAATTTCCAAAGTTTAGCAGACGATGTGCTCTGTCCACAAGAAGGACGCTCTATGGCGGGGGGTGGGATTTGGGGTTTCATTACTACACTATTACCCATTACTAGTCATGTGCATGTTCTTTCAGTCCCCCTCACCACGCCAGGATGTCCTTAGATAGTGCCCCCCCCCCCCTCCCCCAGGGTGTGCCTAGGTCTCCCAGTTAATGGCCACAGGCTATTGATAGAATAAAGACGGTATTTCAGGTTCTAAGGCATGATGATAGTATTATACTTGTACATATACTGGCATGTAAATAGAAATGGTGCTATCTTCTATGGTGCTAAGTTTGGGGCATATATTTCTTTATACATAGTAACAAGCTGGATGTAGTAACACCAGTCTTGAGAGACCACCTGTCTTGAAAAGCCCCAAATTTGTGCCAAAAGGTCCTACATTTCAATCTAGTATAACCTGTCCCCAGAAAACCTGCCTCGAGAGACAACATTTTTATGGCCAATAGGGCGGTCTTTCAAGACTGGTTGCGCGGTACAGTGCAGCAGATACAAGGCAATTGCAAATGAACAATTGTTTCATCACTCACACATGTATACGCTTCAGTGATACATCTGTATTATCACGGAACTGAAGAATAATTTTCAGTGGATTATTAAAGTGTGGTAGGATACTTCAGATTAATATTATTTACAATGACATTCAATTTTCATGTTGTGCTGTGTCTAATAGTGTGTAAAATAAATGTTTTCTCATTTTTTTGCAGTGGCTTGCCATATATGTTAAACAGAGAGTGCAGCAGCTTGCCTGATTTCACTTAGCAATAACTTCACTTCAAATTGAACACTGTCTGTTCTGCTGTGGGAGCACTTATGGTAGTGCGGGTAGTTGTAGCAGAAAAATCGGACTCTGAGAGTCACTTTATATCTGTTAGATCAGTGCCATATCATTTTTTGCCAATGTTTATCGCACAGGTTGCATAGCTTATTACCAAGTATGTTAGCAACGGTGATCACTCTATTTTACAACCCTTTATTATAAGACCACCTTGATTATAAGATAATCTATTTGGTCTAAAAGTGGGAATTTTGTGTGATACTGGAACTTAACGTTAAGAGCTGCTATACAAAACCATTTTCAAATTCCCATGGGTATAGTCTTAAAATAGAGGGGTGACTGTATGAGAAAGTGAATTCATAAAGCAAAGTGCTTTAGATTTTAAAACCAACAATGCAGAATGATTGATATTTATTTGTAGTAATGTAACTGATTAAGAGGTGTTCTCAGCAGCACTTAGAAAACATTATTCTTCCTTTAGTTGTTACCCATTGCAAAAATGTTGTCAACATCGAAGAAAGTTGAGAAGTGGCAAACATGAGCTCATTTACACATCAAGTGTGCATTTTAGGTTGTTGTAGGCTTAATGCTTTAAGCAGACCCATAGAAAAGAACATTGTGCTGCGTGTACACACCACTAAAGCAAATATATTTTTTTATCAATGGCTGTTTCAAAGGTAGATGGCAACTGTAGATACAGAACGTGTGTTATTGCGTGGATGTTTGGTTATTGTCTGCGTCCCTTTGGCTTTGTAAAATTTGATAGTGATGAAAGCAATAGGATGTAAAGATTAATAAATAGATTAAAGATGTAGAGATTAAAAAGTACTACATGTATACTACTTCATTCTCAGAGACCAAAGTGTTTCTTTCAGTTGACATTTGTGGGAAATGAAGGCATGTCGAGTTTCTTAAGTGTATAAGCTGGTTATGGAGCCAGGCTTTCCACCTACTTTGTGAACTGCCTCAACTTTCCCTTTGCTTGATTGATCTTCACGAAAATCTTCTATTCCACTTTACCGTATTCATATTTAACGCCCTTTGCTGTAATAAATGTCCAGTATTGTTTCTATTGGTCTCTTACCAGTATCTCAGCCCTTAGTTGGAAGACTTCACTAAAAACATTCAGTTCGAAACCGTTTTTTGCCAGCGAACCATTCAAGATTTTACAAAAGTGGCAGGTGCCTAATGGAAGGAATAATGCTACCATAAGAAATTTAAAGACCGCGTGTTATTTATCACAAGCTACCATGCATCCGTACCATATATCAGAAAGTTAGTGGCTCCAAATCCAATCCTATGAAGTACATTATTATGGTCATGTAGTAATCACATGAATGCAACTCCCACCGTCAATAAGAAGTATGAAAGATTCCAGTTTATGGGTATTGTGTGTCGTTTTTAACAAACTGCTTTTAGCATGAAGATGCTTATCCTGGCATGTAACTGCCGATTTGCTATTTGATGCATCCTGGGCACAGGCGCTTGAAGTCGTATCTGAGGAGGGGGTGGATGGATATGATGCCTAAAATGAGACTTTAGCACCTGTGATCCTGGGTAGCCCAATCTCTCGCTGTGTAAGAGATTTCTTGTGCCACATACTCGAATGAAGCTTTTGACTGCCAACGTACTGTTAACTACATTAAAAAAATAAAACTGTATAAAATTGTCATAATTTACATGCTCTTATAATAAATAGCTGTTAACATATTACTATTTATATATAACAAGTTTATATGACAGCTGTTCCAACGTTGAAGCAGATATGCATGTATATGTTGAAGAGTCGTTATAAAAGGTGAAAACCAGCAGAAGGTAACCGTTGCGTAAACATAGGTCCAGATAAAAAGAGTGCGGTCTAATCATTTTGCAGGATGGACTGGATCTGGATTTGAAATCCAGGAAAATTATATGAATTTATTCCCCTCAGTGTTTATACGCTTGTGCACTTGTGTTGTTTTTAGTAAATCAACAAATGCTCAAGAGGCCGCTGGAATTTCTAATAAAATGGGTTTCCTGAATATAAAGTTGTTTGGTGAATACAATCAATTTGGTGTGTTGCTTAGGGAAAATTTCAGTGGGGGGGAGGGGGGGGGTCAAACAGGTAAAACGTGTTCCATTGCATTTTCAATCTCAAGCAGTTCGATTTTGAAAAAAAAAAAAATTGAAGATCTGGTGCTCGATTCACTGTATGCAAAGCACATTTGAAGTGCTTATTTATTTCTAATAGTGACACCCCTTCTGCCAAAAAATTTGGGTCCTTATTAGGAGAGGTGTCCTTTGGTGAGAGGGAGCATCACATACATTCACGCTACACATACTTGCTACCAAGGTTTTCCTCAGAGTTGTGCCGACCGTTTGGTTTTAAGGTCTACAGCAACTTTATGGAGATTTTCAAGATGCTTCTAATATTGACAACAAGATATCGGAAACTACATTTGAAAAGTTTATTCTATCTCTCACACAAAGCAAAGGCCTCAGCCACACGAAATACAATGCGTTTACACACAGTAGGCGGAGTATATATATACTGGACTTGCAACTCAAGTCACAACTTTGGATTCATTTCCACAGGTTATTATGTAACATGTACGACCATTTATCTCCTGTAACTCAATGACCAGATACACACCAGAAGATGTAATTGTTACCAACACTATAAAAACATTTTGTTTTGGATCTTATCCTCCAAAACCCAACTGTCAGAAATTTTGGCAAAAATTCAAATTTTCAACAAAACTATTTTCTACTTTTAACAATTAAGCCTGTCAAAATCTTTACAATATATACCCGTATAATGTACATACTGTTTCAATAGAGAATTGCACATTTTACATGGTAATGTACAATACAAACTTTACCATCTCTCTCTTGTTTAAAAATTGCAAATCATGCTACACAAATTCTAGGAATCTAAAAGATTTGTAGGTTCTTGATGTACACGAAGTTCCAGTTTACCTGAATTTATATAAATGAATATATTCATTCTTAAATTTGTAAAAGCTTGCATTAAGCCTAAGCGTACGAAAATGGCGATGTTGTGAGACACGGTTAAAGGGACGACCAGCCAGAACCAGAGCCGGACACTGAACATACACAGATCAATATGTACACAGGCGGGGGCTTTCAACTGGTCCGACCTGCCTCTCGACGGTATATATATACAGATTTATACAAAATACGACTTAAATAAAATAGTGTACAAAATAACAAATATAAATACAAATTACTTTTTGTCATAAAGCACCTTTTTCCAACGGGTTACTCCATACACAACTGTTCAGAGGGTAGGCTGTCCAGAAATTTTTTTTCTCCACAATTCTTGACAACAGTACTTGGATTTCTCATCCTTTCAACTTATGACCTAGACAAATTGTAACATACTACTCGACGCCGTTCCTAGCATCCCTCCCAATAGTTGTTTGTGGACTAACCAACTTACAATGCGGAAAACCGAAGCAGATGAATGCCGACAACTCCGTGCCGCACAAACTAAACAGGCAAACCTAGGCACAGTGACAAGACTCGGGAACGACACGGCATAACAAAAAAGCCTCCTTCGCACATCTCTTGTATTCCAAGATGGAAAGTTTACTTTCTCTTACGACGGCAACTGAGTGATTGCCCCTAATTTTCTGTCACCTACAGAACCTGCTTTCGGTTACTTTGAAGCAAATACAAAATATTAGAACTACTAAAGGATAAACATGAAGTACGACGCTAAAAAATATTGTTTGAAGTCAACAAAACAACTGAAGTCATAAAGACACCAGTATAAGCCAATCGGACACGTATAACACAGTGAGGACTTTGGTGTTCCTTTTTCCCACTCGTCTTGCGCAAGCATTTGCAGCCGAGGCAAAGCACGAGGATTTTTTTTATGCTTTTATAGTCGAGCCGCCAGTAATCACAAATGCACACACATCACACACCCACACAAACCTGAACACTGGAGTAATTGACATTCATATATTGACAGAAAGCCATATTGGAAAGTTGTGATCGTGTGAGACACGCAACAAACATTCAGTACAACGTCCGTGTCCTTAGTCATCAAAGCACTGATCAACCATACAATCCACTTCTATAAATTCAGATCAAGCGACACAGAAAAGCACGTTCTTTTACAGAACGGAAAAGTATCCTTGCTAAGTACATGGTGAGAAATAAGATGTCATGAGGGGAAATCATTGATAAACACTAGGTTATAGGTACTAAGAGTAAATTGTAACAGAACAGTCTTTTTTTGCAACTCCCCCACGTGAAACAGTATACCCCATGCGAACGGTTTTTGGACTGTGTTTTACCGGTACTTCATGCCACAAATTTGAGAAGACAGTTCTAGGTAAACTTGCATATATAAACATATCTCATACAGAACTCCGTATTGAAACAACCAGGAGAGAAATTACAAAATTCTGGTGAAAAACAACTACTTTGAATTCAATTACATGTACATACAAGTTACAATATCCTTCCGGATGTCTTAAAATTATGTTTTGCCAATTTTTAGCCATTGATCAGGTAAAACATTTTTGTTGTGAAATCAAATCACTGGTGAACAATCCTGTTGAATAAAACTCCCAAGCATGTTGATACTTTACACAGAAGCAAAGAATAAAGCAATAAATATATAATGGTACATACCATTAAAAAAGAAACCTGAACTTGAGAAACTAAATGCTGCCTCTTGCAAATATGCACAATATTCATATTCAATACTTAGCCATCACCCCACATTCAAAATGGTCAACATTTCATCACTTGGATACAACAGTTCGGTTTGCCTTACAACAACTTCCTTAATAGCTTGTACACTGAAAAAAACATCGACAACAGTGGAGTTATAGAACGGCAAAAAACTTCCCATGGACCAGCAGGTGAAACATTCTATAAATAGCATTTTAAAAAAAAAACTTGTCATGTTCAAGTTCGGAAAAGTTTTCAAGTAAAAACCTAACAGCTTAATTACAGGAATTAACACGGGAACACGTCGCTGATACTTGAACAGCCAATAGAACCGGTATCAATTAGTATTAACTAAAGGGAAGCTCTTCCAAGAATTACCATCACACCCCCTGAGTGGCATGATACAAATGCGCAATTTTTAATAGTTTGAACATAGTAACCAAAACAGATAATGCCACTTTTGTTCACAATGATCCCAAACACTGGATCTCAACAACAGTGAGCACTACGAACTACAACTACTACGTACTGTACAAACTGGAGTGAAATTTACCAGAAATTTGGGCGGGTTCTTTTGCGCCAAAGATGGGGTATGGCTTTGGCCTATCTTTGACCGCACATTCCCTGTTGCTAATTACCTCTTTCCATAGATCATTCAAAAAAGATATTATATAGAGCCTTCATATCCAATTATGCTATATAAGGTACACATATGGCACAAAATGGACTCCATAACAGACATAGGCCTTGTAATGATTCAGAACGGATCAAATCCAAAAGGACCATCCAGTGCATACCATATTTCACATCAAATATTGTTATTCCTGTGAGTACACATTCTTCCACCTGTATATATGTACGTATATATATATATGTATGACACTAGCACAATAAGACATACAGATACCTTGCTCACACTGTCTATATAGCTTGCCTAACATCGCAATTTATCAGTGCAAGCATTCGTTATTGAAACAGGTAGCTACGCTGCTCTAAAAATTGCAACATCATAAGTCGGGAGCCCTTAATGCAGCAAAAAAAAAAACATTTTGTCACTACATCTAACATCAGACGCTGGTTAATATCGACCTTCAATGGCAGCACTTGGCTAGATTTAATACTTAAGAAGTATGATGCAACACCGCAAAGCATTCTTTTAGGAGATGCAATGAGAGATACATGTACATGTACAGGCAATGTGAAGGGTCAAAATGGCTGCCAACAAAAAAATGGCAATGACTAATCTTTTTTTCCTTTTGTTCTCGGTACCGGTAACAAGCATTTGGGTTCATCCAAACCCACACAAAAACCGTTTACAGCCAGTTTGAAAAATAGCAAACCATCGATACATACGTCTAATCTACATTTTTGAGAAATGACTGAATTCCTCACGAGTTATCGCCTTGTTCGCAATCCTCTGTATGCAATGATTTAATACAACTATATATATATATATTGTGCACATCAAAGTACTTTGCAATGATTGAGAAAGCCCTTATGACATTGAAACCATCAAATCCAGGCAAGCTTTCAAAAGCTCCACACGCCATTTTGATCACATTCCCAAATCTAAATCCATTTCTGAAACAACACACAGTATATATAGTATTTTATATATATATATTCATATTCACATGCAAAGTACATCCTCAATTGAAACTTCGTAGCTTCCTGATTTTGAAAAACTTTTAATTTTGTCACAGGCTTGTGACAAATTTGTGTCGATCAAGCATTCTTCAGCTCCATTATCTCTCACTTAATAACCCTGATAGTAACTTTATATCATTAGCAATTTCTTTTAAAAGTACAGTATACATTGAATTTGTAGGCTTTATAATCATCCGTCATCAATGGATTTCTACAGCTGATCCCATCTTCAAAGAATAATTAGCGATTTTCACTTGGACAATTGTTGTAGTTTGAATTGAGTGCTCTTTACTGGGTATAATAACAGCTAGCTGATGTACTCCCCTCCTGAGTTAACAGAAGAACTCAAAACTGAGTCTTAACAGTCTGGCAGTGTTCTAAATCTAGCATATATAAAGTGAATATAAATATCTTGAAACTGAACAAACGCGACTGCTTAACACTCAGCCGATCGGCATCAGTTGTAAGTATGTGTATCTAAACTGCATCTACAAGCAAGGAATACAGGTAAAAAAAAAAAAGATTGCACATTGTAAAACCTTTATAAACTCCATTCTCTAGTGTATAATAATCTCTAACAGGCTCTCTTAGGCATTGACTAAAAATAAACATACTGGTTAAGTACACACAAACTTAAAAAGTACACATGTACTTAGTGCAAAGTGCACATGTACCCAAATGTTAAGTGGACATGTAGTTAGTGCTAAGCACACATGTACCCATGGTTAAAAACACATGTACATGGCACTAGGTGCACATATACCCAATGTTAAGTGCACATGTACTTTGCGCTAGGTGCACATGTACTGGGACTTGTTGTTGACTTAGGTTGGGCTACCACGGTTATACAAACGTCGACAGAGCTGATGGGGAGGTCGTGTCAGGGTCAGACTTTTTCTTTCCGCCGTACTGTCCAATGAACGAGCCGTCCTCGTTGAACTTGCTGGGGTCTGTTTCGTAGTACTCCGCCATACTGTCTGTGTCACTCTCGCCAAGTGGCCTCTCTTCACTGTTGAGGGATGTGCGAGATTTCTTCTTCTCTGGCTCATTTCTGTAAAGCAACATCAATATTACATGTACAATATACTCTGTGAAAGAAATAAAACTATGTAGTAAAGTAGCAATATTTTGTAGTAATACTTTATTGTTCAAACTACATACTACCAGAAGTTTCAATGTTATATATTCAAATTTAAAAGACTGTTTGAGGGAATCTGCCAGAGCAGAAGTTGTAACAATATTTCTCTTTAAATAATCTAACCTTATTGTGTGGCATGAAAATTGTGTTGCTGTCAGTAGCTAAATTAAGCTTAATTATAAATTGTCCAATACAATCATGGTGATATATAATCATACACACACAGTGGAACCTGGGAATTAGGGACACCCAAGGGACTGTCGAAAAACTGTCCTAAATTCTGAGGTGGTTTCATTTTCTCATATCCATTTCCATGCACTGAATAGAACAAGGGTAATGTAGCTGTTCTTAATTCCGATGTTTTCCCTATTTCTCTGGCGGTCTTTAAGACAGGTTTTGCTGTATTGTATATCTCACACAAATGCAAAGTACTACACGTTTACTACTACATGTACTCTCATTATCTTCAAGATGGGGGACACTTCTGCACCCTTGCATTTCAAGACATTAACCCACTCAACCAGGATAATTTGGCCTTAAATTAAAGGTGGTCTTAAAATGGAACTTATACTTGCACTGAATATTGGCGTTGAAAGATGGTGTTAAAATACAGTGAGGTCTTTAGTTTAGAGGAGTTTTAAATGACAGGGACCACAGCACTGAGAATCAGATGCTGTTCCCAGGCGTCATGACTTACTTGGGGGAGTACTCTCCAAAGGCTGCCTCCTCGTCCTCCTTGTCAGGATCACGGCCTGCTAGCTTCTCCTTCTCATGAACTGGAAGTCGCAGCATATACATGTATGTTTTCATTCACTCACGCCGAAAAATGACCAACAATTGGCATCCTAAGACAATTTATCTCTTAATGGATACAGTGTACACATGAATAGAATAGTGACATGTTTCTCCAAAAGGAATCCTACACTATTTTTTGCTCGCTTTGTGTCAAAACAAATGCTGCATCACACACAGTGCGCTTGTATGGTCACTAGCACTACTGTACATAAGAAATACAATGTAAATGTACATGGACTTTATCATAAAGCATGGGGCAAAAGATAACATATTATACATGTACACACCATAAGGTTTACATGTACTGAGAAAATTAAATACTCTGCAGACCATTTGTAACAATTTTGAACACCATTATAACAACATCATCATATGCAAAACAACAAATCTGTCATATAATTAAGTCTTTAAGTCGATTGAATTTTTAATGACTGATTTTCATTGAATACGTTTCATTCACAATGTAGTCCAACTTAGCTTCGTTCCGTCTTTCCCTACCTGGGTACTTCCCATAATGCTTTCTCCTGATCAAGCAAATGATCAACAGAACGAGCAACAGGAAAATGAGAACGCACATGATGCCTATGAACCAGCCGGCCTGACTGACGTGAGTGACAGGACCTGAAATGACACGGCAAGCATTGCCGTACAAAAATGATTATATGGATAACGATAACCAAACTTACCTGGATACTTCCCTCCCCGGTTTCGCCGGATCAGACAGATGATCAGTAGTACCAGCAGCAATAGAATCAGGATTATCATTAATATGATAAACCAGAGACCTAGGCGGCCAGCCTGGACACTTCCCTCTGTTGTCATCGGCAGTTATAGGAGAGATCGAGAGAGGGAGAGAGAAGAGGTTGATAGACATCAAACAGACAAATTAAATCAAGCATCAGCTCAGTTGAAAAATGGCTATTAAAAAAAAAGAAAAAAAAAAGAACACAACAATGACAATGTAAGAATGCCAGTCAATAAATAAATAATAAATAAAGAGAAATATCATTCTGACTTTAGATTGGAAAATTAGGGCAATGTAGAAAACATAATGGTGATGAGAATGGTTCATCCTCAGTCTATGATAAAGACAAAATAAAGACATCAGAAGAAAATAGTGCAACATACTAGCATGTTAAAGGCATACTATGCATGTTATTATAAACGTATTTCTGCACACAGTTCACCAGAAATCTCTCAGGGGACTATCTCAAAACTAGGAAGAAGCAACCAAGTTATATTTATTAGGTAAAGCAAAATTGTTAAAAAGTTCTTCCAAACTATAATGGCCTGAAAAACACAGTACGTTACACATATATAGCTCAAGGCTGTCACTACCGTTAGGAAAGAAATCACAGCTGATTTTTGTAGACTTAGTAATATTCTTGCCAGTAAAAAAAATACGTCATACAATATTTTGCAGCCGTATCTACGCATGAAGTTTATCTTTTAGTTTCCTGAAGAGTTGAACCTGGGACTCGGTTCTTAAAACAGAACATAATTCGAAGAGTTCACTGAAGTCAACATAGGAAAAGCATCTTGTATAATGAAATGTTAACATGTGTCTAATCCTGGCAAAGACACCATAAGGTCGTCTAGTTCAAGATGACGATTTAGACTGCATTCTGGCAGCCAGAAAATGCTGGTCACTTTGCGATAACCTGACAAGGAAACCTCACAAAAAATTTCCAAAACAGCAGATTTTTTTTTTCTAAGCAAAGCAGGGCAATGCACAAGAAGATTGAAGCTTCAAACAAGGGGTAGTAGCATAAATCGCGGCAAATGGGAGTCAGTCTGTATAAAACTGGCTTTTAACACAACGAGGTGCAAGGAACTTTATACAGGTTTGAAGCAGCCATTAACATAACAGGTGTACTGTGGGAGAAACTTGAGCATGAAAGCTCGCAGGAGGAAATCTTTACAGGGCAAAGCGACTGATAAAATGGAAAAGTGGTATAGTGTCTAATGGGTGGATTCATATGGTGGCAAGGGAAGTATGCAATTGCATGACGGGAGGACCAAAGCTGAGCAGTAGTTAACATGGCATCGACGTTGTTTCCAGCTAGGACGTTAGAGAACATAATAACTTTTAACTGTCAGGTGATAGTGTGATGATAGCTGAGTTAACTTTAAAAGCATGAGAAAGGAATACAAGAATCAGAGATGCTTATTATATGGCAGGTTATGTTATGGCGTTCTTGACAACCAAGACTGGTGGAAAACCATACTTCTTTTAGCTGTCATTGAATCACCTGCGATAAGATGTGCTAAGCTTTAGGAAGAACTTTCAGAAGCAGGGTGTTAATCATAGTAGGCATTTGACGTTAAAATGATGCCACCTGATAATATTATGGCACCAATGCACGCTATGCTCTATGAAATATCATTATTGTGAGTTTCCGACTGCTGAAATGTGAATGCTGCAGAAATGTGAATCCATTTGGAAACCTACATGGATTACACAGAATAATGAGAATAAACTGGCATGTCTGGTTGTATGGGGCTTCTGCTGAACTGTCACAATATTCAAAGCTATGTGGCAATAACAGTTCTTATATACTGCTGCATATATTTATTTCAATTTGATTACTATTTTGTACAATTTTCAAAAACATGTGAGAATTGGCATCTGCCCCGTACTGTAAGACCATGCTGCAAGAAATAAAAGCAATAACTCTCTCTACTGGGAGTCAATATTATGTACAGTCTACCTGGCCTTTCCGTTGGTCCTGAAAAGGAGATTGAACTCAAAGCTACATACATGTGTACGTGAACAGAATGTTCCGCAAAAGAACAAAATGAAAAGCGTGCAAAACTGAAGGACATATATCAGAATAAGATATTCAAATATTACAGATATGTCAAATAAAATATTAACTGAAAATAATGCCTTTTCTTTTTTTTCGAGGGGGGGACTGGGAATCTGTTTAACATAAACTGCGAGCAAAAAATAGCAATTTGAGATAAGGTTCAAACGTATTTTATAAAACTTCTTTCAAAACCAAAGAACAATTGGGTTATGTTACCCACTGACGTTAATGACTCACTGCTGTAAGTAATAAAGCTGGTTTGGACACGAAACATTTCAATACAAGTTATTTAATCATAATAAAGATAGATGTTAGTGCACAATATTCTGCTTAATAAGGAGTGCCTTTGGGATATCAGCAGATAATTATATATTAGCGGGGAAAATGTTGCTCTCAGAAACTTTGCTTTGGAAAATTAAGATGCAAAAATAAAAAGACGCCACCAAAATAGGAAGCACATTTATACAGGAAAACAAAGGGGCAGTAGCCATGACAAAACCCAACCAAATACAGCAATAGATGTAGTTTATAACAGTATAATGAAGACAGACTGCCAATAAATGCATGCCCTCACTCCCACACCCAAGCCCTCAGTCAAGGTTTCGTTATTTCCGAATCACAGCACAAGTTATTTTTTTTTTCAACAAAATGACAAGTATTTATGTAATGGTTTCAACTGCATGTATACTGGTACTGATTTTTATAACACATATCTTTATAGACAAGCCAGTTCAAGTTCAATAATTTGATGGTAAAACATCGCTAGACTTTTTTTAAGTTTACATATTCCGATTCGACCTAGCTAGGTGAAGCAATTTAGGATTACTTTGTACAAAAGAAAGCTGGGTTTGACTCTTATGTCTTGTTTACATCTACTGAGTGATTTTCCTGCCATCAATTAGTTTCTATCACCTATCATGTTTACAATAGCCTGCCTCCCAGCCTGAAACACCAATATCGGTCTAATTTGGGAGTTCTAATGACAGAATCCGACTCGGTCTCTCAGGATCTGTTCTACTGTATTCAGACAAGTTCTACTGTATTCAGCCTTAGTTCTCGGTGTGCAGCAGACTCGGGTCAACTTTACTTCTCCTGTTCACGATATAGAAACTAACCCAGAATAACGCCCAAACCAAATTGAAACTACCTCCAGATAAGTTGGAATAACTTATTTATGCTGGGATATTTGGCTGTTGTGAACAGACAAACTGTGTGGAAACCGGTTTCAACCCCGAAGTCATATTATATCTAACTGAATAAATATTCCATTTCCAACATCAAGACCTAAATTTATTAAACTGTACACCAACATTTCTCTACAACTTTGATAATTTGATCCCTAAGCCCAAGTAGTCACTGTGGAAGGTTACACAATATTTCAGAACACATGTTTTAATTCCACACTGTTTAAAGATAAAGAGCACACCATTCCAGCTAATAGCCAATGTCACCCGATTTACGTGTATTTTACCTGGCCCTGGAGGTGTCACGACAATTACTGTCGGTTCCGATTCCGTTTCGTTTCCAAGCTTGTTGACAGCCACGACAATGAATTCGTACTCCCCGTTGGGTTCCAGATCCGTGACGTTAATCCAGTTGTAGTCTCTCTCCCTCTCTGGGGGTTCTGGAGTATACTGCCACTCATCCTCTCCTGGATATGCAGAAGGGTATGTCAATGCATTTCTTTCTGGATACAGGCATTTTTGTGCCACATCAATGGCAACATACTGCATTAGCCTTAATAACAGACAGAGAACAACTTGAATGGCATCTCTCCAGCAGATCAACTTTAGAGTGTTACAATATTAACTACATCATCTATTTATGTGGGTTTTTTTAAGCTTGCTAATTTAAAGCATGGTGTTACGTTACAGAACAAAGCAACATTCGCCCAGTGATGTTTGGATTATGTGTGATAACTGTATGGATTATCTGGATACCATACACATTAATCCACTGTGACCATGTGACACTAACCCGTCTTCCGGTACTTGATGTAGAATTCACTTCCAGGGTTTTTCTCGTCTCCGGTTTTGTCACTAGGTGTCCAGGACACGTTGACATAATCATATCCGGCGTTCAGTGTGCCTATCACTGGGGGATCGGGGGCTGAAAACGGAAAGACATCAAACTGTGGCTTGATTGCTGACTTAATTAAGTCACATCTTACGGTCCAAAAGATGAAATACTGCTGTAACATTTATTAAGCTAATTAGTCAGTCTGAACATTTGAAATCATTCATAAACAGTAACATCAAATACTGCAAACCTGGTATCCCAAAGTTTCCATAGCTAGGCTTCGCTGAGCTAAATTTAATTCTTGTTAAATTTAACTCTTGTTAGGGTTGATTTTGCCTCCAGTGCCTTGACAAATTGCACCTTGATGGCTAAATTTGTCGCTAAAGTAGTTTCTCTCTAATAAGGATAACCTACTGGCCAAACTGTGGCCGAGATGTCCTTGGACAAGAGTTAGGAGTAAATGCATTAACAGTAGTAACGGCACAACTTTTGGCCACATTTAATAGGGGATGGCCTCTGTTGAGAGTGGCCACTGAAAAATGGACTAGCTACTGTTTAACAGAAGAAAATCACTTTGCAGCCATTTCAGAGTAAGAATGACTACCAAGCCACAGCAAAATAATATTTTTCAATCTTTAATAGCATAGGCAATAAGGCTACCTCCGAATGAAAACCAGTTTATGATGGGGGTTTTGAATCCGAGGTTACGCAGTACAACTTACGGGAAGCGACTTTGGTACGAGCCTCCAGCCGGTATTTCATCCCTAGTCCAGCCTTGGTCAGTGCCATCACATACACTGTATACATCGTATCTTCCTCCAAGTCGTGGATTTTCTGGTCTCGTCGGGTCACGTCAGGAACCTGCGTGTACTGAAGGTTGTCCTCCTCGACTGATCCTGAGTGCAATCCTTCTAACAATTTAGTACAGAATACACGTACACTTATTTCTGTACACTACTGATAATACCATAATCTTGTACAGCATATTATGTTTATGGGTAGTATTATTTTTATGCTAAGATGAGTGCACTTGGGAGATTTTAATTTATTTAGAACAATCACTCACATACTTTAACATTAGTTAGAAATGCCATGGAACTTGGTCAAATAGAGAATGTGTTCTGCAAGAAAATGGCTTCGGAGGCCATAAATCTCTCACAAACTCGCAACTTTTTTCTTTATTAAAAAAATAAATTAATTATAACAGTTAAATATTATATATACCCTTTTTGCTGTGTTAATGTTTCTGTAAATTTTACCCCGATATATAACCCAGTTTATATTTAGTAAATCTTTCAAACTTGCTGTATTTGCTTAATATTTGACCAACCAGGGGTGATGGCAACAGCGTAGCCAATCAGAATGCCATTGGGCTCCAGAGGTGGCGTCCACTGCACTTTAAGATGGTGGGACCCGATCTCCGTGATCTCGGCGCTTCCCACCAGTCCCGGGTCTGCAGATATGAATATTCATGAGGTCACATAGAAGCAAAAAGTAACCACTGAGAGATGCCTAATATACATGTTGATAATGTGTCTGCAAAGTATATGCATTGCTCGGTACACTAACAGTTTGAAGCTATATAGCTACATCAACATCTCAAGCCTATCAGATTGAACTACATGATGGTTTCGCAACAAAAAGTCCAAGAATTAAAACATTTGTAGAAACTGCCCCCTTGAAAGGTACTGGTATGTTCCACAACAAGAGGCCCATGGGCATTGGCGCTCTGCTTAACAACCAACTTGACCATGGGCCAAAGTTCCAAAAGTAGTGACATACACTCTCTTTCTATCCCAGGACTTCGAAATTGAGCATTTTTTTGCTCTAT
>JAAUYG010282846.1_pt1 | contig 30109 bp, 27 predicted proteins | sample 7278091 | NCBI WGS metagenome assembly JAAUYG01 (sample SAMN14350201, study PRJNA611818) | marine sediment metagenome | isolation source: surface marine sediment (0.6m) | place: French Polynesia: Moorea | collected 2018-08 | reverse complement strand
TTCAATCATAGCTATCAAATAAAAACTTGTGAATAGCCACACTAATTCCAGGGTAGACATTAACAAAAGATAAACGCATGATTGAGATGTAATATGTACAACGGTTCAGTAAAAATTTCAGTATAGTAGTTTTAACCGCAGTACATCCCCAAAATGTGTTTACTATGTTACATGTCCAGTGTAATTTGTAGCCAAACTTTTGATGTAGTAGCTTAAATTCAAATTATTATTAGCAAAAAATAGTAACATAAACAGCTGATAGGTGCCCAGCCAATTACAGCCTTCGGGCTTGGCTCCCTATCTGGGGATGCGGCCAGCCGCATCTTTCTGATCAGTGCAGCCAAACTGTCTTTGTCTTTGACCAGCTGGATCCAGAAAGCAAGGGGGGTTGCCAGGCCCCACCCATGGCTAGCTTCTCACCAAATCAAACACTAATGACCCAACGAACTGTTTTTTTTTTCCGGGGTCCGGGAGATGGACGGATATTCACATGGTAATACTCATAGCCAATCCCGGGTAACTAATGTAATTTGTAAAGCGTCCCATACTGACATGCGCATCTGTGTACCTGTGTTGATGTTTATGTATATTATTGAAAATTGAATGGCGCAGTCTACACATATGTCTTCAGCCAAGTTTACTGACGTTCCAGTGCAGTGCTCAATACTTGGTAAATACCAAAACTGCTAACATCGTGCAGAAATTGTTGGGTGGAAATTCGTCTAGTGTATCCCTAGTTTTCTATCCATCAGGGTTCGTCAACTTTTGTGAAGTCAAGAGCACTTATAAATGTATATTTCCAATAGACACAGGTGATGTCTACAAAATGCTTGGTATAATTGGTGTGGATGAGACGGCCATCATGTTCAAGTATTATCATTTGTGTGTCACGCGCTAAGATATTAGGACATCAGTCTTGTGCCAATAAAAAGATTATCGTTGGCCAGAATATACAAACAGCGGGAGTGGCCAGTATCTGGGTGTGAAGCCATCTTCAGAGGCCTGCTGGGACAATTAATTCCTAATTAAATTATTTTGTCTGGCTAGTCTGTATAAAGTATTGTCATTGTGCAAACAGGAGCTATGCACGGATTTGCGGCTAGGCCTATTGAATAGGTATAATGCAGCCTATCGTATAACATTAAAAAAAAATGCATAAACATAATTGTGCCTGATAATCCATACTAAAATGTTCATTAACCAATTCTGTGTCACCCCGTGTCCCGAGGCAGTGCTGTTGTCTCTGGTGAATGACATTGTGTCAATATTCCCTAAATGCTTGAGCCTAGACACTTCCAGCGAGGGCAGTACACAAGATCGTGCGAGGCGTTGATACCGCCATTTCCCGGACGGGCACTGTGTCCATTGTGTGCGCATGTGCGTGTAAACAAACTGAGCCAGCCGGTTGCTCAGTTAAAATTGATCTTTATTTTCTTGCAACAATATCGAGAAAAAGGGGCAAAATTAAGCACTCGCCATGAAAAATCAGATCCTGTATTATCTGGCTGTAGCCTGTGTCTTCTTGACAGTGTTTGCCGGCTGTTGTTACGCTGCGGCGGATGCTGGTAAATCAGGGAGTGACACGTCAGACAACGAAGACGACATTCAAGTTGACGAGAAGCAGGTGGAATATGCCAAGGGCTCCCTCTGTGGCTATTGTGAATATTGCAAGGTGGGCTCACAACTCAACAGATGTGTGTTGTGTACACCTGTGTTTGAGACAAAACCTTATTTCTTTTGTCTTGTGATCAGTGTGATAGATACATGAGATAGGCATTTTGTGATGATGTTATCATAATGTCACCATTAAAGACATGACTAGCCCGGGGGCTCCAATTCTCCCTCAGTTCTCGATAAAAGACTTTATCTGTTTATTGAGACTAAATATTTAGACAGTAGAGGTAAATCGAATTTTTTGTTTCATGCAAATATGTTTAAGGTATAAAATAAAACAAAATTACTTTCAACAACTAGAATCACCATGCAGAGAGCCAACATGCATAGGGAGAAAATGGTTTCTTTAGGTAGTAGACCCGTGTTCTCTATATTTTTTTGCATGGGTAGATTTGTTTCAAAATCATGATTATTATTATTATGAGGAAAATTATATCACAGAAGAACAGCAATAAAAGTCACCAGCACCTGGTCATGAAAAAGATCCAGTGAATGTTTGGTACCTATACCAAACTTTAAAAAATAGTGCTAATTTAAATATTGACCTTTTAGGATGAGCTTGCCACCCGGCTTGCCAGCGGCATTCAATTTTTCACAGCAATATTTTTCTCATAATTTCAAGGCAACATGTTCGTCTTGTATTTTAAATGAAAATTTGCACTTTTGCAATTGTGTACCTACTAGTATTAATAGAAAAAGTAGGCAGATATTGAGAATAGGGGTAATATCGAGAAAAGGGACCTTATGCATAACATGTGATCATGTTTACAGTCATGACAGCGGTACCTTTACAGTGACACACTGTGCAATCCTTCACTTCATCAGTCTGTTGATAGGGACCAGTCATTCTCGCCATTATAGTGTAGTAGTTCTAAGCAGATGAGAGACTTTCGTTTTATCTGTAACCGGTTAAACCCCTTCTGTCATCTTATCCACATGGCATGTATCATAAATATTTTGACATGCTAATAGGTTGGGGAAAAAGTTTTTCACTTATAATCAAATCTCACTGTAGTAGAAAATAAACAAAGAGCACACTATAAAATGAATGGTTAATTGGTAAATTGCCAATTTGTCGGTTTCTCTTTCCAGTTTTGTAAGCTGTGTGATGAAGATTGCCCATGTGAGGCGGGTCCTGGGAAACCAAACTGCCACATGTGCAAGGTAAGCATATTATAGAAACATGAACACAAAGTATTCTGCAAAGATCGCTATTGGTTTGTCACCCACTAATTTATGACCTCACTGCATGATTTGTCAGATTTAAGCAACCTGTGTTCCGTGATGTTTGTTATATGCAGGTCTGTACACTTTTTTTTATTTTCTAGTACTTTTCCTTAAAAAGTAACAAATTATAATAAATAAAAAATATGTGAACATGATGGGTTGGACATGTTGAAAAAATCTGCTTGGACTTAAGTTTAGGGCTCAACATGGGTAAAAGACAAAGTGTGACACAGCCACTTTAAAAGTTGTAGAAAGCTGATGTGGCCTTTTATAAAACTGTAGAAAGTGGTGTAAGTCTTATAAAAAGTGACATGGGGAAAGTTATTTGGACCCATGTGGAGCCCTAAGTTTGTCAACTCCACATGCGTCCAAATGATTTATGCTATAAATTCGCATGTCACTTTTTTTCCTATGTCCCAATATCACTTTTTAGAAGACCTTGACGTCCCTTTCTGCAGTTTTTATAAAAGCCCACGTCAGACTTCTACAACTTTTAAAGTGGCCGTGTCGCACTTCGTTTTTTACCCATGTGGAGCCCTATGCTTGTTGAATAAGTCCCATTAATCATTTCTGTGATTACCACATACATGTATTGTCCTTTCAGTATTGTAAATTCTGCTACCTGTGCAGTGCTTTCTGTGATACCATTTGTAAACCAGGTAAGGGAATACCAGGTAGTATTAATTTGTACACAACAGTAGCAGATCATTGTTTGGTTTCAATCAAACGAATGGAATACTGTATGGGGTTTTAATGGTATACAGACTACATTTGTGGTGACATGAGAACATTGATCAAGACAATTTTCGTTTCATTTCAATTATGTTCTAGAATAAAGGGACATTTGTTTTTAAAATTAATACTTTAAACATATATTTAACTGTATTTTTAAACAAGAGGTCCACAGTCTCTTGACGCCTGCTTGTATTTACACAGGGTCCTATTCATGGAAGCCTTTTCAACATAGTGTGGTGCATTAGATGTTCTGGTAGAAATATCTTTCCATAATATTGGCATTCTAAGTGAGCCTGGTGGTTTTGTGTTTCTGTTCCAAAGGGAGTATCCTGGACCGGATGTCTGCTGCCGTTGTCAGGTAAAACCTGCTTTAATATCAGTTGATAAGCTTCATATACAACTTATCTATATACAGTGGTCCCTCTCTTAAAGGACATTCTTGCCAAATGACACCTCTCTAATAAGGACAGAATTATTTGGCAACAAGTACTATGAATGCCTTTAATCCTCCCTCTCGCCAACGGGCACCTCTCTAATGCGGACAAAATTATTTGGCAGGAGTGTCCTTATTATAGGGGGATTACTGTACTACATCTTTTGTTTTATATATAGCAATGTAAAGCTAATGAAAACTGCAAATTTAATTTTTGATTCCTGCAAAAATCAGGAAGACTAGGCTTGTGGGATCAAAGACTTTGTTGATGCAAGTGATAATTAAAGCATACTATTGTATGAAGTTCACATTTTGTCACTAAGCCTCCATGCCGTACTGGAAGTCTGTAGGACCTCGTTTTCTGTTCTAGTGCTCTGCCGAGCTACAACACTAAGGAAATTGATGGCGACATAGAGGGAGTGCAAGAATGGATCGACAAAAAGAAAGACGAGCTGTGATTAATGCGCTTGCTGCAAAGCCTGTCCCATCGTAGCCTCTTCGTCTTCATCTCCCACCGATTTGTGTCCATCAAACCTAGTGTGCGCGGAGCTTCAAATATGTGACTGGTATCCTCCCATTTTCTAGATGTGCGTTTGTCCCTCACTCATAGTATGGTCAAGCTTTTTGAGTATTATAATGCACAGCATCATCCACAGCTGCTGGCACATCTTGGTATGTTACCAGGTATTGTAACTGTGATGTACAGAACCACAATGAAGCTCGACTGTTCCTAGCCACCGATAGCTGTGTTAGGGTCTTAGGGAGGATTTTGCATGTTTTTAAACAATCTGATGTTGTGTAATTCGATGTTGTGTGTGATGTTTTTTTAAATATATCAAATTTCTGGTGTTGCTTTAATAGTGAACAACGAAAGGATTCTCCATCACTATGTGATAGCCAAGATGCTGTTTTCATAGGGTCGACGTTTTGATACTCTGCATGGTGTACGTGATGTGCAGCATAGTAATAAGTGGTTATCTGCTGTTGATACAAGTGTCTATGCTGGTGTGTCGGCGATTCTTACAGCGAACATGTGCTTCTGTATTTTTGGTAATCGTCGGTCATTTCGTGTGGTCCGACGTAGTGCACCACAGTCATAGCAGTGGGAGTACATCTGCCCTTGATTCAGCAAAACCACACTTTTTTTGCTTTCTGTATAAAACTCGCACAGAGAATAGTCATACTCCACGACCAATTCTATAATAAGTTACTGAACATAAGCTGGCCTCAATTGCTACCGTAAATTCTCATATATTTTGGACCTTTCCGATCTGATGAATACTCTTTATGCATTTATGGTTATATTAGAATTTCAAATACATTCCTGTAAAAGTTCCATTTGAAGCCGCACTTCTAATTGAAGCCGCAGTAGGCCTAGAAGGTCATAGTCTAGCGGAACATGTATTAAAATCCAACAAAGTATCTAATCGAGTCCGCACCCCCTGTTGCAAAATATTGGCTGCTACGCGAGTTCATGGTAGGCAAGTTCATGAAGTTATTGAAGGAAGATCTGGTAATCTCTAAACATATGTCAGTGCCCCGAGAACATATGTGCTCCTGTTATCAGCTTGATTTACATTTTGGCACTTTGTCACAACCAGTAACATAAGAAATCAGGAAATAAGTAATTAGCAGGGTATTAGTTTCTCCACCAGAGAACATCGCATAAATCATTCAGTTAATGATTATCTAAAATGATCAGCAGGTAACTTGGACCGTTAGTTCGGAAGTCGACATGTGGGCTTTAAATACCAGTAAAAAATCTTAATACTGCTCTAATATTGTCCGCGGAGACTTTTGAATAATTTGCATAAATCGAAACTTTCTAATAGTACCCGTGGCTTCAGTTGGAACTTTTACAGTAGCACCGATATTAGAACATGCTGCACCACGTTACCACATACTAGTAAGTTATTAATGGAGATTTGCATGTGTGCATATATTCTAGTATCTACTAGCCATTGATAGTTTGCCTAGACTCTTTTCAGCTGTATTTTTACAGGCCTCTTCTCCACTTCACTGTCTGTATGGTAAATACTCTAGCAGTCTGCATTGTGTTTCAAACATTCCATGTTTATTGTGCGGGTTGTTGTCATAAAAATTCTACAGACCGCCAAGGGCTGTCGGAGTGCACGCTATGCCTCAATGTGTGTTTGATGTCTAAGGGCAGATTCTGCAAGAAGTTATAAAATACATAAACTTGTGTTCCACCTTATGCAATAATATGTATACTATTCTATATGTTTACACATATCTTGTTTTTGCAATAAAACGGTCCAATTTTATATTGTGTGCAGGCATTATACTACAACAGAAAGACTAGCCAAAGTGGGAGCGAAAGCTACATTTATTGGTGGTGTTACATTTATTGGTGGTGTTACCAAACACAAACTGCATTTATTTTTCACAACAATCCGGCGATGAACACAACATTTAATACATATTTATATGGAGTCGAGGCATGGCCTCATGGAAGGTACGGACAGATAAAAGTAAACTGGCGCTGTATGGTATGAAACTCCATGTAAAACAAACCAAAAGATGAAGGAAAGTTGACAGTCCTTTGAACTGGTGCTACAGGTTAAAGTCTAATTATTATAAATGAACATGAAATGTACAGTGTATATTTGGTAGATGCCGGATAACGTTTCTTCAAAACAAACACAAGAGTTTCACAAGAGATATAAGTAGAAGCTCCATTTCTTTTCTGCAGTCAAGCATATGAAGTGCGTATTCTTACAGCCACCATAGGACCGTGCGGTCTACAAACGTAAAAAGGCATGGTGGTCCATAGTAGGCAAAGTGGAGGGGGTGGGCTATATATATATATTTGCAGGCACACAATATTCTTGAACTCCACGGATTTGATTACACTTAACATATGTGGCACGAAGGTTCCTTGTTGGTCAAGGTGTTCAGTCCTAAACAGATGAGCACACGTCGCTAGATCACAGGGGAAGTGACCTTTGCAGGTCGGGCAATTGTAGTGTCTCTGATTGCCACCAGATGTCTGCCCTCTCAGCTCGCGGTCAGCTCCTCGTCATACTGCTTCCTGAAGCAGTCGCCCACTGGGAAGAAGTCCCAGCAACGTTCCTGATATAGTTCCCACACATAGGACTCCTGGAGAAACGGATATCAAGGGGGGGAATAGTGAATAGTAGGTCGAGGCACTGAACAACTATTAGAAAGGTTAACCAATACCGGCTTTTTATATACTGGACAAATGACCAGTGTCACTTAGAATCTTACCTCTGAATCACAGGGCCACCCAGAAGAATGACCGCTCCCACAAATTTCAGTACATATAACTATACCTCTTGTTTCACACCACTTGACTTGGGAAAGCATTTACCTGCAGATCCTATATGTATGGACCCATGGTTTGTTTGTATCTGATGTGGCCCTAAAGGTGGTCTTTACATGCAAATGACTACTCCATCTCTGCGTGTGCCTTGATAAGTTGATACAGCTACTCAAACAGTGCAGCTAAGATGATCTAGCACTTCCACCTACCTGGCCAGTGTACTCTGTGTCTGGCTTGTTGATGAGATGCATCAGAAAGAACCTGGTGAAAGAAGACAAGATAATGATATTCCCCAGAGAGAACACACCAATAACTATGGTTCTGTTATTGTTAATATTTTTTCTAGTTTAATCCTTTCCTCCTTTCTTGTAGTCAATGAAGAGCGACACACATGGTGAATAGCACTACAAGATTAACATTGCATTTCTGCGATTATCTGTAACATTAGTTCTTGTACGTAATAGCCCAGAAATCACATTGGCAGATGCTGAATATTACTGTTTACGACACAAGCATTCTGTGCTTACATGTAGTTGGCGAAGTTGTGTTCATTCTTCACATGGGTCTCGAAGCCGTGCGGGACTTTGTCGAAGTAGTCCTTGCCTATACCGCATATGAAGCACGAAGACTGGAAGATAAGGCCAGGGAAACAGTATTTAATACAGTATTGGATCAGGGAAACAGTATTTGATCCAGTATTGCATCAGGAAAACATTATTTAATACAGTATTGCATCAGGAAAACATTATTTAATACAGTATTGAATAGGCTCAAACGTAATTCCTCAAAACACTTTAATATGCATACAGTGGTCCCTGCATTTTAAGACCATCTGATCAGCCCTATAACAATATGGTGGCCTTCTAGAAATTAAGGTGGTCTGAAAATGGAAGGTCGTTTATATTGAAAATGTAACAGCTCACGGATGGCTACAGTTTTAAAATGGGGGGAATTATTAAAAGGAGGGGTCTTAAATCTCGGGGACCGATGTATTGTTCATTTCAGCCAAGCTTGCACGTGGTCAGTACTGGGAAGATTTTGATGTGACACTGCACTTGCAAAATCGTGATACAGGCATGACAAGAAAACACGTGTAATAACCTTTTGGTTTAAGATGTTTTCCAGGTTTACGACTGTGCAGTCATGTACTCTCCTCACACTGTGCTATACAGTGGTCCCTGCATTTTAAGACCACCCCTTCAGCCGCAAAATTTTGGTCTTAAATTGGAGGTGGTCTTAAAATGGAGGGATTTGTTAAATGGAGGGGTCTTAAATCGCAGGGACCACTGTATGTCAGTCTGGGTTAGCGCTAGACAAGAAAATATTTAAGCACACTAGCTCAAGAAGCCACTTTTTCTTTAGTCAAATGCAAATAATATTAGCCCCACTTCTTAGCCAAATTATTTAGCTGTTACCATGGTTTTTAGCCATTGAATATCTAAAACTGTACACCTACTAGGCAGTTAGACTTTTCTGTTATTTGAGAAACTACCTGTTTCGCAATTTTTTAATCCTAGCCAGTCATCCCCCACTGGGTTGAATAAATGGTCTTTAGCAATATTGGCTGAAGCATATGAGACTTACTTTAGCCAAATGAGGATTTTTTAACCTATAGCTAATGGCTAACTCCCAATACTATCCCAGTTAGTACCCTCCTTGGCTGCACAAATAAAATATCAAATATTTGCACTCATGCATGAAGATACGTGTATACTGAAACCTGCATATGAAGACCAGACCACCTTAGGGTACCAACACAATATGGTCCTTTTACACCGGTGGTCTTTAAATATTATAGGTTGAATAACATAAAATATATACCCCTTGGGGTCTGGAAAATGTGATACCGTAAATCCTGTATTTGAAGCCGCGGCTTCTATTACAGAATGTTTGTTACAAAAACAGAGACTATGGCAAAAATGTAGACTATGTACAAAAACAGAGACTATGTACTTGTAACCGATACCCTGATGGCCTTTATATGCAGGTGGTCTTTACAGCAGGTTTTGACTTTATAAAACCATACTAACCTCCAGGTCTTCCTTGACCTGCTCCAGCTGGTCTCTCAGCTCTCCAAAGGCGTCAATGATCAAACCTGGGAGGACATGCATAATGCTTTGTAAGATTTAGTATATACAGTGAAACTTGTTTATAAAGACCACTCTAGCGACCAGCACAATGTGGTACTTATATACGGGTGGTCTTTATATACCGGTTCAATAACATGGAAAGTATATCTCTGGGAACTTATAAAATGTGGTTTCATAAGCAGGTGGTCTTTATATACAGGTGGTCTTTAGAGCAGGTGTAAACCATACCAAAGACTCCTCATTTTTAAGGATTCCTTGTTTCTGGGGATACAACAATACATACTAGTAGTATTTCTCAACCATACACATATTCAACTTAACAGAAAGCTGTGATAGACAGGATGGTCATCCTGGGCTGTGGGCCAATCAACTGATAATGTAATTATACCCTGTGCAGTGCCCTACTTTCTAAGCTTCTTCGGTATTGAAATTTTTTATACAGCAGAGCCCCTGAATAAGACCACACTGATGGTCAAGGCCAATGCGGTCTTTATGCTGAGGTGATCTTAATTACTAATAGCACTGCATCAATTTTGGTCATCAGTCAGATCAGTCAAGTTATAGGACTGATAAGGGATCCCACTAGCAGGGTGGTTGGGGGGGGGGGGGGTCCTAAATGTATTTGGCAAATGATCTAGAACGCTAACTCTGCTCTATACTAAACCTTTAATGCACATCTTTAAGGTCTACATCTAAGCCAGCCAGTAGCGAGATCTCCTGATGTTTTGACTTACCCTGGATGATGGCCAGCAGGATAATAATGACAAAGAAGAAGAAAGTGATGTCAAACAGGATGCGGTAGATCTCGTATGGATCTCCATCTGGTGGGTTGATTTCATCACCTACAACAACAAACAGATCAATGCTTCTTTACCTGGTCAGCAGCTACGCAAAGAAATAAATTTCTTTCCAATATAACTTGTGCGCAAAAGCGTCAGCATTCAAGCTCACACTTGAATTTTTATAACTTATAAACTTTACACATAATGTGTTTAAACAGTAAAGGTCTTCAACTCCATCTTCATGATCTTGGTTCTCTCCTGTTAGTCTAAAATAAGTCAAAAGTGTTGGGTCTCGACTTTCAATATGAGGATGTCCTGGGAAAGCTGTATAAATCTACCAGTATCACACCGATAAAATCGTGTTACTATATACCGAGGCAATTGAGTTAAGAGTTTACAATTCCTACCTATACCCCCTCCTGCTCTCACTCCAACATAGAGATGGAACACGTAACACTGAAAGGGAATGGAGACCTCATCAGTTAGTTGTCTGTATCTATACATGTATACTATAAGCAAGCAGAATACAATCTAACACTTTACATGTCTATAATGGAACCTTGAGAACCCTGCCGGTACCTTTAACAATCTTGCAGTTTGCACATGCTGTAAATTCATTAATGTTTGCGAGGGATTTATTTGGCAAAAATTCATGACAATCTTTAAATTGCAAAAATAAATACCCACAAACATAATCCATGTACCTAGATAATTAACAAGACCGGAGATAACTGCAAATATTAATTCCCGCAAACATGGTTTTGTCTCCAACCACTAACATCAATCCCTGCGAACATTAATGAATTTACAGTATATATAGAGCCTGGAAACTTTATATAGCAGGCTCTAGATCATGTTACCAATGCAGTGCCCCTCAATAACTGAGCATGTACATGCAGTTCACTCAGGTCGGGTATGAGTAGCACCAACTTCTTTCATTTGGGCCTTGTACTGACGGTGAAGCAAACTTTAATGCTGCAAGGCAAGCTAGAGAATCCACTCACCGTGAGCATGTCGTGGCACTTGTACTCAATTTCACCGTCTTCGTCCTTGACGTAGAACTTGCGGAAGAACGTGAAGGCGATGACAGTGTACACGTAGACTATGATACTCAGCAACATCACCGTCAACACCAGCTGTAACATAGGGAACATCAGCAATGTTAGTGTGGGCTACAGGTTATACAAGTATATGTATGCGGTTTGTTGGAACAGTACAGGTTTGGTTGTAGGTCTGTATTTTCTCTGCACATGGTGTGTGGACTGGGCCAAATACAGGTTTAAGCTTTATGCGTGGGATCTGCACATGATATGTAGCTAAAATGGGCAAATATAGGATTGGGGTTTACACCTGGAATCTGCACAAGATATGTAGCTAAAATGGGCCACATGGAGGATTGAGTTTTAGGCCTGGTATCTGCACATGATATGTAGCTAAAGTGGGCCAAAAAGAGGATTGGGTTTTAGGCCTGGAATCTGCACAAGATATGTAGCTAAAATGGGCCAAAAAGAGGATAGAGTTTTAGGCCTGGTATCTGCACATGATATGTAGCTAAAGTGGGCCAAATGCAGGATCCGGGTTTAGGCCTGGTATCTAAACATAATTAGCTAAAATGGGCCAAACAGACGATAAGAGTTTTAAGCCTATCTGCACATGTGTGGCTGAACTGGTCCAAATAGCTCATGAAAAGTTATTATGGACGTAAACTAACAGGCTGGATATGACCTCACAATGAATCCAGCAGTACCGATGACTGCGTAGGCCTGTTACCTGCTTTCCGTTGTGTGTCACAGACTGCAGGATGGTGCCCAGCGTCTTGAAGCAGATCGCCACGTCCAGCAAGTGAGCGGCGAAGAAGAAGTAGTTGAAGTTTCCCAGGAAGGAGAAACAGAAGTACCACGTGTTGTAGAGGAAAGACTGGAACAGACAAACAATATCGGTTACAGATATCCCACTGTGGGAAACTGGGTTAACTGATCATGCTGATTTTAAGATAGTCTTTTTACCTATTATGACAGATAGTTACTTGTGATGGAGCAATCCTGTCAAGTGTTCGTTCTGCTCATAAATTAGTACAGTAGTTCCTGCAAATTAAGACCCTTTCATTTAAGACTTACCTCAATTTTATGACCGGCAGTCAGTGACATTGCTATTATATTTCAAAATAAACATTCTTCCCATTTTAAGGCCACCTTCAATTTAAGACCATATTTTGCTGGCTGAATAGGTGGTCTTAAATGTAAAGACCACTGTATGTTCTATACAATGTATTTTTATTTAAGGCACATTTATATAGCTCTTGCTTGCAGATGTACGGTAATGTTTGAAATATACGTCTGCAGCATCACCCTTACTCCGGATCACACATACCTGGTCAGTGAAGATGATGCCCCATTTCCAGACCTGGTACTGCCAGTCTGTCTTCTGGATGCTGGAATTACACAACACAGCAGATCCAGAAGAAATGCATCAGGATGCTAATCACATTCAATGTTTCCACACTAATTATGCAACATACATTTTGTAACTGTACCAACACCTCATCATGGTAAATGCTTTAACATGGTGTTCTTTCTAACGTAAGGTTATAGTCATTATGGCTTCTTGCATATAGTATGCTTCTATAGGATTCTCGAGTCCTGGAGGACTTAATTACATTAATTCAGAATATTGTACAGCAATTATTATATATAATTATAATATTTACATTTGATCACAGTTGACTACAATGTACGAGGTAAGTATAGTTTATACAAAAGAGAACTTCTCACCACTCAGTAATTGAATGCAAGCTACAGCGAAACTTAGTGTACAGACCACTTGTATATAAAGACCACCTGCTTATAGGGACATATTTTGAAGGTCCCAGCTCTTTTTTGCATATAATGGAATCTATGTATACGACCACCTTTGTATAGGTCTGCAAAACTAAAGTTTATTGGGTATTTGCAGACTTTACTGTACTTTATAGTGGTGACCATTAGATCATACAGCCTATACACTCATATTACCAATAAAGTGGTCCCTCTCTTCCGGCTAATTTCTATAGAGGTAATCATCTCTACTTTATAGCCAAGAACACTTTTGCAACTACATGTACTGTGAAGGTATTTACTACCAGAGCTCCTTCTGGCCAAAGGCCAGATCTTTAATGTGCCAGAATTTCTTGGCAAATAGGATGTCTCTATTAGAGGGGAACTATTTTATATACAATACAGTAGAACCTGTCTTGAGAGACCAATGCCATGATAGACCACCTGTCTCGAAAGACCAGATATTCCTGGCAGAAGGTCCTACATTTCAATGTAATTGAACCTGTCACCAAAGACCACCTGACAGACTCGAGAGACAACATTTTTATGGCCAATGGGATGGTCTTTCAAGACAGGTTCTACTGTATGTACTTACAAGGCCGGCAGTATAGATGGCTCCGTCTTGGTCTCCAGAGTGAGGCTGTCACCTTTCTCCATCCCCAGCAGATTGCTGATCTGGTCATACTCGTACTGTTCACTGTACTTGTTACGAACCTACAGCAGGAATTCACAGCCACTACAGCGTCAACACGGAAACTATACACGCAACCAACATAGGATTTGGGTCCTGCATGGTTACATGGTTAGTGCATTCTTGATACTTTTTTTAGGCTTGCACAACAAGCAAATCAACACGGATGTAATACGTGATCTCGACTTTCTGTTATTAGTAATTAAGTGTACATGATCCCTAGTTATTAATTAACTATGTATATATGTAACAGATGATATATGACAGATGATACACCCTGAACCCATAATAACTTCACTGTATAAGTTTTGCACCTGATTATAATATTTCAGGTTCTCACATCAAAAACATAAGGCTTCAGCCAGGATAAAGAAAACTGTTAGAAATGTACACCATTTATACCGGAACAGTTTGTGATATTAACTTAACATGTTAGGTGTGAAACCAATAGCAGGACTGAGCACTGTTAGATGTATGCACTGCATCAACAGGCCTGACATTAAGGACTGCCCCGTAGCCCACAGACAGTAGAAAGCTCTGATTGGCAAGCAAACCTGTGAATTCAGTAGCCCTACATGGCTACTACGTTTTATGAATCATTTCAGCCAAAGCTAGTTGAATGTCAAGGCTTTTACTTCATGTCAAACAAAATTGCAGGTGAAAGTTAGAATAAAGCATTAAATTAGGAAATAAATTTTTGGTTGAGTAGTATGTTGAATTGGCCAAGGTTAAAATGTTTCTCACACATCAATTTGTCTACAAGTAAAATTATGCAGCGTTATGGGCAACCTGGGCTTCCAGAAGAGCTACCTGTAAAAATATTTACTTGCCATATATGGCTACCAGCATGTGACCAGGCCCAAAAGTTAAATGTCAAGCCCTGAGGAGTCAAGTTTCGATCAGATCAAAGACATGGCTCTCTGCCTACCTTCCTCTTGACAAACTTGTCCCAGTACTTGTCTGGGAAGCTCTTGGTGCTGATTGCCAGTTTGTCCCAGTGTCCCTTGATGTCATCGTCTCCCGGTTGGTCGACCACCCACGTCCCTTCAAACTCCAGCTTCCTGGCGATCTCCTTCTCTCGCTTGAACACCACCAATGGTACCTGAGGAGAGTTCATATCACAACATAGTACCGTGGTACACTTTTGGCCATTGTACAGGGTAAATAAAGTTAGGTGGGACAGAATGATTTTAACTCTCCAGCGTAATTCCATGGATTTATTAACACATTAAGCGGTTTAGGTATTTCTCATTATTACACCCCAGTTATCCTAAAGTTTCACAGTCACTCATAACATACATGAACATTGTAGTGATAGACCTTTTTCACACAATTTCCACAGCTAAGTTAACCAGTTTTCAAAGCAATCTTAAGTTTAGACATTTAAAATTAACTTCACTAATCACCTCAGCAACCCTTGCTGGTTTCATACATAATATCATTAGTGGATTTAATGTTTTTCTAAAAATGTTAGACCTGGTACTGCTCCTCTGCCCCTCCAACCCTATTCTGTTCCGCTGATTAGCCGTGCCACTTAGGCTCGTTTCTACAAAGATCTAACTTCAGAAGTCGTCTTTACCATGGCAAAGACAATGGTTATCAAGGTGATTATGGATGGAAATTCATCACTAGTTTCTGGATTTAGGATTTTTATGGAATGAGCCCCACTCTCTTTCCACAGCCCTATATCAGTTTCCGTACCTTGAGGCAGTAGTAAGCCACGATCATACCAAAGGACAGGAAGGTGTGTGTGAGGGCCAGCAGTCGTATGAACGGCGCCAGATACGTGACATACGAGTCGGCAATACTGATGAATTCTAGCGGTTCTTCCTCATCCTCCTCCAAATCCAATCCTCCCTCACCTCCTCCGTTCTCCTCTCCATCCTCAGAGTCCGACTGAAGCATGTCCACCTGGGTGGACGGTGGACAGGAATATGGATTAGGTGACGTTCTGGACCAGTGAGTGCATTAATCCAGTAGAACCACAGGATGGTTGGTACAGAAGAAGCAAACAGTGTACATATTTGGACCTTTGTGTGGGGTCTTTAGCCCCAAATCTTCGAGGTTGCCTATGGTTCCTACCCCCTCCCCCCATCCCTCTCTCAAAAAAATATACCAGGCTTGGAGAGGGGTGGGGCAGTCGCAACATATTCTAAGTTTCCATTGTTTCTGCCATCAGCTGGTTTTCCTTATATGTACTGGTATATTTGTCTGTATATGCAGACCCTGTGACCTGATAGCGTATACTGTATATGTCCTAATAGAAGTGCCGTGCGTGAATGCAAGGGCTTGGGTGCGCATCTATTAATTTCAATAATAAAGCCTGTCATCCGTTACTACAATACTCATATACAAGGTAAACAGGAAACATGTGGACTTTTGTTTACAAAGAAATGTCAATCTGTACAGCATCCAAATGGAATGGCATATCCTTCGAATTTTAGGGTTTCTTGATGATCTTTTTTTTTCAGGCATTTGGTGTAAATTTGATGTATGTTTGTTGACGGAGGGGCTTGTGTAGTTATTAGGGACTGCACTTCTATAAGTACATATACGGTCTTACAGTTAATCTCAAAAAAAAAAAAAAAAAAATAACATGAACATTAGCAAAAAGTGTTAATATCAAAATTACACTTATTTTTTAACAATCATACCTTTTAGCAATAGACTGAACCCTGGTACTGATGTAGACCCCATCCATACTGCCCAAGTTTGTTAGAAAGGCATCAGCAATAACCCTCAACCATCATTGACATCATTCCTCAAATAGTACTGAGTATTACAAGCAGCTTCAAACTATTTTTGACTGCAAACAAGTTGGTAATGATGGCAATAGACCAACATAATCTACACCAGTTGTCCAATACAAGTACTAGGATTACAATATAGAGGTATTTGTGTTTCAATGGGTATGAACACTGGATAATACAGATACAGATTATGAACTTCTGGCTGGTTATCGGCATAGCTACCATCACCATAGCAACAGTAGACTCACCTTGTAGAAGAGCAGGATGAAGTTGATACAGAAGGCCACAGCCAGGGCGATCAGTTTGAAGTTGTAGTAGTTGCGGGCGCAGAGGCTCTGAAAGAGCAAAACACAAGCCATACAGTGACAGCGGAGAATGGCGACCTAACAGATTCCTGCTGATGCTTGTTCCTAGTTCTTTTGGGCTTTGAACTGAATTACACAAGCATTGGCTACTTAATACAAAACTAAGACACAATTTCTCATTGTCTGACACTAAAGAGCACAATCCACAATGATCCATTTGAGACCTATTTATTTGAGACCTATTCAGAATTTGAGACCTATTTTGAATTTGAGACCTATTTATTTCAAAATTTCCCTCTACATGTATGCTCTATTTCTAGACTGTGCACATGTGACCCACCTTATGCTTTAAATATGTAATAGTATTTCTATCTTAGGTACACCTGCTATTCAAAAACTGTTTTCTTCCAGGGTACATATGCGGTTCTAAAATACAGACCTGTATGCACATAAATGCAGATAATGCATGACTCCAGTTCACCTATAGTAATTACTCCACCTGGCCTTATCACCAGTGGTGACCACCGTGAAGAACTTGGCCACCCTTACTATCACTCCCCATGGTGACTCACCATGAAGAACTTGGCCACATTCATTCCTTTCTCCTTCATCTCCAGGTTGTCGTCCTGTAGCTTGGCCTCGGCTTCCTGATCTTCCAGGTTCGTGTCCATGGTGTCAAGGTCAGAGGTCGTGGGGGCTCGGCTTTGCGGTAGGGAGCCGTTTAACATGCTGGGAAAGATATGCAAATTTGTTGAGAAAGAGTCGTGCGTTTTTATGTCTCCATATATAACACTGACTGACGGGTACATTACTGTGGTTTTGTGGGAAAGCTAATAATTCCAATCAACACACCTCAGCATACTGACAAATTTACCACTGGTTAATTATGTGTAGTACCATTAGTATATATGTCATACATTGTGGCAATGTGTCATACATTATGGCAATGTGTCATACATTATGGCAATGTGTCATACATTATGGCAATGTGTCATACACAATGGCATTGTGTCACACATGGTGGCAATGGTGACTACCAAATGTCACAATTAATCCATCATATAAACATGCACCTGAACAAACTACCAAATTTTCTGCCAGGTATGAGTGCCTCTTTTAAATTATACTAATCTGTACATATCATTTTATCATAATGCTTGGGATAACACTAATTACAGCCAGGTCTCCTCACCTCTTGCTGGCCACTGTGGATGTCACCCCAGACTGGGGCAAGCTACCATTCTGAAAGCATCACAGACATATATGTACCTCATATATCAATATGCAGAAGAACGTCAGTGTACCACTGACAACTTATGGATATCTCTATACAAATAGAATGTTACATATACATATATACACAGCATTACCAGAAAGTTGCCATACACAGTCAGCATTGGTTCACTCAGCCTCCACCCCTCAAAAAACTGACTTTCTTGAAACAGATCAACTTACTAATAGAACTTCATAAAGATATGCTACTGTTGGATTTTTTTATTTATACATGTACTTCAACTTTTAGAATATATTTTAGAATATACATGTAATGAAAAGTCATGTGGTCTTACTACAATCGGTCTTATTGGAGCTGAGTAGTCTTAGCAGTCTATGTAGTAGACTAGAAGCTATGATGCATATAGCATGGAGTTTTGCTATACCGGGTATATATTTCTTCAACGACTCGGGGAAAAAAACTTGAAACATTTACTGTCAACAGCACTGATATACTCTCGCTATCGCTCGAGTATATCAGTCCTATTGACAGTAAATGTTTCAAGGTTTTTTCCCCCGAGTCGTGAGAGACGCTATGAAGCACCGGGAATGAGCTGTTTGGGAACAAATAGCGAGTACAATTCTGTGCTCCATTTGCTCTCAAGCAACTCATTCCTTACTGAAAGGTATCAGAAAACCCCATTACCCCACGGTATTATATAGATGTACATCTACATACAACAGAACTCCATAATACTCAGCGACCCCAGAGCTGCTCACCATGACGCCAGAGTCAGTGACGTCTGCCGTGGCGGTCTCCTGTTCCGCGTCCATGTCACCTGGCCTTGGGGGCTGCTCGTCAGACCTGGTGACAGATAATGTGGTTACAGCCGTCACACATACAAACAGGTTGTTACTGCTTTGTAGTATTGTAACACAGAAAGTGACAGTTAATTACCAGCTATATATTAAGCTAAAAGATACATATATATAGGTTTGAATAGCCATTCCTAAGTCACCTATGTGGCAGTGATCTAACTTGGAATAGACTAACTTCAGTCTGAAACTGATAAAGTTTGATCGTTTTCAACCTGAAAAATGTCAGTAGTCTCAAGGTCTCTAGTGAATGGTTCACCTGTTAGAAAAATGGTCATTCAAGACAAGTGGGCTTAATGATAAATGTATTCTGCTAAATGTATTCCAGTAAAAAAAAACTGGTTACCTTTCAATATAATTAATGTATAGCTTGTCTTTACATGTTGTGCAGAGTTCGAAAATGAACTACTGCTACTACCACCACTACCACTACTACTACTACTACATGTACTACTACTACTACTACCACTGCTACTCTCAATTTAACTGGCACCTCAAGAAAGATTTGTTAGGTCACGTGATCTAAATGGTACATAAATATGGTCTTTATATACCGGTGTACTCTATAGAGGAGTAGTTTTTACTGTACTAATACAGACCCCACACCATACCTACCCTGGCTCTTCCTCTGATATCGTGTCCAGTAGCGCCCTCTGGGACGGAGACACTGGTAGTGTTCCTCCCCCCTCAGCCAGTATTATCGTACTGCGTCTCTCCCGGCGTGACGCCAGCATGCCCGCCTCGCCCTGCCTCAGCCGCACCCGATCGGGCCGGCTGTCCACCCCACGCATCATCACATAGATGAACTTGACAAACGTCCTGGCAGACCGAACAAAAATTCCATTGTAGGGATTAAAATGCTTCTTACACATTGACACTCAAGTTTACATCCTTAATCTGGAGGCTGTGCATGAAGATAAAACCCAAAGCGGAAGACATGAAACCTGATAATATATATTTCTCACATATTATTAATGAAATTATTATATACCTGAGTTAATTTCCCTATACATGTACATGTACTTTACCATTAGAGGCAACCGTGCAATTAATTTTTGAACTGCACAGTTGAATTGCATGATTGCCGACCCCCTAAAGGGCCCCCATATACGATGACGCCAACCAATGATGGGTGAGTAAGACAAAGGCTATTGATCCATTGCTATAGCTACAGGAATGGTTAAGTAAATAAATAAGACCGTTTTCGGCAGGGATTCACTGCCAAAACACGGTCTTTTTTGGGTTTTATCAGGCCTAATACAACAGCTAAAATTATCCAAAACATCTCTAAAACGTGGGACGAGGTATATAGCAATCTCGGGCCGCCGCCAGTGATTTGGCCATACCACAATTAATCCATGATCTAGTGGAGTAACCTTTAATAATATTTTTAGGCCCTTTGACTACACACATAATGGCTGGCTAAACTGGGTCAAGCTGCACATGAGAAATGAGATGATGGGTAAAACTGCCCTGGGACTTAGATCCAAATTAGCATGAACCTATCCATCTGCATGATCTGAACAAACCCGCTTGGCTAACATGCCATTTATCATTTCTTCTGTATGGTATGCTTACAGGCATAACAAATAATAATAATTTCCAACATATTAGGGAATTTGCTAAGATATATCCCCACCTTCACTACTGTGACATTAGATTTTTTTCATATTCCTGTAAGTACCAGTAAGTTTTTGCATTGTAAACACTTCATATTATACAGAAAACTACAATATACATAAAATTGACATTACACCATGAGATATACAGTCGGCAAATGCAATTTTCATGTCAAGGGAGTCAGAAACTATATTTTCTGACCTTCAACCTTATACTGACCACAGCACAGTGAACAGAAAGGTCAGCAGCATGAGAGCGATGTTGAGGTTGAGTTTGCAGGCGCCCACCACGATCTCACGTCCCGTCATGGATCTCAGCGTCTGGATCTTACTGCGGACGTTTGATGGGGACAGGCATGACAGGATGAATCCGATTGCGTCCCGTACGCTACCCAGTCCAGACTTCATCGTGTCCACTACACCACTGTAACCATAGGGACATACCATATTAGCGACACTGTGTCAGCAAGCAGCTTACCACATTTATCGTATTATGTGCCCTTGCTCTAATAAATAAGCATGCTATGGGGTCTGTAAAGCCTTAGTTTCAACAGGGACTCCCAGCCCTTACAGCTGGTAGGCTTAAACTATAGGAAACATTCAATTTCAAACAAGGTTCTGTCTTACACAGGGCATAAACTGTTAAGAGTTTGTAAAGTCACTGTGTGTCTAATGCAATGAATATCATGGTATAACACATACATTACAAACAATTTTAATGTCACCACCCCTGAAGAAGGCCAGTGATGGCTGAGAGTTTCTCGACAAGAGCTCTAATATCCAGTCTCAGCTATGGTGATACTTCATGTTAAATATTTTTAACTACTGCAACAAATATGATAGGTGCCACAGTGGTCCCTGCATTTTTTTCATAAGACAAGCCAATTCTACCAGAAGAATGTACTTTATAAATTGACATCATGAGACACATATTGATCTATCTATTATCGACTTCAATTTATGAAAATATTTATTGAAAATACCATAACTGTATTATTGGTGGGTGGCCTTTAAAATAGAGGAGTAATAATCAGAAGAATCAGTGTCACTGATGTGGTGGAGATACACTTCTAATGCTCCTACTTGTATTACGGTATCTCATTCCTAATCCACACATGTACTCACATCCCAATGTTTATTGTGGCCTCCTTGTCACTAATGACTGCACCAACAGATTTCGTATTTTCAGCGAATTTGGAATTATAGCATGCCTGTACAACGTAATATGTTGGATGCAGTGGACATATTACATACAGTGGTCCCTCTCTAATAAGGCCATCCTATTTGGCAAGAAATTGTGGCCACATTAGAGAGGTGGCCTGTGATGACAGGGAGAAGTAAATAGACGATAGTAGTAGCTGCAAAGATATCTGGCCACATTAGAGAGGGTGGCCTCTGTTGAGAGTGGCCACTAAGAGAGGGACGACCACTGTATTGCCATAAAACCTGACATATGCAGTCTATTGCATATGTCAGGTTTTACCCCTGTCAATTACCGTATTTATTTAATCATGACAGTCTGTAGCAGTAATCCTGTTAATCGAAATAAATATTTACCAATGTACAGTGGTCCCTGCATTTTAAGACCACCCTTTCAGTCAGAAAAACGTGGTCTTCAATTGAGGACGGTCTTAAAATAGAGCGATAATTTAAAACATATATTTGTGTCACTGATAGCTTGTCTTAAAATGGAGGGGGTTGTTAAATGGAGGGGTCTTAAATTGCAGGGACCACTGTAGATGTTTTTAGTACTGTGGTGCCTACATGGCTGACTTACCCTTCCTGTCGTTCAGGTTTGGCATAGGAAGCCATGTGTAGGGCCTGCTCCTCTGCGCTAATACTGGTCGCATGCTGCATCTGGTAGTGGGGGAATAACACAGTATGGTAACCATTAAAGCCTGGACATCAATTTTGGATACATATAAATCTTCCAACATTATATTGGCTCAAGTGATTCTAGATACCTGACTACATTTATGTGAATACATGTACATCATTAAAACTCACCAGTACTGTAAATTCATTAATGATTGCGAGGCATTTATTTGGTGAAATTCGCGAAATCTTTAAATTGCAGAAATAAATACCCGCAAACATAATTCATGTGTACCTAGATAATTAACAAGACCTGAGCTAACTGCAAATATTAATCTCCATGAACATGATTTTGTCTCAAAAACGCAAACATTAATCCCCGCGAACATGAACGAGTTTACAGTAATCAGTAAGTACACATGTATTATCATCAGTGTCATTTATTCATGTGAGCTGACGCAAGTAGATGTACTGATAGGCAATGAGTATAATTATAGTAATGTAGAAATAAGTTAAAGCAAATTACAATTATAATTTGTTTTTACAAGTTTTAGGTTTAGCCTTACACATTTATACATACACATGTAGAAGAGACATAACAGAGAAGGTGTGAAAAACATTTATCAGTTCTGTCAGTACTGGGTAGATACATACTGACCACATACTTTTTATTCTCATTTTAAAGATAATTGTGCGCATGTTACTTGGTAAATTTTTATCACAACATTCTTAACTGTCAATAATTTTTGTTTGTTACTTTTTTTATTGTAAATTACTTTCTACTGTAAATCCTACATTTAGAATGAATGAAACACATGGAAATGTTATCATGAATGTTCATTATGACCAAATAACTATGTACATGTATGTCTAAGTTGTATACAATGACCATTGGTCATTATATGTTAGCCAATGTATGTAATAACTCTGTGTAACGAACACCTAGAGAAGTAACTTTCGCAGTGGGTCAGTAGGACAAACTTACCCCATCTGATTGGGCGGCATGTCACTATAGCAATAGAGGTCAAACGGGGTCAGTAAAAACACAATGTCGGGTAGGCTCAAGTGTCTGAATGAAAAACACATGCAGAGCAAAAACACAACAACTGCAAATTTCAGACAAAATTATAAGAACGCTTCCATGCTTGTTAAACTGGTGGGTATATTGTTAGTGTTACACTCCCAAAGAACAGAGCCAGACAATTTACTTCTTTTTTGCAGCATACTAGTATATATATTTATTCAACTCTGTTAAAAAGAATGAGGATAATTACTGCTATTATTTTTTTTCCAAGTCGTCAGGTTTTGTACTACATTTACAAAGAACACAACAGGGTGTAGGTGAGTCATAAGATACTTTCATGTCAAAAAAAAAAAAAGCTTCACTTACCGGAAATTCAATTTGACAGTTACTGGTATCTAACTTTTCAAAAATACAGCATGCATCTGTCCATTGTCTGGTTCAAATATACGTGCAAAACTGGTGCTGTGCAGGCATGCAAATATCAAGTGATTTCCCAGAAAATATTTCACATTCTGTTGCATCGACGTGCAATACTGCAACTTTCTTTTTTTTCTTGTTTAAGCTTAAATTTATTTCATGAGGTTTGTACCAATTAAACAATAAATATATAAGCGCTCACCTCAGTAAAGGTGTGGCTAAATTCTCGTGATACAACCTGGTAGAGCGTACATGTACTTCGCCCTTTTCATGTTCAACCTGAGCTGTTTCATCATACAGATTTCAACATTATGTAGAACAAATATATATTGTATACTCTTCTTTCTGATATTTAAAATGCATACTTCCCTCATGTCTGCTTGTCATACTCTTATCCTTGCATTTCACCTACAATGATATCATCATAGACTCTACAAAATTTCACACAGTTGACAGCTTAGCCACTTCCCCTCCCACCCCGAATATATTCTTCAGAAGGTTCAGGCATTCAACCACTGAGGATAGCCAGCAAAAGACTAGCTAAGGTAGAATGGTGGGAGGCTGTATAAACTGTGGGATGGTGGCCGGAGGCTACAGAGTATGGTGGAGGAATAAGGCTGGAATTCTCCAGATAGCTAAAGATCACATTGTACGTTTAGTAAAACAGCTCTGAGACAAATTAAAATATTCAGAATTTCCTTTACAGTAGAACCTGTTTTGAGAGTACCTCATTGACCATCAAGATGTGGTCTCTTCAACAGGTGTTACTGTTATTATTATTTTTTTTTATTATCATAATTCAGATTTAGGGGAACTCCAGCCAGGCACTACATATCCAGGGGGAGCCAGTGGTATATATTGGCACACCGAAAGCACCTCTATATATGTGCAGTGGAATTAACTAAAGTCACTAAAATTATTTGAAATTTATTTTCAAGCCAACAGTACTGTGCTTGTACAAATATAAAATAGTCTATAAAACTACAGAATTCACCATGTATGAAAAAGACTAACATATGTACTAGTGTTTCTTCATTTTGGTCTTATTATTCAATATTTTATTTTGTTGTCAGTCTTGTTACATGCACATGATAATTCCACTGATAGCATCATATATCGGCTATATGAGCTATTTACAATTGCAGGGTGCAGTGGAGGTATACTGTATAGGCGTACTATAGGTGCTAGATACAGGGAAAAGCCCGAAAGGAACTGGATGCAGGGTGTACACTATGGTATATCCCTTCTCAACCACCATCACCAAACGTATCATCGCCACCCTCCCTCCCTCTCAGCTCGGTGCCTTGAAAAAGCATGAAGCAGCGGGAAAATGAACGCCACACATCCCTGGTGAATATATACACTCGCTCAGGCTGGAACAGAACATGTCCGTTGGGCCAGGATTGCACTCGCCGAGTTACCTCAAAGATCGTGTCCTCACAAAAGTTGGTGAAGGCCTCGAGCTTCTCCTTGTCGCCTTCCTCATTAACAACATTATGCAGGAAGGCTCGCTTCGACTCCTGCAATATCAGTCACAAACCAACAGAGAAACCACAGTTACTACAAGGGTCTAAGGTTACCAAGGGGTCAACAACATCGACTATGGTGCTACGGGCATCCAGTGCAGTTGCAAGCAGTTGCGCCACCTATAGGAACCAGCAAGCGGTAAGAGTAATTCACGCAGATGCACCGTGCGTTTTCTCGCCGAGCTAGTTGGCCATGATCATGCCATCTTGGCTGTGGAAACTCCAAGCCTAGGTCACACCACAGTTCACTTTAGCTAGGAAGGGACACCACATTTCTGATAAGACCAATGGGGAGGGACACATTGGAATATAGTAAACTCGGTGTGACCCAAGCTGGTGTTTCCACAGTTTGCATGCACAGTGCATTTGCATGCGCGCGTTGCCATCTCTCCCTGACATCGTCAACCCTCGAACACATATCTCTCACCTCAAATATGGTGTCCTCACAAAAGTTGAGGAAACACTCTAGCTTTCCTTTTTCGCCTTCCTCATTAACAATGTTATGGAGGAAGGCTCGCTTTGATTCCTGGAATGGGGATCATGAAGCCAGTTTCACATATCTTGGCCCACTTTGAACACACAAGTGTTTGTGTATGTGTGTGCCAAATTGCATAGTTCACTACTGCAAGTCTTCCCTCATGCAAACCCAGAATCAACCCTTAATTGTTTCACAAACACCAAAGAGCATGAACATGTGCCATAAAAAATCATTCATTTAAAAAAAAAAAAAAAAGAAAAAAGAAAAAAAAAAAGAACGATTGGAGGAACTGAAATTTGAAATTAAATTTTCACTTAAGGTTTCTTTCAGAAAGGACCAAATCAACCCAAAAATTCACTTGCACCTGTACATGACATAAACAGTGTAACATGACTGGAATATACATACATGTATTATGTGTAAATTACCCAATACAGTAGTCCCTCTATTTTACAACCCTTTATTTTAAGATCACCCTTGATTATAAGATCACTCAATTTGGTCCAACGTGCCACTCTGTGTGTTAAATGACCTTTATTTTAAGACCACCTGCAATATAAGACCACATTTTCTTCGTCCCATGGGTGGTCTTAAAATAGAGGGTATATACTGTATGCACAAGTTTTCTCAGACTTTTCAAATATGCACAATAAACGTACATGTGTTCTTGTCTAAAATCCGTTCAGAACTTAGTAAAGCTGGAAAAATAAAACACTTTCAAAACCTTTAAGAACTCACACAGCCATTCAGCATGCACCAAACCACCGCATAGAGACTGTGTGTGAGTGTGATAAAGACTCGGAGCTGCGACAATGTAACATTTTTAGCAAATTTTTAACATTTATGTATTTTGAGAATGATTACCAGTATAGAAAAATTATCTTTCTACTCACTGAGTCTTGGATTGAAAACAAAAATTGTTTCCGAATTTCCGGCGAGCATCTCACTGCCATCTTCAGGGGAATGATGTCACAACATCCCCCTGACGATTGCAGCAAGATGCTACGCCTGACAGTGCATGACATAACCATTTGGGGCGATATGTATATACACATATGTTGTACAACAATCTATTGGGCAATCCCTGTGAAATCCCTTTACCTGGTATGTATAAGTAAGATCTGGGAACAGCACAGTGGTAATTACCAGTGATCACATATGTAATGAGACCAACAATCACTCTTATTTTGAATCTCTACTCACAGAATAACAGCTACCGTATTCATTCTATCAAGTGAACGCATGCTCTAGTTAAAATTTTTTTACTGAGGACACCATTTAAGATTTTGTAGAGGCATATTTGTCTGCTTTATGGAATGCATAGGGATAAGAAAATAATTACTTTTTCATTAACACATGGCATATGGTAAGAAAAGAGCTGTCTTCTTTGTGAAAAAAAAACCCAACAAACTTTTAATACCATTTGATAAGTGAGTTTAAAACAACGCATGGCATGGTATCATAATTAGGGCTATTTTCTCTACGAAAAAAAAATTCTAATACCCTTTGATAAGTTTGTTTTAAGGAACACAAGTCACCATGACTGTTAGCAAGGTTATGTCAGTCTGTACCTTAATCTGTGGTTTCTCCCACTGGTCAATGTGACTCTGTTTGATCTCGAAGTAGACCCGCTCGATCCTGCCCGCACTGCCCATGATCTCGATACGGCCCAGGTACTGCTCAAAGTAGTCGAGGACACTGCGGGCCTTGTCCAGGAAGCGGCCCAGTCTGCAAGAACATAAGCACATGATTTGAGTTTGCAAGTTTTCTCTTCAAGCTAAAGTTGAGATGGACATATAGAAGATACTACTGCAACATAATTTTACTGACAGATTGAAATGTAGTGCAATGAAACTTGTATATAAAGACCACCCTAGAGACCAACAAAATGTGGTCCTCATACACAGGTGGTCTTTATATGCAGGTTCAATAACATGAAAAGTATAACCCTGGGAACCTGTAAAATGTGGTCTTTATAGGCAGGTGGTCTTTATATACAGGTGGTCCTTACAGCAGGTGTCACTATATAGTGACCACCCCCTGGAACTGCCATAAATTGGTCCCAATTTTGGGGTGGTCTTATTTCTGAAGCTACAAATCATAGAAACTGCAGTTTTGGGTACGGCAGGGAAGTGGTCTTTACGCCCCACTGTAATGCTGTATGTGTTCTGACAGGGAGTATTTTAACCCCCTTGAGAGTTTAGCTCTCAAGGAAGATACCTGAAAGAAGTGACGAGGTGCAAAAATGGTGCCCTGCCATGATTGGTCGAAGCCCAAGTTTGAGTGCCTAAAAGGCATGTTATTAGCCAGCCTATCGGCAGTTTAGATCCCGAATGAAACGGAATGTTCAATCGTGTTGCCATTTGTGGCATGATATACTTCCTATTACAGTAACTGATAGATACTGGTTGTGTTAAAGACATGGCAAACATGGGCTGCGTTCAGCATCGAAACGTTTGTAAACGTTTTGCAAAATTTCCTATCTCTAGTACATGACTGTTGCGGAACGTTTGCAAACTGTTTCGATACTGAACGCAGCCATGGACTATCACAGGTGTGGGCACAATGTAGTTGAAGCTAACAAAATGAAGGCCAATGATTTATATTATTATCACCTGCCCAATAGCAACCTGATAAAACATGAAATATTTCTCCGTCTCCCCTCCCTCCCTTTCCCACACAGATTGACCTACCTGGGGTCATTGGGGATGTGTTCGCTGAGGTTGGTCAGCAGGACAGCCACGTTGAACCCGATGTCCTTGGCTGGGTTGTGGAAGCGATCCGTGAACTCGTTAAAATCCACCTTTCCATCCTGATTGGCGTCCACGCACATCATGATGTACTCGATCTCCTCTCTAGCGAAAATGTTACACGGAAACTCGGGGTTAGGGGCCGTCTCCACAGAACACAGCGAAAATATGCTTATAGAGTGATAATATTGGCAGCTACATGTATATTATAGTTCAAAGGACAGTTTCTTACAAATTTAAGTCCAAGTGATATTAAGCGTTGAAAAGACCACGCCTGCCAATGTGGCTATGAACTTAAGATTGTTTTCAGGCATAAGACATTTCTGGTAACAAACCTCTGTTCTGCAAGGAGCTCACAGTGCTAATATATACCTGTGTCTGACTTACCAGCCTTCACACACAAGAAAATCCATTTCTTACACAAGAATAGAACCAGTCAGTTCTTTACCCAGCTTAAGGGAACTGCCTACAGGTATTGGATGGCAAGTACCTTCAGTAAATTTTTACAGTGTCTTCTTGGTAGAAAACTGGTCATTTGCAACTTAACTACCAGCAGCATGATATAAGTGATACACTATTCATTCACTCTGCTAGGACCTGGTTAACTCTAACAGATACAGTTACCTGAAAGCAGTGTCTTGTATATGCTTGATTTCTTTAAGAGATCACATAATCGCTTTCATATCAGAGATATTTTACTACATGTGTAAAGCGCATGCTACCATTGCAACTGTGAAGCTGTGTGAAACTCACAACATCTGCATGATCAGGAAAAGGTATACAAATCCAATCTGGTCTAAGAGCTAGGAATATTCCCAATAGTCTGCGAAAAATGCATTAATGTAGCACCAAGATGAATGCATGCATGCATTCCAGTTAGCAAAACAACATTTTAGTGATATTGGCAGCACTTCTGCAAACCAAAAGACCTACTGCATGTAGAATTTGTACTAGTAACTTTAGTTAAACAACACTGCAAGTAATATTAAAATCAAACTGGACCAAAACTAAATCTCATAAAACTGATTTCTGATACATATAATATGTATCACACACATGTGTTAGTTTTAAAACGACTATATTGAACTACTTTCTGAATACCGTATACATTGTTCTTATTGTGTACCATAAAAAAACAATATTGGCAAAAAAAAAATTGTGTCACATGCATTTTGAGATGTAAAATTTCAGATGTAACAAAAAGTTACAATTTCATGAATTTGGAATAGAAGGGTATGTTCACAGATTTTGTAGATAAATATGGCAAATTAAGTTTTTAAATGTTGTGCTTATTTCAGTGAGAATTTTACAAATAAAAAAACACCAATTGTGTTTTTGTAGTACAACTATTTTGGCCAATGGTGTATACATCTGGGTGTGCTCTAACCGATCGCCACTTCGCAAAATGCGAAACAAATTGCCGTGTGGCGAAAAATAAATGTGTCCGAGTCGCCACGTTGGCGAAAGACCGTTTTTTCATGTACATCGTAATGCCCGGGAAGCTTTCTCCCGCGCTTGCAAAATGGCGCGAAAATACCGCGATCAGTTCACCGCAAGGGAGCGCTGCCTCTCGGCAAGCCGCATTGTG
>JAAUYG010016667.1_pt1 | contig 30193 bp, 29 predicted proteins | sample 7278091 | NCBI WGS metagenome assembly JAAUYG01 (sample SAMN14350201, study PRJNA611818) | marine sediment metagenome | isolation source: surface marine sediment (0.6m) | place: French Polynesia: Moorea | collected 2018-08 | reverse complement strand
CCGTGTAGCGAATCAAGATGTAGCAGTTTACAGTTTAGACACAAAATCTTCATATAGCAAGGGTTCTAGCCATTGTAATATAAGTTGTCAATGTACCTGCTAAGACGAGACTGAACCTTAAGAGAGTCCATAGCTTAGGAATTGAGTTTAGTTACTGGGCAAGCCAAAGAGCGCCCATACTGAACCTGAACGGACTATTAGATAAACTCTGAGGGATTCGGAGTACAGCACCCTCGGTGTGCAAGTGTCCCTAGAGTGAATGTTAATGTAAATGTTTCATATGAAATACCAGTTTCCTAGATTGACCAAAAAGATGGCAAGAATAAACTTTCTTGTGGGCTTAACAGTCGAACAACGAAGAGCAATGTTGCCACCAGCCAAATCTCTTAAAGATAAACATATTCGCAACTGTCGGCTGGTGGAGAATCGAGACAAAATGCTCGAATATATGCCCAAGAAGGCAACTTGTGCAGAGATAGGGATTTTAAAATGTGAATTTTCGCGGAAAATTCTCCAGATAACGCAACCTGAAAAATTACATTTGATTGATATAAATGATGCTGCGATAGAAATTGCCGAGCAGAAATTTGTTCAAGATATATCAAATGGAATAGTTTCTCTGCATCTTGGCGACTCATTTGAAACTATTATGTCAATGCCAGATAATTATTTTGATTGGATTTATATTGATGGAGACCATTCCTATGAAGGAGTAAAAAGAGATTTAGACGCTACACGATTGAAGTTAAAGCCTGATGGTCTGATAGCGATGAACGATTACATTTTTTTTGGGTCTTTAGGGTTGGCAAAATATGGAGTGATTGAGGCTGTCAATGAATTTTGTCTTGAGCATGATTATGAACTTATATATTTTGCACTTCAAGGAAGAATGTATAATGACGTGGTCCTCCGTAAGCTCTGAAAGCCGAATAGTTGCCTAACAAAAAATTTCAACTCCAGGCTATTAGGCTGCTTGAGATGATCGGGTAAGATGATATTTCGATTCTACTGGCGAAGCGTTGAAGTTTAAATGAAGACACAGCTAAAAAATATAATTAAATTCTCGCTCCGAAAAGAAATTGCATACCGCAAACACAAACCCTTACCAATTCTTTTCGATCATCTACCAAAATGTGCAGGAACAACAATCAATCAATATTTGTTGACTCATTATCCCCAACGAGTTGTTTTCGGCACAAATGTACGGCAACCTACTGAATCAGTTAAAAAGTTCAAATCATTACCAGAAGATTCTAGACATCGCTATCATTTAATTATCGGACACTGTACCCATCAATTATTGGATTATGTTCATCCTGAGACAATTAAGTTGACGGTTTTTCGCGATCCTATAGAGAGAATTATCTCTCACTATTTCTTCGTCAAGCAGTATAAGCGACACTATCTTCACGATCAAGTCATAAAATCAAATATTCAATTGGAAGACTACGCATCGTCAGGACTCAGTTGTGAGTTGAGAAATTTTTATACGGCACATTTTTCGGGTCTTCCAATTGAGAAAATAGAGATGAATCCCGAAGAATCAGTATATCGTGCTGCCAGCGTAGTCTCAGAAAAATACAACATTGTTGGATTTCAAGATAATTTGGCAGCAGCAATGGATAAACTGAAAAATGTGGCTCGTCTACCTCAACCATTTCAAAATCAAGTTCTCAACAAAACACGTAAAAAAATTGGGCTGGAAGAAATCTCGAAAAATGCCAGACAAACAATTGCTGAAGTTAATGCTCTTGATGTTGAGCTTTACGCCTTGCTTAAGGCGCGTGAAGAAAACAAAGTGTAGTAGATCTTAGATCTCAAAAGCAAGAAAAAGTTGTGTCTAAAGCTAATTTCTGAAAACTTTAGACATAGCAGACTGGAACAATATCGAGATATTTCTCCCCGTACATAGTTGGTCTGAGGGGACATTCTTTAGTTGGCCAATGACTACGATCTTCGTAGACGTACAGTTGATACTTGCTAGGTAATGAATCAGAAGTGATTTTATCAACTTTACTAAAATAAGGCTCATAGCGATCAAAGTAGTCTAAACCAGGAGCGCGGACGTGATATTCTTCGTAAGGATTTGGTTCAGGATATTCAATCGTAGTTTCTGCCACTAATGGTATTGGTAGTATGGCGATACCATTGGGTTTTAAGATTCGACGAATTTCAGTGATTGCCTTAAGATCATCGGGAATATGTTCTAAAACATGAGAAGCAAAAATAAAATCGTAGGTTTGATCGGCAAAAGGAAGATCTTGTAAATCAACTTGATGATCTACACCAGACATATACAGATCGGCAGTTTCATACTTGCCAAATTTAGTGGCAAAATAGTCCCGAAAAAAACCCTCTGGAGCAAAGTGAATCATAGATAAATTAGATGTCTCCATTGAGTCTAACAAGCGATCGACCACTAAATATTGAATACGATGTCTTTCTAAAGCATTGCATTTAGGACATTGAGCGTGTTTGCGAGTACTGGTAGGGGGATAAATATCTTTGAATGCACCAGTATAATTGCATACTGGACAATTGAATTGTTCTTTATTAAGGTTTTGTAGTTTGAATACTAAAGATGTAACTTCTTTTTTTAATTCTCGTGCTTGGTTTTTGAGATTCATTAATGTACCAGTTACTAAATTATTTAATATTTAACTACTTATACCAAATAGAAACAAAAATGAGATATATTCCGTAAGGGCGAACGGCGATTCGTGCTTACCCAAATATTATCTGTTATACAGATTATTTGATTTAGTATTACTCAAAATAATTTACGGTATTTTTACTTGATTGCTCAATACTTGAGGGCAATGAATTTATTCAGGTCTATTTTGTGTCCAAACAGAATTATGGACTTTCGTTGATAATGATGAAATTACTATTGTAGATTCACTATTGTAAATTAATCCTGAAACAGGAAAAAGTAAGTATGAACGAAATAAAATGTATATTTTGTGAAACGGAAAGCGATCGCATTGTAATTGAAGAAAATGGATATCAAGGCAAACAATGCGATCAATGTGGACTAATATACATATCTCCTCGACCTTCTTTTGATGAAATTATCGATTTATATGGACATGATGAGGCATATATATCGGCTCAATCTCATATCTCTGACGATTTTGCCAAAAGATTATATGCTAAACACCATTTAAAAATTATACGTTCAGTGATTAAAAGCGGTTCACTTCTAGAAATTGGTGCTGGTGCGGGCTACTTTTTAGACGAAGCCAGTAAAATTGGTTTTGAGCCATATGGACTGGAGTTTAATCCTGTTCAAGCCGATTTTGTCAGAAATCAACTCAAAATACCTTGTCAAGAGTCTCCCTTAAGCAAATCAGTCTTTAATGGAAAAAAGTTTGATATTGTTTATCATTGTGATGTTATTAGTCATCTGTTTGACCCGATTTCAGACTTTAAGCAAATGCATCAGAGCATGAAGGATGAATCATTTTTAATCTTTGAAACAGGAAATCTTGGTGAAGTAGACCAAAAATATTTTGAGTACGTTCCCTCTTTTCAATACCCCGATCATCTTTTTTTCTTTAGCAGCGATAATTTAATTAACTTGTTGGAGCAAACTGGTTTTGAGCTAGTCAAAATCTATCGCTATTCCCTTGCGCCTCAGTTGATAACCAAAAAGTCATTATCCAACATTAAAAATTCAATCAAAAATATATTTAGAACATCAACAGATAAAACAATTAAAGAAAAGAAACCAACTGCTGATAGGGATGATGTAGAGAGCCAATCTACCGATGTTAAATCGTTTAGTGCCAAATCTTCGCTAAAACAAAGCCTGAAAGGGGTGTATCTCTATGTATATAGATATTGTATGTATCTGCTGCGCTACAAAATAGGACGCATCGCCCCTAAAGTCCATCGTCCTCAAACGGTAATAGTCGTGGCTAAAAAAAGCGCAGTAAGTTAATTAAATGTTTAATCCTAAATACTAATTTATGATATTTTGATTTAATTGCTTAATACCTGCAAAAATAGGTTTAATTAGGGCTAATTCGTGTCAAAGCAGCATCATGGTTCCCCAAGCAAATATCACAATTACTTTAATACAGCACATTTAAAGGCAAATTTAAAGCAACGTTCTGTTCGTGGTGGTGTAGTTACTATTGCGGCTCAGGGAAGCAAATTTATCCTGAAATTTGGCTCTACAGCAGTATTAGCCCGTCTACTAGCCCCTGAAGATTATGGTTTAATTGGTATGGCAACGGTAGTAGTCGGCTTTGTTCAGTATTTTAAAGACTTGGGTTTATCCGCAGCCACTATTCAACGGGCAGAAATAAATCACAAGCAAGTTAGTACTTTATTTTGGATTAACTTGGGAATTAGTTGTCTGGTAGCTTTAATTGTAGCTTTATTAGCTCCAGCGATCGCTAATTTTTATCATGAGCCACGTCTTCGACAAATTACCTTAGGTTTGGCAATTAATTTTATCTTTGGTGGTTTAACGGTACAACACCAAGCATTGCTAAGGCGGCAAATGCAATTTACTAGCTTGGCAAAAATTGAAGTGTTTTCGATGGCAGTTGGGGTGATTACTGCCATTATCGCTGCTTACGATGGTTTAAATTACTGGGCATTGGTATTGATGTTGATGGCTACTGCTATGACTAATGCTATAGGAGTTTGGCTTGCTTGCAGTTGGCGACCGGGCTTACCAAGGCGAAATTCTGGAGTAGGTTCAATGCTGGCTTATGGGGGAAATTTAACGGGTTTTAGCTTAGTCAATTATTTTTCTCGCAACCTGGATAATGTCTTGATTGGTCGTCGTTGGGGTTCTCAACAGTTAGGACTTTATGCTCAGGCTTATAAACTGGTGCTGTTGCCGATCCAGCAAATTAATAGCCCGATTACTAGCGTAGCATTACCAACTTTGTCTAGTTTGCAAACTGAACCCGACAAGTATAGTCGATATTACTATAAAGCAATTTTATTAATTACTACCCTGGGAATGCCGATTGTGGCATTTATGTTTGCCTCTGCCGATCGAGTAATCTTGTTAATGCTGGGGCAACAGTGGTTGGGAGCAGTACCGTTATTTAAGTTTTTGATGCCAGCCGCTTTTGTTGGTACATTTAATGTTGCTCCAGGTTGGGTTTATCAATCCCTGGGTCGAACCGATCGTTATTTTCGTATTGGAGTGTTTTTATGTCTGATTCAATCAATTATTTTTGTTATTAGCGTGCAGTGGGGAGCGATTGGAGTCGCAGTAGCTTTCGGTATATCTCAACCAATTTTATTAACTCTAATGATCGCATATTCTTATGTTGATACGCCTTTACAATTGTGGCAGTTTGCCTCTACCATATTTCGTCCTGCCTTTGCCTCTATTGGCGCAGCAATAATAGTCATGGGTGTAAATTATTTTATTTTACCGAGTAACGAAAATTTGCCCCTGAGTTTATTTATTGATTTAGGAATATATGGGTTACTTTATTTAGTAATATGGTTAGTTTTACCAGGGGGTAAACAGACTCTACTAGGGATATGGGAAATTATTAAAGTTATCAAACAAAAATCTCCAAAAAAATCCTGAAAATTAAACCCTTGGGTATTTCTTTAAGTGTTATTAATTCCAACCACAAGTTAAAAATTTAGAAATTAACTGCATTACAGAAACTACACAATATGACTAGTTCAAAGGAAGTTAAACAATTTTATGACAACTTTACTGATACCAGAATGCTGCAATATAAGCTCTATGGTAATCCACGTATTGATAAAGCAGTAGAGTTGATTTCAGGTTATTTAACTCCAGACAGTAATATTCTCGATATTGGTTGTGGTATTGGGATTGTTCCCGAACAATTGGCTAATCAATTGCAACAAGGAAAAATACTAGCTTGTGATCTCGGGGAAAATAATATTAACTATGCACATAAAACTGTTGATTCTGATAAAATCGAGTTTTTTAATGTCGATGTTGTAGAAAACTTTGAAGCGATTCGTGAAAAATCAGCCTCCCCATTTGATTTAGTTACTATGGTAGACGTAATTGAACATTTGCCACCTAATAGTTACGATGAGTTATTTAATAATTTAAGTCAAGTCACCAGTGAACGTGTCAAACTGATTCTGACTTATCCTAGCCCAGAATTTCAAGCTTATTTGCGACAACATCAGCCAGAAGAACTGCAAATTATTGACGAAGTAATTAAAGTTGATTCTTTGATGCCGTTTGCTCTTAGATATGGATTTGATTTAGAGTATTTTGCTTATGTTGATATCTGGAAAAAAAATCAATATATTCATTGTGTTTTTAGTAAACAAAGACCTTGTATTCCAGTTGCAAAACCAGGTTTATTGGGCAAAATTAAGCGTAAAATCAATTTTTATAAATCCAAATTACTGCTACCATTTTTAAAAGCCAAATACATCGATCGCCCTAATCAATCAGAAAAATAAAGAGGGTTTATATTATTAAATTGGATAAAATATAAGAGATGCGAATTGCTTTTGTAGTCGATCGATTTCCGACTTTATCTGAGACTTTTATTTTAGGACAAATTACGGGGTTAATCGATCGCGGTCATGAAGTAGATATTTATTGCGATCGCCCAGGTATGACGATCAAAATACACCCAGAAGTAGAACAATACAAGCTTTTAGAACACACCTACTATACTCCTATTCCAACTAATTTTCGGGTGCGTATTGTTAGGGCAATTGGGTTATTTAGGCGTAATTTTTTCAAAGCTCCAAAAATATTACTGCAAGCAGTTAATTTTATTAAATATAATCGTTCTCTTTACGGAGACTCAGGAGGTTTTTTAAGACCTCTTTATTTAGCTATTCCCTGGTTAGATAATTTACCCTACGACATTATTCTGGCTCATTATGGGCGTAACGGTTTAAAAGCAACTTTATTTAAGGATCTAGGAATAACTCAAGGGAAAATTGTGGTGACTTTTCATGGTTACGATCTTTCCCACTATATAGGTATACAAGGAGAAAGGGTTTATGACCATCTTTTTAATCGGGTAGATTTACTGCAACCAATTAGCCAACATTGGCAACGAAAATTAATTGAGTTGGGATGCGATCGCGCTAAAGTAATGGTGCATCACATGGGAATTGACTGTAACAAATTTGAGTGCATTAATCATCAAGCACAATCTTCTCCAATTCGTCTAATTAGTATTGCTCGTTTGGTGGAAAAAAAAGGTCTACAGTATAGTATTCAAGCAGTAGCTCAATTAATTCCTCGTCATCCTCACCTTGAATATCAAATTGTTGGCGATGGTGTTCTCAAGCAAGATCTAGAACAGCTAATTGAACAATTAAATGTAGGTGATAACGTTAAATTGCTAGGCTGGAGACAACAACAAGAAGTTGCCAGTATTATCGAACAAGCACATATTGTTTTAGCTCCTAGTGTAACTAGTAGCGATCGTGATTGTGAAGGAATACCCGTATCATTAATGGAATCAATGGCAAAAGGTTTACCTGTTATCAGTACTTATCACAGTGGTATCCCTGAATTGATTGAAGATGATGTATCGGGATATTTATTACCAGAAAGAAATATAGCTGATTTAGCTGAAAAAATCGAATATTTAATTGTTAATCCAGAACTAAGACAAAAAATGGGGCAAGCTGGTCGTAAAAGAGTAGAAACTGACTATAATATCGAATTACTCAACGATCGCCTGGTACAAACTTTCCAGCATCTGATGCAAACAAATACCAAGAGTATCAAGTAATTATCGGGTTTCTGGCTAAAAAATATGATATGTTTTCGGATATTTATAATGTTTAAAATTACTCAAATTACTCAAATTTTCGATGTCAGAGATAACCGAGCAGTTTCTCATTAGCGTTATTATACCAACCTATAACCGTGCTAATTTAATTCCCAGAGCGATCGCTTCGGTACAAGAGCAATCTTATCAAAACTGGGAAATTATTGTGGTTGACGATGCTTCTAGTGACGATACAGAGAGAGTTATTCAACATATAAATAGCGATCGCCTGAAATATATTCGCCATCAGACTAATTTGGGGGGGTCGGCAGCTAGAAATACGGGAATTAAACACGCTAGGGGAGAATATATTGCTTTTCTAGATTCTGACGATGTTTGGCTACCTGATAAACTCAAGTATCAATTAGCTGCTGTTATACAGTACGATGACCGAGATAATTTAGTTTGTTATAGCCAGTTTCAAAAAAGCTTTCAGGTATTTTATCAACGCTCAATTTTACCTCAAAGAGGTAAACAAGAAAATGAAACTGTTGCTGACTATTTCTGGCTGTCTGGAGGAGAAATGCTTACCAGCACTTTATTAATTTCTCGTAATATAGCTATGGCAACTTTATTTAAATCCGATTTAGCCAAACATCAGGATTTAGATTTTATGTTGCGATTAGAACAGCAGGAGGCGAAATTTATTTTTGTCCCTCAAGTTTTAGCTGTTTGGCATAATGAGCCAAGGAGCGATCGCATTTCTAAAAAAGCAAATTATCAACTTTCTCTCGATTGGATTGAACAATATAAATTGAAAATTTCTGACCGTGCTTTTCAAGGATTTTTACTCAAAGAAATTGTGCCAAAAATGATTCGAGAACCAGAGAGTAAAGCTCAAGCAACCAATTTGATTTTTAAAGCATGGCGTGAGGGGATAATTTCCCTTTTCTATTGCTTATTTTTACTTATTAAACTGGTGATTCTTCCTAAATATCAACAACAAATTAAAAAATTTTTCAATGCAACTAGTATTACTCACTTATAGAGGTTTGTATAAAGGGTAGGACAGTTAAAAATTAACAGTAAACTTATTACTTATTACCTATTACTTAATATTTGACTTTAACACAATGATGATAATCAATAAAAAATAATCCTACATATCTATGCTTGCTCAAACTTTTAACAAACTTAAACACATTCAAAATGTAACTCAACTAAAATTACCATTGCTCTTTTTTGGTTTTGCCGTTTGGGTGTCATTTCCAATTGTGGGTATTTTTCCCCTACTTTTAACTATTCAGCTAGACCTGTTGAGAGTTAATAAAAGAACAAGTAAGTTTTTGTCTTTAAACAATCTTATTTTACTTCTAGTTGTTCTCACTGTGGCAATTTATGTCTCTTCATTTGATGTTTTTGCTGACACCAAAGTCTATTTAGATATTTATAATAACTTAGATCGAAATAGTCCCTGGGATAACCGTATAGCTCAGCAACGTTTTGAAGTCGGTTTATTTTTGTTTTTTTCTGTAATTCATTACTTGAGTAATGAATCAACGTTTTGGTGCTTATTTGCCTTTGCACTGTTTAACAATTCAATTATTGTCTTTTATATCAGCAAAAAACTATCTCCTAGATATTATCCAACTCTACTAATTATTCTTTTCTCAACTTACTTTTATTATTCTCAAGTTTTCTATATGCGTCAATTTATGGCGTTGGTCTTTGTGCTAGCAGCGATTATAAATATGGAATCTAGCCTAATATTATTTAGTATTTTTTCTATATTGGCAGTTTTTAGTCATACAACTAGTGTTATTTATATTTTTCTAGCTATTTTTACTCAGCTAGTATTTATTTTTAGCCAGTGGTTCAAAAAAATAAAATGGGACAAAAAAGATAAAATGCTTGTTTACTTAATCTTGATTGTCATACTCATCATACTCATCTATGTAGGATTGCAAATTTATGATAAGCCAACAGTAATATATAAATACGTTAATAATATTATAGACTATGTTCCTCAAGAGCAAGTTAGTAGATCCTTGCAAACTAGGGTGGAAAACAACGATCAACGAGATATAGATTCATTTGAGATTACTATTTTTCGAACAATCGCGATCGCATCTCTAGGAACTTTTATGTTAGCTAGAAGTCATCAAAAAATTAGCTCCAAAATATTATCTTTGATCGCCATCTATATTGTATCTTTGCTACAAATATTATTTATTTTGGTTACAGGGTTTAATCAAAGAATTGTTTACTTATTTTTAGCTTTCTATGGCTTATTTTTCTGCATCGGCTTGGATGATAAAAAGCTATCCCAAACTAATAAAATTAAAAACTTTGCTTTAGTTTCGGCAATAACCATTTTTATGGCAGCAGCTAATGTTTTCAACTTTACTGTAATTCAAGTGAATATGGGAGATATTGTAGGCTGGTCTTTCTTTGATAAACAGCCTATGAGTATGTCCTTATTTGACTACATTATTTACTTTTGGCAATCTATGTAAATTAATTATTCTCAGAGAAAGTCCTATCAATTCCAACCTGGCGACTATTATCTTAATAAATTCTGAACTATTGAATCTGATTATCTCTAGTTTACAAATTACTCTTTCATCGAAATTATTTGATGCTCTACTGAATTAAATATTAGATAATATACTGCTGATTAACTTAACATTGAAGCTTGGAATGCTATAAATACGTTAGATGTCCAACGATTCTAGTGGCTTTGAGTTCTCTTTTGTAACGTTCGCGACTCAGTATCTTAATCTGTTCAAACATCTAGCCTGTGTAATGGTTGTTTTTGTTTCTGCAATTTTATGTACCTCTGGGGAAAATTTTATGTTACGTCGTGTTTTTTTGCTACAGATTTTACTAGGATGGTTCATTGCTATTACAAAAAAGCTCGGGACAGGCATGATTGAAAGCTCAGCCTCAGCTACTTCATTATTTGCTGATGATCTTGAACCAATTACCTTTTTTGTCGACCCTAATGGTGATGATTCCTGGTCAGGCAGACATAAGTCACCTAATCGAGATAATAACGATGGTCCATTGGCAACCATAGAAGGAGCAAAGTTAGCAGTTAGAAAGTTAAAATCTCAGCAGCAGATTAATCGCCCAATCACAATTATGTTGCGGGGTGGTACTTACTTTTTAACTAAGCCAGTTTTATTTAAACCCGAAGATTCTGGGAGTATCGATCGGCCAATTGTTTATCAATCCTATCCTCGTGAAAGAGCAATTATTAGTGGCGGAAAAATAATTACAGGATGGCGCCAAGAGATAGTTAACCAGCATAAAATGTGGACAGTTAAGCTACCTCAAGATTCAACTCCATGGCAATTTCAGCAACTCTGGGTTAATGGTAACAGGCGATCGCGATCGCGTTATCCTAGTCAAGGATATTTGAAGGTTAAAGCATTAGACACCAAGAAAGGTCAAAGTATTACTCAAGGACATTCTAGGCTGCAATATCATCAGCAAGATTTGTCCCAGATTAACGTTGATGCCTTTAAAGATGCAGAACTAATAGTAATGAATCGTTGGACAAATTCTCGTCTTCCTATTACCAAGATAGATCCTACCCAACAACAGATTTACTTTAGTAAAGATAGCGTCTTAAGACTCAATCCTAGGGATTTATATTATCTGGAAAATTCCCTCGGTTGGTTAGATACTCCTGGGGAATGGTATCTAGACCGTCAGGAGGCCAAACTCTATTACTTGCCATTCCCAGAAGAAGATATTGCTAGCGCAGAAATTATTGCCCCTTTAATTGAGTTTTTATGCGTATTTCGAGGAGATAGTGCGCAAAACAACTATGTTGAACATCTAAAGTTTAAAAATCTTACCTTTTCCCATACGGATTGGCACTTACCCCCAAATAGCTCTAGTTACAACCAAAATGCTCAGGGAGTAAGAGGCGCGGTAAATGCGATCGCACTTAAAAACTGTACTTGGAGTTATTGTACTTTTGCTCATCTGGGAAATTATGCCTTAGAATTGGGGGAAGATTGTCAGTACAATCGTATTGTTAATTGCTCATTATTTGACTTAGGTGCTGGTGGGATCAATATTGGACTCAAAATTAAGCGCAACAAACCAAATGCTGACAGCCTCAAAAATATTATCGCCAGAGGAACATCTCATAACCAAGTGGTGGGTAATCATTTATTTGCTGGGGGAAAATTCTTTCACAGTGCAGCAGCAATTGTGGTGCTGAAAAGTCATCATAATTTAATTGCCCGTAATCATATTCACGATTACTATTACACTGCAATTTCGGTAATAGGTAAGTGGAGTTTTCAACCAACCCAAGCGTATCAAAACCTAATTGAGCATAATGATATTCACCACATAGGCAAATTAAGTAACGGTGATGGACCGATTTTGAGCGAACTTAGTGGGGTTTATACTACAGGACCTCAAAAAGGTACGAGAATTCGTCATAATAAAATTCACGATATTAATGGTATAGGTTACGGTGGTCGAGGAATCCATCTCGATGAAGGTAGTTCTTATATAGTTGCCGAACATAATTTAGTATTTAGAACCAGTCACGGTGGGTTTGCTCAACACTACGGTAAAGAAAATCTCATTCGCTACAATATTTTTGCTTTTGGTGAGCAGGCACAAATTTTTCGTCATAAAAGAGATCTTCAATATGCTCGTGAGCAAAATTTTATTAGCTTTCGCTTTGAAAACAATATTGTGTATTGGCAAGAAGGCGAATTTATTATTGGTTTCTCAGAAAACATTCAGTCTCATGCAGTTTTTGAAGATAATATCTACTGGAAAGTTGATCGACCAAGTTTTTTGCTAGGTGGTTTATCTTGGACCGAATGGCAACAAAGCGATCGCCGTTCTTTAATTATCGATCCTTTATTTATCGCCCCCCAAGAGGATAACTTTCAACTGCAACCTAATTCTCCTGCGAGGAAATTAGATATCGGCAAATTAAGTTAGATAGATAAAATTTATAGATTGCTGCAAAAACTTGAGAAAAGAATTAACTTCTGCGGGAGTAATACCAGTCTGTAAAGCTTATTTTACTTGGCTTGCAGTTTTAACCACTCTCTTGATGCGTACCATAACTTAACCAGTTCATTTCTAAACCTTTTCGCATATGTAACAATAATTAGCGATAATCATCAAGTAGTTAAGCAATTTATATTTAGATCTAAAAAATGGAATCGCTTTATCAGTACGCTTGGCTAATTCCTTTTCTGCCTCTATTGGGGGCAATGTTTGTGGGAATTGGTTTAATTTCTTTAAATAAAGCAACTAACAATCTACGTCAGATAGTTGCTGTTTTTATCGTCTCCATCATTGGCATAGCAATGGTGATGTCTTTTGGAATTCTGTGGAGTCAAATTCACGGACACGAAGTTTATACCCGCACTATTGAATGGGCTGCGGCGGGAGATTTTCATCTGACGATGGGTTATACCATCGATCATCTCAGTGCCTTGATGCTGGTGATTGTCACTACTGTAGCTTTTTTGGTGATGATCTACACCGATGGCTACATGGCACATGACGCTGGTTATGTCCGCTTTTACTCCTACTTGAGTATATTTAGTTCTTCGATGTTGGGACTAGTAATTAGTCCTAACTTAGTGCAGATATATATATTCTGGGAATTGGTGGGGATGTGTTCTTACCTGCTGATTGGTTTTTGGTTTGATCGCCAACCCGCAGCTGATGCCTGTCAAAAAGCTTTTGTGACTAACCGTGTTGGTGACTTTGGTCTATTGCTAGGTATGCTAGGACTATACTGGGCAACAGGTAGTTTTGAATTTGGTGTCATGGGCGATCGCCTGGAATATTTAGTTTCTTCAGGCTCGTTTAGCGCTTTCTTGGCTACCGTATTCGCTATTTTGGTCTTTTTAGGGCCAGTGGCTAAATCGGCTCAATTCCCCCTTCATGTTTGGCTACCAGATGCGATGGAAGGCCCTACGCCGATCTCAGCTTTGATTCACGCTGCCACTATGGTTGCTGCGGGGGTGTTTTTAATTGCACGGATGTATCCCGTCTTTGAAAATGTACCTTTAGCAATGAGCACCATCGCCTGGACTGGAGCATTTACAGCTTTCCTCGGCGCAACTATTGCTTTAACCCAGAATGATATTAAAAAAGGTCTGGCCTACTCTACCATGTCCCAATTGGGCTATATGGTAATGGCAATGGGTATTGGTTCTTACACCGCTGGTTTATTCCACCTGATGACCCATGCTTATTTTAAAGCAATGCTATTTCTTTGTTCTGGTTCTGTAATTCATGGGATGGAAGATGTAGTCGGACATAATCCCTTATTGGCTCAAGATATGCGCCTAATGGGTGGCTTGAGAAAGTATATGCCGATTACCTCTGGTGCTTTCTTTGTTGGTACATTAGCGATTTGTGGGATTCCTCCCTTTGCTGGTTTTTGGTCAAAAGACGAAATCTTAGGGCAAGCTATGACAGCTAATCCCGCCCTCTGGTTTATCGGTTGGGCAACAGCTGGTTTAACTGCCTTTTATATGTTCCGTATGTACTTTATGACCTTTGAAGGTGAGTTCCGCGGTAATGATGCTGCAATCAAACAAGAGTTGATGACCGAAGCTGGATTGGCTTTTGGTCCTGGAGCAATGGATGCTAAAGAAGGTGATAGTCATGGTCACAGTGAATATCCCCATGAGTCCCCTCTAACTATGGCATTGCCTTTAGTAGTTTTAGCTGTACCTTCAATTGGTATTGGTCTAATTGGTCGTCCTTGGGAAAACTATTTTGAAGAGTTTATTAACGCCCCAGGAGAAATTGTCGCCGAAGCTACTAACATCGCTTTTGACTGGAATGAATTTTTGGTTATGGCTGGATTGTCAGTAGCGATCGCTGTAACAGGAATTATCGTTGCTCTATTAATGTATCGTATTAAGAAAATCGAGCCCAGTGCGATCGCCCAAAAATTCCCCTCTCTTTATCGCTTATCCCTCAATAAGTGGTATATCGATGATATATATAACGACGTCTTTGTCGTTGGTTGTCGTCGTCTAGCCAGACAAATTATGGAGGTAGATTATCGTGTGGTAGATGGTGCAGTTAACCTTACTGGTCTGGTAGCTGTTATTAGTGGCGAAGGTTTAAAATATTTTGAAAATGGTCGCGCCCAATTCTATGCCTTGATTGTTTTTGCCGCAGTTTTAGGATTTGTTCTCTTGTTTAGTCTGTCTTAATGTCTTACAGCCGTTTTCAGTTGAATAGACTCTGTTGCCAATTCATTAGTTCGTAGCTAATAGCTATTAGCTATTAGCTATTAGCTATTAGCTATTAGCTCTTTTAATTTGATAATTGTGGTCTACTCATGTGAAAAGCGCAGTAAATATTGGCAATATTAGCGAATCTTGTTTTATGGGCGATCGTTTTTCTCGGAGAAGGGCGATCGCTTTTTAGTTTTATTTTTTCTTTTAATTTTTAATTTTTAATCAAAACTAAAAATTAAAAAATGTATTAACGTAAACATTAATAATTGCATCTCCCAAAAATAAACTCAAAGCACCACCCAAGGCCAAAAAAGGACCAAAAGGCATCGGTTGTTTTTTGTTCATGATACCTAAAGCGATCGCACCTCCCCCAATAATTGAGCCAACGCCACAGGCGATAAAGCTAGATACCAAAACATTTTTCCAGCCAATCCAAGCCCCAATGGTTGCCATTAATTTACCGTCCCCATCTCCCATAGCTTGTTGTCCCAACATAATTGAACCAACTAAAGCAATTATTTCTAGTAACCAAATTCCTGAGACTGCACCCCCAACACCAAACATTAATTGATTGGCTGCCCCTTGCCCTTGAGCAATTTGCCAACCCACAAATCCTTGAAACACTAATCCTAATACTAACCCTGACTTGGTTAAGGAGGCAGGTAGGGTCATTGTATCTAAATCAATTAGGGATAGAGATAATAACCAGGATAAAAAGGCACAATAACCGATGGTTTCAATACTGTAGCCAAATTGCCAAAAAACTAACATAAAGATAATTCCTGTGGTTGCTTCGACTATAGGATAACGACTAGAAATTTTCACTTTGCACCATCGACAACGCCCCCTAAGCCATAGCCAACCAAACACAGGGACATTCTCAGTTTTACCTAACCCGTGGAGACAATTAGGACATCGAGAAGGAGGAGAAATCAAAGATATACCTGCAGGTAGGCGATAGACAACGACATTTAAGAAACTACCAATACAAGCACCAAAAGTAAAAGCAATAAAGAGCGCGATCGCTGTAGCCAGCGTTTCCATAATTTTGTTTTAAATATAAATAAAAAAATATTAGTTTTAATTAATATATTTCAATATATTTCTGCTTCAATTTGCTTCATGGGAATAAAACACTCTCGGGGTAAGAGTATGGGTTTAGCTTTAAATGCTAGTTGTCCCCGGTGAGTATCTCGATTAATCACCACTCCCATTGGTTGACTGCCTGTTGGGATATTTAAGCGGCAGTAACTTCGGTATATGTTCCTGGCTGCTTTGATTAAACTCGGATCAAAAAACATTATATTTGAGTCTTTAACTTTAGCTGAAATATTTTTGCGCGTAGACGATGTAGACGAAATAGAATTCACTGAGAGATACCAAGCAAAAAAGACAACTCTAAATTAACTCAATTTTTCCCTTAAAAAATAGCGGAAAAATAAATTTATGTTACAAACATTGGTAATTGTTAATTTATCTAGGCTATTGCTCATGACAAAAGAACTCTAAATTTAGAGCAAATTTTGCCTGATATTTACTACAGGAAGACTTAATATTTAAATATTTTAAATGAATAATTGGGATTTTCAGCCTCCTCCAGAATCAGAATTGGGCGATCGCCAAGTTGTCTTAGAATCAACTCATCTGCAAAACAAACGTATTGCCCTAATGGTTACAGGTAGCATTGCGGCAATTAAAGCTCCTTTAATTGCTCGTACTCTGCGTCGTCGAGGGGCTGAAGTGGTAGCTTTTGTTTCCCAGGAAGCTCTAAGATATACCACAATTGACGCTTTAGAATGGAGTACTACTAATCCTGTAATTACCAAATTAACTGCGGCGGCAGAACATCTCAGCGACGATCGTCCTTTTGGTGCTTACGTAGTTGCCCCTGCCACCTATAACACCATCAACAAAATGCGCCTGGGGATAGCAGATGGTACGCTTACAGCAGCATTAGGTTCGGCTATTGGCAGAATGGAAAGAGGGAAAACTAAAATTATTGTTGCCCCAACGATGCACGGCAGTCTACATAATTCTATTTTGACGGAATCTCTACAAAAGCTACATCAAATGGGAGTAGTGATTATTCCTCCACGAATCGCCAATGGTAAAAATAATTTGCCTGAAGATCAGGCGATCGCCTGTGCTGTATGTCGTGCTATAAGCTCATCTTCGCTTAAAGATATCCCAATTTTAGTTACAGGGGGTCCAACAAGGGTACCTATAGATAATGTACGCCTTCTCACTAATCGTTTTACGGGGAGGTTAGGTGCTTATATTACCGAAGAATTATATCTTAGAGGAGCAAAGGTCAAATTAATTCATGGACAAGGAAGTTATTCCCCTCCTGATTATCTTCCCCAGCAAATTGTTACTACTTATGAAGAATATCTTCAAGAGGTAATTAGAACATTACAACAGCATCGATATCGCTTTGGCATTTTTTCCGCCGCCGTCGCCGACTATCAACCCGAGCGAGTATTCCCAGGTAAAATTCCCAGTGGTGGAACATTAAAACAAATTAATTTAGTTGCTACCCAAAAAGTAATCACCTTAGTAAAAACTAAATTTCCCAATTTAGGAATGATCGCGTTTAAATATCAAGAAAACATGACCCATGAAGAATTAATTAATATTGCGCGGCAAAGACTACAGCAGGGTTATCAAATGGTAGTGGCAAATCGGGGAGAAGAACAAGGAGAAAATGGCGTACAGGTTGCTTATTTAGTAACGAAAGAGCAAGAACCACAAAAAGTAGCAGGAAAAAAGCAAATTGCTCAGGCGATCGCCAATTATTTAGAATTAATTGCTTGATTTATGATTGTCATTACTAATATTTTTTGATAGTCATAAAAACAAGTTTTCCTGACAAAAAACCTAATTTAAATCATCGCCTATTTTTATAGCAATTTTAAATGGTATTAGAGAAAATACTTTCATTACCTAGACAAGCTTCAAATCTCTAAACTATGCTGATTTCCTACAGCCTAAACCCTATAACTCAAACTCAATCAAAACCATTTAATTCTCACAACTCAAAGAGGATTGCTATCAAGTGGGAATGCCAAGCAAAAATAACTTTTGAGTACAAAAGTGGACGAATCGAAAATTTTGCCTTACAAAACATAAAGAAACAGCAATCAAAAAAACCTATTTATCCTGCTGTCCTAATTTTAGGTAATTATATGGAAACGGTGGGATAAACATAATTATCCAACATAGATTCTCTACACTATTTTTGCCAATTTACCAAAGCTTATGATTGTCTCGGAACTGTGTGTTTATCCTCTTAAATCTTGTCAGGGAATTTCCATAAAACAAGCTGAAGTCAGAAGCCAAGGTTTCCTTGGCGATCGCAATATGATGCTAGTTTCTAGTAAAGGTAAATTTCTAACTCAAAGGCAATATCCTCAATTGGCTAAAGTTCAAGTAAAAATTGTTGAACAGAATATTATTCTGCGCGTGGAAGACGAAAGCCTTCCTCCTTTAACTTTTACCCCTAACTTAACTGGAGCAATCATACAAGTAGAGATTTGGCGCGATCGCCTAATGGCGATCGATCAGGGAGATGAAGTGGCACAGTGGTTTCATCGACTGCTAAATTTAGATCTTACCAAAGCCTGTCGTTTGGTTAGGCAATCTCCTAAACATATACGTCTACTAGATAAAAAGTATCCTAACGATAACGATCAGCCTATTAGCTTCGCTGATAATTATCCTATAATGCTTACTAATACTGCTTCCCTAGAAGAATTAAATCAAAGAATTGTCGAAATTCATCAACAACAAAAACAAGCAATACCAATGAATCGCTTTCGACCAAATATAGTAGTTGACACTACAGAGCCTTTTATTGAAGACAACTGGAGCTTAATTCAAATTGGGGACATTAGATTTACAGTCAAAAAACCCTCTAGTCGCTGTATTATTACGACCATCGACCAAAAACAAGGTACAAAAAACCAGTTAAAAGAACCCTTGAACACACTGGGGACTTTCCGACAGTTGAGTGAACAAGGGGTGATGTTTGGCGAGAATATGATCCCCCAAAATGAGGGAATTATTCAAGTAGGCGATCGCTTACAAGTTCTCAAAACTAGAGATCACGATTAAGAGATTATGATTAAATAAATAGTCTAAGCTTCTGCTGTTTCTGCTACGGATTCAGATTCTTCTGAGTTTGCTGCCGCAGCCACCGTACGTTTCTTCAGTTTTAGACTTAGGTAACGAATTACATCTTCGCTCAAGCGCATCATTCTTTCTAAGGGGGCAATCTGTGTTCCATCGGCTTGATAATTCATTTGTACGTAAATACCATCTAGATATTTACCAACAGGATAAGCTAGCCTCCTTTTACCTTTAACTTGAATTTCAATGTTATCTGCACCGTTTTCACTCAAATAGTTTTTGTACTTATTGATTGATTCTCCTACTTGATCTTCGGATAAATCAGGGCGCAAAATGTACATCATTTCGTAGTTGCTACTCATTTTAATTGTTCTCCTTGTGGACATTGTGGCTTCTTCCAATAGCAAATCTAAGCAACGGCGAGCCGTTATCTGGCAATTTAGGAAAGAAGCAAGGAATTACAATCTTACTATTACTGGATGCTCAATTACCAGTATTTTAATTTTCAATCACACAGATTACCTTAAAATTGAGCTAGCTCAAAGCAGACGGACGGCTGAAATGGAGGAACGAAACCGCGTCCTATCTTTGTCCCAACAGTGGATTCACTGAGTCTAAACGCCCAAGGCGTGGCTACTAAGATAAGGGACGCACACTGAAAGTCGTCGTAAGACGACTCACGCTGCTGGAAGCAGCCAGACGCGACACTCAAAGCGTCGCAGTGGGGATTCGCCCCTGGGCGCTTTCGTGCTGCTGCCTCACCTGCAGGCGCACTTGATAAGCACCGTGTGACTTGGAAGCTTCGCTTCCTGTAGCTGAGTAAACCTCAGCATATCTCGCACTCAAATTAAACGGGATAAATGGGATAATATCGCCATAGGCACCATCTCTCTCTCTCTTGACATCGCTTCCTCTACTTTGACCTTCAGGAATAGTAAACTTTGAGTTTAATCTTGCCCAATAATCAAATTTCAAGCTTAATTTTGTTATGGCACAACGCTATGTCCGTATTAAAACCGATCACGAGCAAATCTATTATGGATTACTACAACCCAATCGTAGTGTAGCCGTATACGATGCTCCGCCTTGGTTGGGAGGACAACCAACAGACATAGAACAAGAGTTAGATACTTATCAACTACTTGCTCCCTGTGTGCCTTCGAAAATAGTAGCGGTAGGCAAAAATTACCTCAAACACGCGACAGAAATGGGAACGCCAGTACCAAAAGAACCTCTATTGTTTCTCAAGCCGCCAACAACTGTTATTGCTGATAGTCAAGATATTTACTATCCTCCCCAATCTCAGCGAGTTGATTATGAAGGAGAATTAGCTTTGATTATTGGCGATCGCTGCCATCATGTAAGTCCCGAACAAGCGGCAAAAAGCATTTGGGGTTACACTATCGCTAACGATGTTACAGCTAGGGATTTACAAAAAAAAGATGGACAGTGGACAAGAGCCAAAGGATTTGATACTTTTTGTCCCTTAGGACCTTGGATTGTCCGTGAATTAAGTGTCGAGGCCAAAATTCAGACTTTTCTGAACAATATTGAGCTACCTCGCCAATCCGCTTCTATTGCCGATATGCTGTTTACACCTGATATTCTTGTTTCCTATATCTCTCAAGTGATGACTCTCACTCCAGGAGACATCGTTTTGACAGGTACTCCCGAAGGTATTGGTGCAATGAATCCAGGAGATACTGTTCGCATAGAAATTGAAGGTATTGGCTGTTTATCCAATCAAGTTGCGATCGCTAATAATTAGATTTTTTGCAAATAAGCAATACTTAATTATCTTGGTAGTTGAGTGTAAACAATATCAGAAATAGAAGGAATTTCAGGGTAGGAACCTAAGATGCACTGCACTATACAATAGAAACAAACAGCAGTTGTCACCAGAAAAACTGCCCCACCAATTAAAGCTAATCCCCCCAAAGCTCCAAAGACAATCTGAATCAGAGATATAGCAATACCAATCAAAATAGATTGCAGTGTATTAAAGCGGATGAAATAAGCAATTTTTTCGTTTCTTACTACCGCTAGAAACAAAATAAAAAAGACAACTAGACTACCAAACCCCAAAGGAATGGCAGTATTGAAAATGCCATAAATTATTTGTATTGGAGTAAGCAATACTTGTAAAAGTTGAAATAAAGGTGATAGAGCAGGAATCTGAACCAACAAACTTGTTCCCAAAGCCATAGCATCGTATATGGCAAAAAGGTAAACAACTGCTCCAAAAAAACGGTCTTTATAATCCGCTGAACCACGCCATACCATATAAATTATCTCCACATTTAGAAGTTGAATTTTGCGGCAATATAAATCTTAGGATAGCGCAGTTGCCTATTCTTTTAGTTTATTTAAATCTCTCAATTAATCAATCTGAGTGACATTGAACCCCATCTGGCATTTATAAACTGTAGCTTGTCTAGGTGTTGATTTCTGTAAAGCTTTGCCACACCCTAGTTGATCTCCATGCCACCGAGGTAAGCCACTATGATCTGCCATCAGACAATTCTGGCAAATTTGTTGTGCTGACAATACTTGTTCATCTGCAATCATAACTATCATTGTGTTAATCCTCCAGAAGCTATATTTAAAATTGTAATTTTTTTATGGCTATTATTGAACTTTTTGCCATATAGCTTAACAGTTAAAATCACAAATTTATAGTTATCTTTTTGACAAATAGCTATTAGCTCGCTTACTATTAGCCCCCTTGCTTTTTCAATAGGAAGAAAAAAAAATTAAATTGCTAAGGCTCTAACCACTAAAGATCTAGTGATGTTTGAGGTGCTGAGAGATAAAATTTGTTGGGTAAAAAAGAGCGGAACTAGAGCTATACTATGTCCATCGATTACGAATAAGAAAAACTAAAAATTTAGAGGATGAATGTAAGTATCTTTGGGATATCAGTTTTCAGTAGTCACTGAATTAGATAGCATAGATAATACTCATCAACACCAATACAGAATCAGATAGTGACTCAAACTAATTTAGATTTTCTCGCTCAGAGCGACCCAGAAATTGCTGAAATCGTTGACTTGGAACTAAAACGTCAGCGATCGCATTTGGAATTGATTGCCAGTGAAAATTTTACCTCTCCCGCAGTTTTGGCGGCACAGGGTTCGGTCTTAACTAATAAATATGCCGAAGGTTTACCAGGGAAACGCTACTATGGCGGTTGTGAATTTGTCGATCGCGCTGAACAGCTAGCTATTGACCGTGCTAAAGAATTATTTGGCGCAGCTATGGCAAACGTTCAACCTCACTCTGGCGCACAGGCAAATTTTGCCGTGTTTTTAACCCTGTTGCAGCCTGGCGACACCATTATGGGTATGGACTTGTCCCACGGAGGACATCTAACCCATGGCTCTCCTGTAAATGTTTCAGGTAAGTGGTTCAAGGTAGTTCAATACGGCGTAAATAAAGAAACCGAACAGCTAGACTTCGACCAAATTAGAGAACTAGCTCTTAAAGAACGTCCTAAACTTATTATTTGTGGTTATTCAGCTTATCCTCGTACTATTGATTTTATTAAATTTAGAGCGATCGCCGATGAAATTGGTGCTTATTTACTAGCTGATATTGCTCATATTGCTGGGTTAGTGGCAACTGGTCATCATCCCAATCCTGTCCCCCACTGCGATGTAGTAACTACTACCACCCATAAAACCTTGCGTGGCCCCAGAGGAGGACTAATTTTAACTCGCGATCCCGAACTAGGTAAAAAATTAAATAAATCTGTATTTCCTGGTAGTCAAGGAGGTCCTTTAGAACACGTAATTGCAGGTAAAGCAGTTGCTTTTGGCGAAGCTCTAAAACCAGAATTCCAAGAATATTCGGCTCAGGTAATTGATAATGCTCAGGCAATGGCAAAAGGCTTTAAAGAGCGAGATTTCAAGCTAGTATCCAATGGTACAGATAATCACCTCATCTTAGTAGACTTGCGTAGTATTAAGATGACTGGCAAAAAAGCGGATGCTTTAGTGAGTCAAATCAATATCACTGCCAATAAAAATACTGTTCCGTTTGATCCCGAATCCCCCTTCGTTACTAGTGGACTACGTTTAGGTTCTCCTGCCATGACGACAAGAGGAATGGGGGCGACAGAATTCCAAGAGATTGCTAACATTATTGCAGACAAACTACTCAACCCAGAAAATGAAGCTACTCAAAATGATTGTTTACGTCGGGTAGCCGCTTTATGCGATCGCTTTCCCCTTTATCCTTATCTACAGATTCCTGTCCCAGCTCAAATCTAAGATTAAACAAATAGCAACATCGAGTTAACGGTACACCGCCACTTCCATCATAAATGTCTGGGGAGATCCCAGGCAATGCGGACTTGTCCCCATTCGAGGATAAATAAAATGACGGTGTACTGTTGACAAGGGGAAGACGTGATGTCAGAACCTGTGTCTGGCATTTGAGCCGTCCGTGCTGTCACCTGATTCGGGCGGTCAACATTCTGGGAAGACCCCAGAATTACGCCCTCAGAATTTAGTTCAGGTGCTTGAATGCCCGCCGCATTCCGCGGTCATAATATGTCTGAGGTGTTGCTAAAGATCTAAAGATAATTTGCATTCTAACTAGCTGTTCGAGAGCTTTTAAACTCAGATGCCTGTTGAACTATATCATCTGATCGCTTTTCTAATTTCTGTAACTTTTGTTTTGTGGACTATACCCGATGTTAAGACTCTTGGTCTCAAGTTAGGTATAGTAGACCGACCAAATGCCAGGAAGATTCACAAAAACCCTGTTGTACGTGTTGGCGGGGTATCCATTTTTGCAGGAACAATTGCCGCCCTAGTAATTATTTGGCTTATCGGCGGATTTTCCAGTTTAGCACCGCAAAAAGTCACAGAAATATGGGTCGTTATCATTGGCAGCATTTTTTACTTTGGTATTGGTTTTGCTGATGATTTATTCAATCTCACTCCTATTTCACGACTGTTGATGCAGATCGTAGTAGCTACCGCCTGTTGGTACATGGGTGTGCGAATAGATTTTGTGTCTTTTCCAATTTATTCCTTGATCAAAATTTACTGGCTTAGTTTGCCTATTACCGTTATTTGGTTAGTAGGTATGGCTAATGCCATTAATTGGATTGATGGGGTCGATGGCTTAGCGGCTGGGGTTTCGGGCATTGCCGCCTTCGTCATGTTGGTAGTAACTTTGTTTATGAATCAACCTGCTGCTGCCTTGATTGCTGCTGCTTTGGCGGGAGGAGCGTTAGGTTTTCTGCGCTATAACTTTAATCCTGCTCAAATTTTTATGGGGGATGGAGGGGCATATTTTATGGGCTTTATTTTAGCAGCCGTAGGAGTAATTGGCTTAGTCAAAACTACTGCTATTACTGCTGTTTTACTACCCTATTTAATTTTGGCAGTGCCAATTTTAGATGCGTCCGCAGTTATTTTTTCCCGTATCAGCAAGGGAAAATCCCCGTTTATTGCAGACAACAGCCATCTTCATCATTGGTTACTCAAGTCAGGTATCTCTCAGCGTCAGACTGTCTTGTTTATTTATAGCCTAACCTTTTGGGTAGGCAGTTTAGCCTTAGGGTTTTCTAATATTCCTAGTGGTTGGGGTTACGCTATTGGTGCAACAATGTTATTAGCTTGGCAAGTCAGGCAAGTTTGGCAACTTAAGCGAGATGCTCGTAGTAGTAAAAATACTCGCAATAGTAAAGATACCCGCAGTAGTAGCAGTAGCAGTAGTAATAGATAGTATTCGGTAATCAAAATTAATGAGCGCAGAAGTTATTTGTATTGGAACAGAATTGCTGCTGGGAGATATTTTAAATACTAACTGCCAGTATTTAGCCCAAGAGTTAGCTAGTTTGGGTATTCCCCATTATTATCAGACAGTAGTTGGTGATAATGTTACTCGCATTCACCAAGTAATTGATACCGCTATTAAACGCTCCTCAATTTTAATTTTTACTGGTGGCTTGGGGCCAACCCCAGATGATTTAACCACAGAAACAATTGCCAGTTTTTTCGATGCTCCTCTGTTAGAAGATCCCCAAATTATCGACGATATTAGTCGTAAATTTGCCTCGGTGGGACGAGAAATGACTCCTAGCAATCTTAAACAAGCACTAATTCCCCAAGGAGCAACAACTTTACCAAACCCAACAGGAACAGCCCCAGGTATTATTTGGCAGCCCAAAGATAGCATCACAATTATGACTTTTCCTGGAGTCCCCTCGGAAATGCATCGGATGTGGCAGGAGACTGCTGTTCCTTTTCTTAAAAGCCAAGGTTGGGGTCAAGATATCATTCATAGCGAAATGATGCGTTTTCGAGGCATCGGCGAGTCGGCTCTAGCAGAGAAAGTATCTCATTTATTTGATTCTGATAATCCTACCGTTGCTCCCTATGCAGGAAAAGGAGAAGTGCGTTTAAGAGTTTCGGCTAAAGCTCCGTCAAAAACCAAAGCAGTAGTTATGATCGAGCCTGTGACTACAGAAATCAAAAATATTGCGGGACTAAATTATTTTGGCAGCGATGAAGATACTTTGGCTTCGGTGGTAGGAAAACTATTAAATGATGCCCAGCAAACCCTAAGTGTAGCTGAATCCTGTACAGGTGGGGGGGTGGGGGCAATGCTAACGGAGACTCCTGGTAGCTCTAACTATTTTTTGGGAGGAGTAATTGCTTATGCCAATCAGATCAAAAATGCTTTGTTGGGTGTTGATAATTATGACTTAGAGCAGTATGGCGCAGTCAGTGGGATTGTTGCCGAACAAATGGCGTTAGGAGTCAAGCAGCGTTTACAGACCGATTGGGGTATTGGGATTACAGGAATAGCTGGCCCTGGTGGAGGTACAGAAATTAAACCAGTAGGCTTAGTTTACATTGGACTGGCTAGTCCTGATGATACAACCCTGAGTCAAGAATATCGTTTTGGTCAACAAAGGGGGCGCACTTTGATTCGTCATCTAAGTTCTTGTTCTGCTCTCGATTTGTTGAGGCGCAGGTTGATTAAGCTTAAAAGCTAGGAATTCAGTACTGCTGCGCTTGAGGAGTTATACTAAATCCTGTTTAAATACAGCACTTACTCGTTGTGTGAAGGCAGGAGGCAGTCTATCACGGATACCGCTGAGTCCTTCGGATATTATCCCGCTTGACGGGACTTGCTGAGTCTGACGACTTGCTTGCGCAAACGCAACCGCATAAAGGCAGATGGCATAAGGGTTTAAGTCTAATCTAAAATCTCAAAGCAAAAGTATGCTTTGGTAATCGGATTTGGTATTAGATATTACAAAGCTTTTAACACAAATTATTAGTGGTATTATTTACGCCCATGTCTACTAGTGTAAATCGAATTTAGTTTTGCTATGAAGCCAATCGTAAATACGGTCTAGTTCCTCTAGGGTAACTAATCCATACTGCCAAAGAATCATAGGTATAGGCGCAGGATGTTCCTCTACTGCTCGTTGAACAATCTCAATTGATTCGCTCGAAAGAGCTAAGTCTTCTTTCAAGAATCTAACAAATTTGGCATATATGGCTGGCTTCATGGCTGTTTACCTTAATTTCAAATTTTTTAATCAAATCATGGGTCACTGTGTTTCTTGAACAGTATGATTCTGGTCATTACCGATCAAAGATGAATTTGTGAATTTTTACTATTTTTGGAGATCAATACAATTGTGCCTGTGTTTTTAATCACAATTGGTGAAAATTTTATTTTCTCTACCAAGAGAGTTCTGAATTTTTTTTTCTTTTACAGTAATCAATAATTTTGAGTTTCCATAATGACATATATTAATACCTAGAACCACAATTTGCTAATTATAAATAAGATAGTATTTAATTTTCTTTTTTTTTACTCCGTCTTTTGGTAGATAATGAAATTTAGCTAAGATTATCTTCATTAATATTAATTATTATTTAGCAATATTAATGAGTATAAATTTAAGGATTAATTATTAATAAGCAGTGAAATTACTGATAACTATATAATTATAGCTATAGCTTTTACTGAGAATCTAAAAATTTGACGACAATTTGATCCCCTATTTGAATTCCTAACTGTTCGGCTCTTCCCCCCCGTAATTCAATTACTTGGTTGACTAGGCTTTCTGGTCCATACACAGGACAAGGTTCATTTTTACAAGGGGGGACATCAGCAGCGATATCCACAATGCGATCGTCATCTAAAAAAATCATATCCAGAGATATTGGCACATTTTTCATCCAAAAGCGAGCAACTCTTGCTGATTCAAAAGGAAACAACATTCCTCGATTATCTGCCAAAGACTTGCGAAACATTAAACCCATGCTTTGTTGCTCTGGAGTTTGGGCAACTTCTAACTTAATAGTTTCTTCAGCAATTTTGGCTTCGGCAGTTATCGGTAGCATCTGACCACGATTCACTTGCTCTGAAGCATTAGCTGTAGTTTTGAGGTTAGTAGTAGCCTGTCCACAGCTTGATAATAGAATTAATAAAGCAATACCTAAATTAATTTTAATTTTAAATTTCATCATAGAGTTTATAAAATTTTTATATAATTTATTTTCTAAATTTATGACTCTCTAAGTACATAGCCGATTCCTCGGACTGTTTGAATTAATCGTTTACTATTTTGGCTTTCTATTTTAAGTCTTAGATAACGAATATAAACTTCAATGACATTAGATTCACCACGATAATCATATCCCCAAACATTTTCAATAATCTCTTCCCTGGTCATTACTTGCTGTGGATTAGACATCAAATATTTCAGCAACTCGAACTCTTTCATAGTTAAGTCAATGACCTGATTATTTCTAATTGCTTGGCGTGTAGTTAAATCTAAAATTAATTCGCTAAATCTTAACTGTTCTTGAACACTAACTTCTGGCTGTAGATATAACCCAATTTGCTCTAGTAATTTTTCTCGTTGATAGGGTTTCAATAAATAGTCATCTGCCCCTGCTTCTAAACAAGCCACTCTTTCTGCCACTGTTTCTTGCTCAACTAACATTAATACAGGAATCCTATTTCCTGAATTTCGTAGCTGACGACATAAATGCAAACCTGATTTTTCGGTAAAAGAGCGATCGATAATTACCATAACTGGCTCAAGGAGACTAAGTTTTTGCCATCCTTTCTGAGCTTTTTCCCAGATAGGTAAGTAACCTGCAGTTTTTAAATCCAAGCTTGCTTGTTGGGCAAAAATATTATCTGTCAGTAACAAAATTGGTGAATTGAAGGTGCTAGTCATCTTAGTAGTCATAGAGGTATAAAATGCTACTAGTTAAGACTAGTAACGCTGAGGAAAGGTCCGTGCCGTCTCGTCGTGTCTTGGCGAGCATTTCCAAGTCCGTGTCGCCTGGGGTCTCCCCAGGCGTTTATATCGGACGTTTGCGGCTAGATGTGGCTAAACCCTTTACGGGGTCTGACCGCTGTTCCCCCCATCTCTTGGGCAAGCGGCGGAGTTATCTATGACTCATGGAAGCTCAACTGAGGTAGGTTTAGCAATATGAGGTAATCCCCAGCCGAGTTTTTCTCTCAAGATACGGAAAAATTCTGGCGATCGCAAACGAATAAAGCGGGCAGGATAAACTGATTTTTCAATATGAATGTGGTCGTCGGGTAAAATATAACATCCACCATTTCCATCTACTACCATCACCATTCGATTGGGAGTGGCAGGAAATACCTTCACTGGCTCGCGATCGCTAAACACCAAGGCACGAGAAGCTAAGGAATGAGGGCAAATTGGCGCAAGCTGCAATACTGGAACTTCAGGCGTTACTACGGGTCCCCCCGCACTTAATGAGTACGCAGTCGATCCTGTTGGAGTTGAAATAATAATGCCATCTGCTGCTACATCCAATGCTGCGTGTTCACCTATTTGAACTTCAAAATGACACATACTAGTTAATGGTTCTCGGTGCAAAACCATTTCATTGAGGCTGAGGGCTTCCCACAATAAAGCATCGTTACGAAACACTCTAACTGCCAGCATACAACGCTCTTCTATTTCATAGTCTTGAGCTAACAACTGTTCAACTGCTTCATCTAAATGGCTGAGATAGGTTTCCGTCAAAAAACCCATGTGACCTGTATTAATAGTCAGCAAGGGGATTTTGTAGGGTGCCAGTTGCCTAAAAGCAGATAAAACTGTTCCATCTCCACCCAAGACCACTGCAAATTGTGTATCTCGATCAAAATTAGGAGGGGTTAACTGCTCAATTCGGGTGTGGCAAACAGGACTACCAGGAGTTGAATATTCTAGTATTCCTCCTACTCCTGTAGTCATACTTACATCATAACCAGAAGCAGCAAGTTTTTCTTCTACTTCTGATGCAACCTTGCAAGCTATTGGTTTAATATCGTTATAAACAATGCCGGCTTTGAGCTTTGGCACAATTAACTATCTATCCTGTACTAATCTGGTCGTTATGAAAAAGTTTATAAGGTACTACGCCACAATTGCCTGGGGTTAAAATTAACACCGCTAATTTTTGCTTGACCTTACAAAAAACTGGCAATAATTAAGTATTAAATTATCAAATTGCTATCTTATAGCCTATCGTGGAGCAGTTAAAAATCATAGTATAGTTTGTTTATGTTCACGATTTGCTGGAAGTTCACGAGTAATGAGTAACGAGTAACGAGTAATGAGTAATACCTCTACAATCGCGGAAGAGGATTCTTGATATTGAATTATATTTTTATGTCTTCCTCGTGAATGACAAAGGCGCATAATTCGCCGCATGTAGGCTTTATAACAACTTCGGGCTTGACTTATTACTCATTACTCATTACTTCAGCCCGAAGGGCTTGGTAAAAATCCAGGAGCTATTTTTTTAATCAGCAAAATTGCGAGAAATATTCATAAATAAACCCCTCACAAAAGAGGGGTCTAAAATTTAGCTAACTTTGGTTAAGACATAATGAAAACATTTTTTGTTGTTTGCTGTTTGCCTGTACCAACTCTCTTCTGGTTCTTACAGCGCGTTACCACGTGGTAGAACTTCCTCTGGGAATTCAAAGTTTTGATGTGGTTGGTCTTGTGTTGCCATCCATGCTCTTAGACCTTCATTGAGCAAGATGTTTTTAGTGTAGAAAGTTTCAAACTCAGGATCT
>JAAUYG010022306.1_pt1 | contig 30198 bp, 21 predicted proteins | sample 7278091 | NCBI WGS metagenome assembly JAAUYG01 (sample SAMN14350201, study PRJNA611818) | marine sediment metagenome | isolation source: surface marine sediment (0.6m) | place: French Polynesia: Moorea | collected 2018-08 | reverse complement strand
TGATCGAGGCATTGCCGGCCGTGGCCGTCCCGTTTTCCTGAAATGCCGGGCGCATGGTGGACAGGGCCTCATAGCTTGTTTTCCGGGGGCATTCGCCCCGGTCGAATACGACGGGTGCGCCTTTGCGCTGGGGAAGTTCCACCGTCATGATCTCGTCCCGGAATTTATCCGCGGCGATGGCGGCCAGCGAACGTCGGTAGGATTCGGCGGCGTAGTTGTCCTGGTCTTCCCTGGAGACGCCGTATTTCTCGGCGCAGAGGTCGTTGGAAATGCCCATGTGAAAATCGTTGACATGGTCCCACAGGCCGTCGTGGATCATGTGGTCGCGCAGCACGCCGTGTCCCATCCGGTAGCCGCTGCGGGACTTGTCCAGGAAGTGCGGGGCCATGCTCATGTTTTCCATCCCGCCGGCCACCACCACGTCGGCATCTCCCACCTGGACGGCCTGGGCGGCGAGCATCACCGTCTTGAGCCCCGAGCCGCAGACCTTGTTGACCGTGATACACTCCACTTCCTGGGGCAGCCCGGCTTTGTGGGCCGCCTGCTTGGCCGGGTTCTGGCCGTAGCCCAGCGGCAGCACCTGGCCCATGATGGCCTCGTTGACTTCCGCCGGGTCAATGACGGCCCGCTTTACGGCCTCCGCGATAACGAGGCCGCCGAGATCGGTGGCGCCCATGGTGCTCAGACTACCCCCGAAACTTCCCAATGGTGTCCTTACCGCACTTACAATTACAGCTTCCCTCATTGTCTTCCTCCATATTATGATGGAATGCGTATTGCTTTAATTCTGTTCATTTTCTTTGACGGCAAAGAAAACGAACCAAAAGAAATCGCCCGTGCCCCGCTTCATCCTGTGCGTCGGTGCCAGTGGCAGCGCGTGTCGGAACTCGCTGCGCTCATACAGGCCGACACGCTTTATCCGCCCCTGCCACCGATGCTCGGCGCGGGGCAAAAGGGACGCTTCAAACCGCAAGGCAAGTCATTTATGTTTGGGCCTCAATCTCGAACGTTTTACCCATCCGCCAAATGCTATTCCGTTTAAAAAGTCCTTCGAAATAAATAACGCTGTGGTCGATTGAAAAAGGAGGATTTTTGGTTCTGATCAAGGCCGCACAAGGGTTTGGGGTGAGGCGTACTCATGTACGCCGCAGCCATAAACCCGCGGAGAACGCAGATCAGGGCAAAAAAGACCCTTTTTCAACGATCACATCACATGTTGCGGCGGTATTTTCCCCCAACTTGGTATAGCGCCTCGGTGATCTGCCCCAGCGAGCAGGTTTTAACCGCTTCCATCAGTTCGGCGAAGATATTGCCGCCCGCCAGGGCGACCTGCTGCAGGCGCTGGAGAGCGGCCGGCGCCTCCGAACCATGCCGGGCCTTGAAGTCGGCCAGGCGTTTCAACTGCGACCGTTTTTCCGCTTCGGTGGCCCGGGCCAGCTCGACGCTCTCGGAAAGTTCGTCTTCGTGAGCGTCCGGGTCGCGGAAGGTGTTGACCCCGATGATGGGCATGGCCCCGGTGTGCTTGAGGGTTTCGTAATAGATCGACTCCTCCTGAATCTGGCCGCGCTGGTAGCCGGTTTCCATGGCCCCCATGACACCGCCGCGCTCGGCGATGCGGTCGAACTCCGCGAGGACGGCTTCCTCTACCAGGTCGGTGAGTTCATCCACGATAAAACTGCCCTGCTGCGGGTTTTCGTTTCGGGCCAGGCCCCATTCCCGGCTGATGATCATCTGGATGGCCAGTGCGCGCCGCACCGATTCTTTGGACGGCGTGGTAATGGCCTCGTCGAAGGCGTTGGTGTGCAGGCTGTTGCAGTTGTCGTAGATCGCACAAAGGGCTTGCAGGGTGGTGCGGATGTCGTTGAACTGGATGTCCTGACTGTGGAGCGAACGCCCCGAGGTCTGGATGTGGTATTTGAGCATCTGGGAGCGAATGGCGGCGCCGTACTTCTCCCGCAGGGCCACGGACCAGATGCGCCGCGCCACCCGGCCGATCACCGTGTACTCGGGATCCATGCCGTTGGAGAAGAAAAAGGAGAGGTTGGGCCCGAAATGATCGAGCGGCATGCCCCGGGAAAGATAGTATTCCAGATAGGTGAACCCGTTGGCCAGCGTGAAGGCCAGCTGGGAGATGGGGTTCGCGCCGGCCTCGGCGATGTGGTAGCCCGAGATCGACACCGAGTAGAAATTGCGCACGTTGTGCTCGATGAAATAGGCCTGGATGTCGCCCATCATCTTGAGGGCGAAGTCGATGGAAAAAATACAGGTGTTCTGGCCCTGGTCCTCCTTGAGAATGTCCGCCTGGACCGTACCGCGCACGTTGGCGAGCACATCGGCGCGGATCTGGTCGTATACCGCTGGAGACGGCGCCTTGCCGTTTTCGGCGCGGTAGTCTTCCACCTGCTGATCGATGGCCGTGTTGAGGAACATGGCCAGAATGATGGGGGCCGGCCCGTTGATCGTCATGGACACCGATGTTGACGGATGGCAGAGCGCGAATCCGCTGTAGAGGACCTTGACGTCGTCCAGCGTGCAGACGCTCACCCCGGAGGTGCCCACCTTGCCGTAGATGTCCGGCCGCTCGTCCGGGTCGTAGCCGTAAAGCGTCACCGAGTCGAAGGCCGTGGACAGGCGTTTGGCCTCGCTTTCGGCCGAGAGCAGCTTGAAGCGGTTGTTGGTCCGCTGCGGGTCGCCCTCGCCGGCGAACATGCGCGTGGGGTCTTCGCCCACGCGTTTCAGGGGGAAGACACCGGCGGTAAAAGGAAAATAGCCGGGAAGGTTTTCCCGGCGCAGCCAGGCGTAGACCGCACCCGGGTCCGCGAAGCGGGGCAGGGCGATCTTGGGGATCTTCCGGCGGCTCAGGGATTCGGTAAAGAGCGGCACCCGGATTTCGCGGTCGCGCACCTGATAGACGAGTTCATCCTGCTGGTAGGCGGCTTTGGTTTCCTCCCAGCCCGTCACCAGGTCGGCGGTGCGGGGCTCGAGGGCCTGGCGGGCGGCGGCGATCTCCGTCTTCAGCCGGGCCAGAAGTGCCTCGACGTCGTCGCCGTGGCTGTCGGACAACACCCGGGCCGTCTCCTCGAGGTGCCAGACCCGGCGCAGGGCTTCGGCCTGATCGTCGGTGTGGGCGTGATAGTGGCGCACCGTTTCAGCGATCTCGGCCAGGTAGCGGGTGCGCTCGGGCGGGATGATGATGGTCTTGGACGAGGACATGCGGCCGTCCGTCCGGGGCAGCTGCGAACTAAAGGCCACGCCGGTCTTTTCCCGGATGGCGTCCAGAATCCCGTGGTAGAGGGCGGTGACGCCGTCGTCATTGAACTTGGAGGCGATCGTGCCGTAGACCGGCATCGTTTCCGGGGGCGACTCGAAGGCGTTGCGGTTGCGCTGCACCTGCTTGCGCACGTCGCGGACGGCATCCTCGCCGCCACGTTTCTCGAATTTGTTGACCACCGTAATGTCGGCAAAATCGAGCATGTCGATTTTTTCGAGCTGGGAGGCGGCCCCGAATTCGGCTGTCATGACATAGATGGAGACGTCCACCAGGTCGACGATCAGGGAGTCGCCCTGGCCGATCCCGGCGGTCTCGGCGATCACCAAGTCGTAACCGGCGGCTTTGGCCACCTGAATGATATCGGCCATGGCCTCGGGGATCTCGGTGTGGGAGCGCCGGGTGGCCAGCGAGCGCATATAAACCCGCGGACTGCTGATGGCGTTCATGCGGATGCGGTCCCCCAGGAGCGCACCACCGGTCTTGCGGCGCGACGGGTCGGCGCTGATGATGGCCACGCGGATGTCCCCGAGGTCAAGGAGCAGCCGCTGGATCAACTCGTCGGTCAGGGAAGATTTGCCCGAGCCGCCGGTACCGGTGATGCCGATCACTGGAATGGTTCGATCCGCCGTGCGGGTCTGCAATTCGGCGCGCAGTTTGGCCAGGTGGCCGTTTTCCATGGCTTTGGCCTGCTCCACGGCCGTGATCAGATTGGCGACCGCGAGCTTGTTGTCGGGCGCGAGCCCTGTGAGATCCCAGCTGTTGCCGCGGCTGCGCGGAAAATCCATGGTCTGCACCATGTGGTTGATAATCCCCTGAAGGCCCAGGCGCGCCCCGTCTTCGGGAGAGTAGATTTTGGCCACGCCATAGGTTTCCAGTGCCTTGATTTCCTCGGGGACGATGACGCCGCCACCGCCACCGAAGACCCGCACGTGCGATGCATCCGCCTGCCTCAGCAGATCGATCATGTATTGAAAATATTCCATGTGGCCGCCCTGATAGCTGGAAACCGCGATGCCCTGGGCGTCCTCCTCGATGGCGGCGTCGACGATCTCCTGGACCGAGCGGTTGTGGCCCAGGTGGATCACCTCGACGCCTGTGGCCTGCAGGATACGCCGGAAGATGTTGATGGAGGCGTCATGGCCGTCGAAGAGCGATGTCGCCGTGACGGCGCGGACGCTGTTACGGGGGCGGTATACTTCCGTTGCGGCTGTCATAGACCCTCCTTGCTAAGGATGGCACATGTTCAGAATAAAGGCGGTCTGGTGCCGGATATAGTCCTCGATCGTGTAGTGACGCGCCAGGAACCAGCGACGAAAAGTCCACATGTGGCCGATGACGGCGATATTGTGGGCGACGAGATCCATGGAGGCGGCCGACAGGTGCGGGATATCGCCGGCCGCCGTGAGCTGGGCCAGGGCCCGGGTGAAGCGCCCGGTGATGCGGACCTCGTTTTCGAGGACCACTTTCTGCCATTTGTGCGGCAGGGACTGGGTCTCCTGATAGATCAACAGGATATGGTCGTTCATCCGGTCGCATACCAGCAGGTAGGCCCGAATGACTTCCGCCAGGGGATTGTCTTCCCGGGAGGCACGCTGCAGGGCCTCGCTCATGCCCTGTTCCATTTCGGCGTGGATGGCATCGCAGACCAGATAGAGAATGTCTTCCTTGGAGGCGACATACTCGTAGAGCGAGCCGATGGAGAACCCGGCGGCGGCCGCGATCTGCCGCGTGGTGGTTTTGTGAAAACCCTTCTGGATAAAGAGTTCGACCGCCGCGTCGACGATCTGGCGCCGGCGACGCTGGACCAGGTCCTGATTCTTCACCTGGGTGGGAATGTCACGCGTGGCTTGTCGGTGGGCGTTGTACATACCCGTCCCTCCTGCAAATCGTCCTGGGGTACCGATCCTGTCGGGTCGTATCTGAGCGAGCGCTCAGTCGGAATGTATCCGCCGTGGTGCGCCTTGTCAATGGTCGAATGCCGCCGAATAGGGGCTCGTCCATCGCGTCCGCCCGGCGCGGGCCGACGGATGCCCGCCCCTTTTTCGGTTTCATCGTGAAAACACACTGAAATAAATACAAAATAACTCAGTCTGTCTTCGGCTGGTGCCCGGGCTGCCGCCCATTTTTGACTTGACAACAAGAAGGCGTTGATTCTATAGATGGCCTACCTACCGTCCGGTAGGTAGGCCATTAGAATATGCTTAAGTGAGTGTCCCATGCCTTCCATGAAAGATACCATTACCACCGTGGCCGTCGATCTTTTTCACCGCAAGGGTTATTTTGCCACCAGCATCAGTGAAATCGCCCGCCAGTGCGGCATCCAGAAGGCCAGTATCTATTACCACTATCCCAGCAAGGAAAATATTCTCTTTCATATCCAACAGGTCACCATGGAAGAGCTGACCGCCTACCTGCGCGCCAACCTCGACGGGCGCACGGATATCGAGGAGTGCATGGGCGTCGCCGTTCGCAGCCATGTGCGCTTCCACCTCGACCGGCAGAAGGAGACCTTCATCGCCAACAGCGAACTGCGTGGCCTGACGCCGGAGCACTACCTGGAAATTGTCCGCCAACGCGACGAATACGAACAAATTTTCCAGCGGATCATCCGCGAGGGCATTGCCGCGGGAGTCTTCACCGCCGCCGACGTCAAGATCCTGTCCTATGCCATTCTGACGCTTTGTAATGGCGGGGCCATCTGGTTCAAACCGCGGGGGCGGATGCCAGTGGATGCTATCGCCGAAATCTACGAAAATTTCGTTCTGCGGGGGCTCAAGGTCGGCGATCTGGCGGCTGCGGCGGCCGGACCAGACCCCCAGGCGGCCCCGCTATGAAGCCTGGTCGCTCCGTGAATCACAGGCCGACGTCGGCAGCATCGGCGACGGGGCACACACAAAGGAGGTCACGGTGGATTTCGATCTGACCCGGGAGCAGGAGATGATCCGCAAGGAGGTGCGCCATTTTGCGGAGAAGGAGATCACGCCGGTTGCGCTGGAACTCGACGAAAAGGAAGCGTTTTCTTCGGAGCTGACGCGCAAGATGGGCGAAATCGGCCTGTTCGGTATGTTTGCGTCCGAAGCCTACGACGGCCAGCAGATGGACTATCTGTCCTATATCATCGCCGTCGAGGAGATCGCCCGGGTGGACGGCTCCCAGGCGGCCACGATCGCCGCCGGCAACTCGCTGGGCATCGGGCCCATTTACTACTTCGGCACCGAAGAACAGAAACGCAAATATCTGCCAGCGCTTTGCCGGGGCGAGGGGCTATGGGGCTTTGGGTTGACCGAGCCGACCGCCGGCAGCGACGCGGGCGGCAGCAAGACCACGGCGGTCAGGGATGGCAACGATTGGATCCTCAACGGCTCCAAAATTTTCATCACCAACGCGGCCTGCGAAATGTCCATGGGGGTGACCGTCCAGGCCGTGACCGGCACGCGCGATGGCGGCCGGCCGGAATACACCTGTTTTCTGGTGGAGCAGGGCACACCGGGCTTCAAGGCCGTCCAGATGCACCAGAAGATGATGTGGCGCGCCTCCGATACGGCTGAGCTCTATTTCGACGATGTCCGCATTCCGACAGCCAACGTGCTGGGCAATATTGGCGACGGTTTTCACCAGATGCTTCAGACCCTTGACGGTGGGCGCCTGTCGATCGGCGCCATGGGGCTGGGTGGGGCCCAGGGAGCCTATGAGGCCGCCCTCAAATACGCCAATTCGCGTGAGCAGTTCGGACAGCCCATTTCCAAATTCCAGGCGGTGGCCTTCAAGCTGGCCGACTGCGCTATGGAAATCGAGTGCGGCCGCAATCTCCTCTACAAAGCCTGCTGGCTCAGGGATCAGAAGCGGCCCTTTGCCAAAGAAGCGGCCATGGGCAAGCTTTACTGCTCGGAGCTGATGGGCCGGGTGGCCAACCACGCCGTCCAGATCCATGGCGGGTACGGCCTGATGAAGGAATACAACGTCGAGCGCTTCTACCGCGACCAGAAGCTGCTCGATATCGGCGAGGGCACATCCGAAGTGCAGCGCCTGGTGATCAGCCGCTACATCGGCTGCTGACGGGGAAGCAATCCAGAAGGGGGAGGCTATGGCGGAAGACGTCTTGCTGGTGGCAGAGAAAAACGGTGTGGTCCAGCTGACCCTGAACCGTCCCGCGGCAATGAACGCCTTTAATTTCGAAATGCTGCGGGCGCTGGCAGGAGCCGTCGAAGCGCTGCGTTTTCGCAGCGACGTGCGCGTGGTGATCATCACCGGTGCCGGCGAAAGGGCCTTCTGTGCCGGGGCGGATCTCAAGGAGCGTGCCGGGCTTGCGCCGGTTCAGGTCAAAGAGTTCATCTTCACCATTCGCAACCTGTTCACCACGATCGAGGACTTGAACAAACCGGTCATCGCCGCCGTCAACGGCATCGCCCTGGGCGGCGGGACCGAACTGGCCCTGGCCTGCGATATTCGTCTGGCGGCGGCCAATGCCAGCATGGGGTTGACCGAGACCCGTCTGGCCATCATCCCGGGGGCCGGGGGCACTCAGCGTCTGCCGCGCCTGGTGGGGCGAGGCAAGGCCAAGGAGCTCATCTTCACGGGTAAACGGGTGCCGGCGGACGAAGCCCTGTCCATCGGGTTGGTCAATCAGGTCTGCGCCCCGGAGGCCTTGCTGGACGCCTGCACGGCCATGGCGGCCGAGATTTGCGAAACCGGCCCCATCGCCATCGAGCAGGCCAAGTATGCCATCAACCGGGGGCTTGAAACGGACCTGCACACCGGCCTGGCCATCGAATCAAACGCTTACTGGCTCACGATTCCAACCAAGGACCGCCTGGAGGGCCTGGCCGCTTTCCGTGAAAAGCGCAAACCTGTCTACAAGGGAGAATGACCGCCATGACCGCTACAACTACGGCATCCGTCCCACCTGCCGCCGATGCCTCTCACGCCGACAACCGTTCCTTCTGGCTGGGCGAAGAACAACGTCTCGAGCAGCTGGTGCAACTGGCCATGTGGCCCGGCGGGCAGAAAGCGGTGGACCGTCTGGCCGCCCAGGGCAAGCGCCCGGTGCGCGAGCTGATCAGCATGTTGATCGATCCCGGCACGGAATTCTTTGAATTGAGCCGCATCGCCGGTTTCGGGATGGGCTATCCCGGGGTGGAAGACGTGCCCTGCGGTGGTCTGGTTACGGGCATTGGCAAGATCTACAACAACTGGACCATGATTTTCGCCAATGACAGCCGTGTCAAAGCCGGCACCTATTTTCCCATCACCCTCAAGAAACACATGCGCGCCCAGGCCATTGCCGAGCGCTGCGGGTTGAACTGCGTCTACATCGCCGACAGTGGTGGGGCCTTCCTGCCCATGCAGGCCGATGTCTTTCCCGACGACCAGCATTTCGGCTCCATGTTCTACAACATGGCCCGCATGTCGGCCCAGGGGCTCAAGCAGATCACCCTGAGCACCGGCGGCAATACGGCCGGCGGGGCCTATATCGTCTTCATGGCCTGCCAGTCGGTGATGATCGACCAGAAAGCCTATTCCTTCCTGGGCGGGCCGCCGCTGGTCAAGATGGCCACGGGCGAGGAGATCTCGGCCGAGGACCTCGGCGGGGCCCGCGTGCACACCCAGGTCTCGGGCGGGGCCGATCATTTCTGCACCACCCAGGACGAGGCCATCGCCCGCGTGCGCGAGATCCTGTGTCTGGAAAAACCCCGGCAGGTCCAAATTCAGCGTTTCGAGGCCCGCCCGCCCAGCGTGGCTCCCGAGCAGATTTACGACCTGCTGCCCGCCGCCATTCACCAGGGCATCGACATGCGGGCCGTCCTGCAATGTCTGGCCGACGACAGCATGTTTTCCGAGTACAAACGGGACTACGCCCCGGGGCGCGGAGACAATATCGTGGCCGGTAAGATGCGCATTCAGGGCCTGCCGGTGGGCGTCATCGCCTCCAACAGCGTGGGGATCATTTTTGTGGAAGCGGCCCGTAAGGCCACCGAGTGGATCGTGCGCTGCAGCCAGGAGAAGATTCCTCTGCTCTTTATCCAGAGTTCACCGGGCTACATGGTGGGCTCCGAATCCGAACACATGGGCATCGGCAAATACGGCTCCGACATGGTGCGGGCCGTCTCCTGCGCCCAGGTGCCGCGCATCCAGATGGTGATCGGCCCGGACAACGGAGCGGCCAACTACGGCATGTGCGGCCGGGCCTATCGGCCGCATTTCCTCTTTCACACCATGCGGTCGCGAACCGCGGTCATGAGCGGCCGCAGCGCCGCCGGAGTGCTGTTGTCCATCGAGGAACGCAAGCGGGAGGCCCGCGGCAATCCCATGAGTGCAGAGGAGAAACAGGCCTTCAGCGAAAAGATGATCAACAAATACGACGGTGAAGCCCATCCCTTTTACTGCGGGGCCCGCCTGCTCAGCGATCGCGTGCTGAAGTTCAGCGAAATGCGCGACTGGCTGGCCATGGCCTTCGAGGTCAGTCTGCTCAAGGAAATAGGTGACCCGTCTTTCGGCAATTTCAGGTTCTGATCCGATTGCTCGAACCCTTTTGTGGTCAAGTGCATCCCTGCTTAGCGTTGATCATACAGCAGGATGTGGTCTTCTGCATTGACAGTCCTGATTCGTGATAATTTAATATCCAACCGGAGGAAATTGAAATGACGGATGTTTATATCGCCAAAGATCAATTTGCAGGAAAAAGGGTAGAACTAAGCGATATCAGTATCAGAGACGGTCTGCAGTCCTTGGAGACCATTATTGATACAGACACCAAGGTCAAATACCTGGAAGGTTTGATTCTGGCAGGATTCAAACGCATGGAGGCCACCAACTACGGTCATCCCAAATTTGTGCCCTTTTTCCCCGATGCAACGGAAGTATTAAAACGATTGCTGAACAGCGAAACCAAGGGGCCGGATGGCAGAACCATCGGCGAAATGATGAAACGAAACGGCGGCGATGTAGAACTTACGGCGGTTGCCATCCATGAAACTGGTGCTGAAAGGGCCTTTAAAGACTTTGATGCGGGTCATGGTCCGGACAGGATCCTGCAAATGACCTCAACTTGCCCTGAACATCAGAAGGCCAATTCGGGCAAAACCCATGACCAATACTTCGCCATGACCGAACAGGTCATTAAAGCCGCACACAGCCGTGGAATTGTGGTGAACGGTACGGTCAGCACAATCTGGGGCAGCCCCTTTGAGACTTACAATAACAATACAGCATGGAGGAGAAACTGGATATCGCCATCACCTTCGTTAAAAGATATCTGGATTGCGGGGCGGACGACATCGAACTCGCCGATCACGACGGCTCGGTTACGGATTATCACAAATCCCATGAGTTTTTCAGCCGTGTACTTGACCCCCAGGAGATGGGTACCGGGCCGGATGGTCGGGACTATTCAGCCCCCAACCTTTACATCGCCCATTTTCACACCAAGAACATGGCATCGGCGCTAAGAAATGCAGCCGCCGCGCTTAAAGCCGGTATCATTCGTTTTGAATCCTGTTTATCAGGCATCGGCGGACAGCCGGCGAATGCGGTGGACGGCGTTGTCATTGAAGGTCGTGAAGGCGATTACTACAGCGATCACTTCAACCACGGGTTGATTTCAACGGAGGATATGGTGTCGATGTTTCATGAAATCGGGGTCGAAACCGGTATAAACCAGGACATGCTAATGAAATTGGGAAACGATTTTCGAAGCGATGTGCTTGATAAGTTTGCGGCCACACAGAAGAGCGTTGGCCGCCCATCCATGCCCTGCCGCTCCTTCATGTTGAAAGATGGAACGCTGCCCGAGAGCGTTAGACAATTATATGCCGGGTAGGATGGAAATATTAAAAGGAGTCGATCAATGGGAAGCAAAGAGCAGAAACCCCACATCAATGTGGACTATTTCGAGGACCTGACGGGCGATATCGACGCCCCGGCGGCGGAGGGCACCGAGGAGATCGGCAACCGTATCCAGCGCCTGCGGGAATCCAAAGGTCTCACCCTCAGCGATCTTTCCAAACTGACCGGTTTTGACGAGGCCCTGCTGGACCGGATCGAGAAGAAGGAAGTCTACCCCCAGCTGGGAACGGCGATCAAGCTTTCGAAGGCGCTGGACAGCGCCTTCGGCCGCCTGGTGTCCGGTGTGGGCGACCGGCTCTATTCGATCACCCGCCGCCAGGAGCAGAAAATCGTCTCCCGTTCGACGGGCCAGGCTGGCACCCAGAAGCTTTATACCTACAAAAGCCTGGCCCCCGAAGTTCAGGGCCGTCACATGGAGGCCCTGATGGTCACCCTGGAGGAAAACCCCCGGGGGGAGCTCTCGATCCATGACGGCGAGGAATTCATATACGTACTGGAGGGTACGGTGGCCATGCAGATCGCCGACGAAAAGTTCGAGCTGGCTCCGGGTGACAGCATCTACTACCTGTCGACGACACCGCACCTGATCGCCGCCAAAAGCGGGCAGGCGACAATCCTGGCGGTGCTCTACGACCAGTAGACGCCCTGACGTCGTCTTGTGTTCAATACCAACCCGGGGGCCCTGGGCCCCGTTAGAAAGGATTGACGGGCATGAGCAAGCTGCTGTGGGAACCCAGCGCCGAGCAGATCGCGCAAAGCAATATGCATCGCTTCATGCAGCATGTGAACCAGCGCCATGGCACCGCTTTTACGCATTATGACGAACTCTACCAGTGGTCGGTCGAGGCGATCCCCGACTTCTGGGCGGCGGCCTGGGATTTTCTGGAGGTCCGGGCCTCCCGGGCCGGCGACCGGGTGGTGGACGACCCCGGCAAGATGCCCGGGGCCCAGTGGTTCGAGGGCGCGCGCCTCAATTTTGCCGAGAACCTCCTGCGTTACCGCGACACGCAAACCGCACTGATTTTCAAGGGTGAAGACCGCCCGGTGCGGCGCATGACCTACGCCGATCTCTACCAGGCCGTCGCTCGGGTGGCGGCGGCGCTGAAAGCCTGCGGCGTGACCGCGGGCGACCGGGTGGTGGGGTTCATGCCCAATATGCCCGAGGCCATCGTGGCCATGCTGGCCGCCACCAGCATGGGGGCCGTGTGGTCGTCGTGCTCGCCGGATTTCGGGATCAAAGGCGTGCTCGATCGCTTCGGCCAGATCAAGCCCAAGGTGCTTTTTACGGCCAACGGCTACCCCTTCAAGGGCAAGGCCATCGACAGCCTGGGCCGCATCGCCGACATCCTGGCCCAGCTGCCTTCCATCGAAAAGGTGGTGGTGGTGCCTTACACCGACGCCTCGCCGGATATCGGCAAGGTGCCCAACGCCGTCTTGTACGACAACTTCGCGGCCAACGACGGCGGTGAGCTGACCTTTGCCCAACTGCCCTTCGACCATCCGCTCTACATCATGTACTCCTCGGGCACCACGGGGCTTCCCAAATGCATGGTCCAGAGCGCCGGCGGCATTTTACTGCACCAGATGAAGGAGCTTGTGCTGCACACCGACCTGACGCGCGACGACACGATCTTCTACTTCACCACCTGCGGCTGGATGATGTGGAACTGGCTGGCCTGCGCCCTTTCCACCGGAGCGGCACTGGTGCTTTTCGACGGCAACCCCTTTCATCCCCATCCGGGCGCGCTCTGGGAACTGGCCGACGAAGAAGGCATCACGGTCTTCGGCACCAGCGCCGGGTATATCGCTGCCCTGCAGGCCGCAGGCGTCAAACCACGGGAAGACTACAATCTCAAACCCTTGCGGGCGCTGCTCTCCACGGGCTCGCCCCTGTCCATCGAAGGCTTCGAATTCGTCTACGACCATATCAAGCCGGACCTGCAGCTGGCCTCCATTTCAGGCGGCACCGATCTCAACGGCTGCTTTGCCCTGGGCAACCCCATGGGCCCCGTATACGCCGGGGAGCTTCAGTGCCGGGGGCTGGGCATGAAAGTGGCGGCCTTCGACGCCAGCGGCCAGCCCGTTGTCGGCGAACAGGGCGAGCTCGTGTGCACGGCGGCCTTTCCCTCGATGCCCATCTATTTCTGGAACGATGCCGATAAGGCGAAGTATCATAAGGCTTATTTCGACGTCTATCCGGGCGTCTGGCGCCACGGCGACTACATCACCATCACGGCGCGCGGCGGTGTGGTCATGCACGGGCGCTCGGACGCCACCCTCAACCCCGGCGGGGTGCGCATCGGTACGGCGGAGATCTACCGCCAGATCGACCCCATCGAGGAGATCGTCGACTGCGTGGTGGTGGGGCAGAACTGGAAAGACGACGTACGCGTGATTCTCTTTGTGCAGATGGCGCCGGGGTGCGAATTGACGCCGGAACTCGAAAGCCGGGTTCGCGCCACCATCCGGGCCAATGCCTCGCCGCGGCACGTGCCCGCCAAGATCGTTCCCGTCGCCGATGTGCCCTACACCCTGAACATGAAAAAGGTGGAGCTGGCCGTGCGCAAGGTGATCCACGGCGAGCCTGTGACCAACAAGGACGCCCTGCGCAATCCCGAGGCCCTGGACCACTATCTGGACATGGCGGCCCTGCAGGAGGACTGACGTCCAGGCCGCCCGCCGCTGCCCGACGGAGGTCGTACGCGGATGGAATCAAAACTTCCCGACGTGGGTCTGACCATTTTTGCGGTCATGTCCCGGCTGGCCCAGGAGACCGGCGCCATCAATCTCTCCCAGGGGTTTCCCGATTTCGACGTCAGCCCCCAGCTGATCGACCGGGTGACCCACCACATGCAGACGGGCCACAACCAGTACGCCCCGATGCAGGGGGTCTTGGCCCTGCGCGCGGCGATTGCCGCCAAGGTCGAGGCGCTCTACGGCGCCCGCTGCGACCCGGAAACGGAGATCACGGTGACCTCGGGAGCCACCGAAGCGCTGTATGCCGCGGTGACGGCGCTGGTGCGCCCCGGCGACGAGGTGCTCATCATCGAGCCGGCGTATGACGCCTACGAGCCGGTGGTGCGTCTCAGCGGTGGCAGGCCCGTATTCGTGCCCCTGTCCTTTCCCGACTACCGTATCGATTGGGACGCCGTCGCACGGTCCATCAGCCCCCGTACGCGGTGCCTGATGCTGAACGCGCCCCACAATCCGACCGGCATGGTGCTGGCGGCTGAGGACGTGGCCGCGCTGGAGGCTGTCGCCGACCGGCATGCTTTCTATGTTGTCAGCGACGAGGTGTACGAGCACATCGTTTTCGACGGGCGGCCCCACCTCAGCATGGTCGCCTCGCCGATGCTCAGGGACCGCAGTTTCGTGATCAGCTCTTTCGGCAAGACCTACCACGCCACCGGATGGAAGGTCGGCTACTGTCTGGCACCTGAGGCCCTGACGGCCGAATTCCGCAAGATCCACCAATACCTGACCTTTGCCACCAGCACGCCGGTGCAGATGGCCCTGGCCGACCATCTGAGCACCTGCGACGATCACCTGACCCTGGCCGATTTCTACCAGGCCAAACGCGACCGTTTCCGGGATCTGCTGGCGGCGACCCGCCTGCGTCCGCTGGCCTGCCAGGGGACCTATTTCCAAATGGTCGACTATTCGACCGTCAGCACCGAGGCCGACGTGGCGTTTGCGCATCGCCTGACAGCCGAATACGGCGTGGCCGCGATCCCGCCGTCGGTCTTTTACCACGATCGCCGCGACGACCGCGTGCTGCGCTTCTGCTTTGCCAAGCACGACCACACCCTTGAAGAGGCGGTTGAAAAGCTATGTCGGATCTGATCCTCACCCTGGTCCAGAGCGAACTCGTCTGGGAGCAGCGCCAGGCCAATCGCGAACGGTTCGAAGCGCGTCTGCGGCCGCTGGCAAACCGCACCGATCTGGTCGTTCTGCCTGAGATGTTTTCCACCGGATTCACCATGAACGCTCCCTCGCTGGCGGAAACCATGCAGGGCCCGACTCTCAAATGGATGCAGCACCTGGCGCGCGAGCTGGCCGCCGACCTCGTCGGCAGCGTCATCATTCGTGCCAACGGTTCGCTTTTCAATCGTTTGCTGTGGGTCCGGCCGGACGGGCGGTTTTCTACCTACGACAAGAGGCACCTCTTCCGCATGAGCGGGGAGCACAAGGTATACGCTGCCGGCCGCGAACGGCTGACCGTAAACGTCAAGGGATGGAAGGTGCGGCCTTTTATCTGCTACGATTTGCGGTTTCCGACATGGTGCCGCAACCGCGGACGTGCCTATGATGTAGCGCTCTTTGTCGCGAACTGGCCCGCGGCGCGGGCCGGGCACTGGCGTGCGCTGCTCCGGGCCCGGGCCATCGAGAACCAGTCCTATGTCGTGGGCGTCAACCGCGTGGGCACCGACGGCAATGGCCTGGCCTACCAGGGAGACTCCAGTGTGATCGACGCTCAGGGGGTGGTGCGCTATCACTGCGAAAACCGCGAAGATGTCTTCACCACGACACTTGGGCGCGAAGATCTCGAAGTCTACCGGGAGGCTTTTCCGGCCTGGAAAGATGCCGGCGGCCGCTAAGCGTTTCCGCCGGCCGTACCATCGGCGTGTCATCCGCTGTCGCCTTCCTGGCGGGTTTTGCTTGACAGGTCTGAACGCGATTCAGTAGTTATGGTGCGTATCTCGCCCCGCCTTCATCGACATAGTGCGCCGCCGACACCTAAATCTTCAAAGGACAGGAGGATTTCAATGGCCGATCACGCTTGGCCCACGCCCCACTGGCCCGAAGGTGTACCGCACGATCTGAGCGATTACGACCGACCGTTGTTCACAATTCTAGACGATGCGGCTGCAACCTATCCCGACCAGACCTACACCATCTTCAACGATGCGGCCCGCACCTTCGCCCAGGTCAGGGAAACCGCCGATCGCGTCGCCAACTTCCTGAATGCCCAGGGGATCGGTAAAGGTGACCGGGTGGCGATCTTCCTGCCCAACCTGCCGCACTACCCGGAGATCTATTTTGGCATCCTCAAGGCCGGGGCGGTGTGCGTGACCTGCAACCCGCTCTACACCCCTTCGGAGCTCAACTACCAGTTGAACGATGCCGGGGCCAAGGCCCTGTTCTGCATGGACCATCCCCAGTTCTATCCCACCACGGTCGAAGCGGTTAAGGATACCGCCGTGAAGACCGTGGTGATCTGCAGTGTCAAGTCTTATCTTCCCTGGTTGAAGGGATTTCTCGGAGGGCTTCTGGGAAAAATTCCTAAGGCCGAGCGTTACGAGCCGGGACATCTCTTTTTTGACAACGTGGTGGCCGGCGCCAAACCCGAGCCCCCGGAGATTACGATCAATCCATCCGAAGACCTGGCTCTGATCATCTATACCGGCGGCACCACCGGGGTGCCCAAGGGCGCGGCCCTGACCCATTCGAATTTCGTCTACGACGTCAAGGCCTTGAATGCCTGGGCCCGCTTCGCCCACGAAGAAGACGGACCTTTGGAAAATCTGCGCATCGGCGGTTTCCACTGCTACCTGGGGGTGTTGCCTTTTTATCACAGCTTCGGGATGACGGTGGCCATGCTTTCGGCCTGTGCCTCCGGCAGCCGTCTGGTCTGCGTGCCGGACCCCCGGGCGGGCGATCCGCCGTTTACCGAAGTCCTCAAAATCGTGCAAAAACATCGGCCCACCCTGATGCCGGCCGTGCCGACCATCTTCGTGGCCTTTGCCAACCACGCGCTTATCGACCAATTCGATTTAACCTCGCTGATGGGTTGCTTCTCCGGGGGGGCCCCCCTGCCGCCCGAAGTCTGCAAACGCTTCGAGGAAGCGACCGGCGCCATCATCTTCGAAGGCTATGGCCTGAGTGAAACCGCCCCGGTGGCGACGGCCAATCCGTCCCGAGCGGATACGCGCAAAATCGGTTCCATCGGGTTTCCGGTGCCGGGTACCGATATCAAGATCCTGGATGTCGAAACCAGTGAAACCGAGATGCCGAGAGGCGAAGACGGCGAGGTGGCCATCTGCGGGCCCCAGGTCATGCAAGGCTACTGGAACCGGCCGGACGAAACCGCCGAGGTCTTTCGGGAAATCGGGGGGCGGCGGTACTTCCTTACCGGCGATATCGGCCACATCGACGAGGACGGCTACATCATCATCACCGACCGCAAGAAGGACATGATCCTGGTGGGCGGCTTCAACGTCTACCCCCGGGAGGTGGAGGACATTCTCTTCACCCATCCCAAGGTGGAACTGGTGGCCGTGGTCGGGGTGCCGGACGATAAGAGCGGAGAGATCGTCAAGGCCTTCATCAAGCTCATCGCCGGCCAGACCTGCACCGAGGAGGAAATCCGGGCCTTCTGCAAGGAGAACATGGCGGGCTACAAGCGCCCCAAACGGATCGAGTTCCGCGACGAGATTCCCGTCTCCAACGTGGGCAAGGTGCTGCGGCGGGTGCTGCGGGACGAGGAGATGGGCAAGACGGCATAATAATCAACAGGCTTATCAGTGTATTAACGGGCGGTCCCATGGACTGCCCGTTTTGTTTGCGCGAAGGAGCGAATTTTGAGGGAATACATAGTGAGTGACAGCAACCGGAGATTATCAGGATCCGAGGGTTCCAGGATTCAAGGGGTCAAGGGTTTACCTACAATGAATTACTGCCAAATTTTTCCAGAACCCGGACAATTCCAAACATGAACACCGTTCAGCTGACTTGGTATTTTACCTTAAGCACTTGATCCCTCGAACCCTGGAACCCTTGAATCCTATTTGAATCCATCAGAGGTAGTCTACCCACTCCCATTGAATGAATTCACCTCGGCGAATTTGCCGCAGCCCTTTTCGCCGGCGGGCCTCCTGCAGGGCGTCGGCGATCTGGTCCGGCGTGAAGTCCGGAATGGCTTTGACGGCCTGTTCGGCGAGCTGAACGAATGCTTCGGTTTCCGAGGCCGCCTCGCGGCCGGCCGGCGCCGCCTTTGCCAGCACTTCCCCCATCATCATTTCATAGAGAATCACGGTGCGCTCCATGTTCACGATCTGCCCGCGTTCCTCCGGGGTGGCCGTACCGCCGGCTATCTTGCGGCGGATGTCTTCCAGGTAGACGTGCAGGCGCCGCTCCCATCGTTGGACCTGGGCATCGAGCCGGGCGGGATCGAGGCCCTCCGGGGCGCACACGGCCCGATTGGCATGATAGTCGTCCCAGTTCGCCGAGAGAATTTCAAGGCCGTAGTCGGCGGCCCGGGCGTGGACCTCGGTACCGGGAAACGGGGCCAGCAGGTGGAAACCGTAGCACAGGCCCTCTTTTTCGAGCCTTTCGCCGAGGGCCAGGGTGGCAGCCAGCGTTTCCGGGGTTTCGCCGGGAAGCCCCAGAATGAATGAGGCGAGTGGGGCAATCCCGGCATCGCGGCACATCTTCACGGCGCTGACCGCCTGTTCGAGGCGGATGCCCTTGCGCACTGTTTTGAGAATTTTTGGGCTGCCGGACTCGATCCCGAAAGAGACCGCCTGGCAGCCGGCGGCCTGCATGCGCGCCAGGATTTCAGGGGAAACGGTGTCCACCCGGGCAAAGGCCGACCAGCTGATGGCAAGGCCGCGCGCGATGATTTCGTTGCAGACCGCCAGACAGTGGCGCCGGTTGGCGGTGAAAAGATCGTCGGCCAGGTTGATCTGCTTGAAACCCAGCCCGGCCAGGTGGGCCATTTCGTCCACCACGGCAGTGGGCTGCCGGTAGCGCACGCGGGCACCCACCATGCGCCGCCCCACGCAGAAGATGCATTGGTAGGGGCAGCCCCGGCTGGTGGTCAGGCTGACCGGCATGCCCAGGGTGCGGTAGCGTCCCAGCGGTATCAGGTGCCGGGCCGGAGGCGGCAGCCGGTCGATCCCGGGCAGCACAGGGGGGTCGGGCGTGTGATGGACCTGGCTCCCCCGGCGAAAGCTCAGTCCGGCAATCTCCGCCCAGGCATCGCGGTCGCCGTCGGCCGCCACCAGGGCGACGAGGGTATCTTCGCCCTCGCCCCGTACGATCACGTCCAGTTCCGATGTCTCCTCCAGGGTGTTTTCGGCGGTGAAACTGACGTGCGGGCCGCCCATCACGGTCCGAACCGTGGGATCGACGGCTTTGACCTGGCGGACGATATCGAGGGCCCGGTTCACGGTCATGGTGACGGCGGTAACCCCCACCCAGTGGGGGACGAAAGTCTCGAGCGCCTTCGTGAGATGTCCATTGTTCAGGGGGGCCACGACGCCGTCCAGCAGACGCACATCGATGCCGGCGGCCTCCAGGGCCCCGGCCAGATAGGCCAGGCCCAGCGGCGGTGAGGGGGTTTCCGAGATGGGGTAGTAAGGATTGATCAGCAGGACGCGTTTCATCGCTTGCCTATTTCTGGATCGACGCCCAAAAGAAAATGGCCCGGGATGCCCGGGCCATCGATAGTGTTCGGGCCGCGCCGGAAGCCCCGGCGCGACCGTTGGTTTAAGGTTTAGAACAGCCCCGTTACCTTACCGTTCACCGGATCGACGTCCACGCGGCGGTAGGCCGGGTTGGAGCCGGTACCCGGCATCAGGCTGATGGGACCTGCGCAGGGGCAGAGGAACTTGGCGCCGGAGTAGATCAGCACGTCGCGGATGGGCAGCGTCCAGCCCTTGGGCGCCCCTTTGATGGTTTTATCGTGGCTGAGGCTCTCATGCGTTTTGACCATCATCGTGGTGAAGTCGGCGTACTTGGGATCGTTTTCGAGCATCTTGGCCTTGGCCTCGGCCGCAGCATCCCAGGCAACACCGTCCGCGCCGTAAACTTCCTTGGCGATGAGATCGACGCGGTCGCGCAGCTTCATCTCCAGCGGATACAGGAATTTGAAGTCATTTTCTTCTTCGCAAGCATCGATGACGGCATCGGCGAATTCGAGCGCTCCCTCGCCGCCCAGTTCCCAGTGCTTGGACTCGGCGCAGCGGGCGCCGGCCGCCTCGGCGATCTTGCGTATGACGGCGCACTCGGCGTCGGTGTCGGTGTAGAAGCGGTTGATGCAGACCACCGGGTTGATGCCGGCTTTGCGGATGGTGTTGATGTGATGCACCATGTTGGCGCAACCCTTTTCCACCCACTCCAGATTTTCCTTGGTGTACTCATCCGGCAGGGCTTTGCCGGTCACGACCGGAGGGCCGCCGCCGTGCATCTTGAGTGCCCGGATGGTGGTTGTCAAAACCGAGACATGCGGCTTGAGGCCGGAGAAGCGGCTCTTGACGTTCCAGAACTTTTCGAAGCCGATGTCGGCGCCGAACCCGGATTCGGTGACGTGGTAGTCGAAGAGCTTCAGGCCGACGCGGTCGGCGATGATCGAGCTCTGGCCCACGGCGATGTTGGCGAACGGTCCGGCATGCACCAGGCAGGGGTTGTACTCGGCGGTGCACATCATGGTCGGGTTGATGGTGTTGCGCATAAAGGCCGTCATGGCATTGCCGCATTCAAGGTCGCCGGTGGTCACCGGGTTGCCGCTCTTGTCGAAGGCCACGGTGATGTTGTTGAGGCGCTCTTTCAGGTCGGCCAGGTCGCGGATGATCGACAGGATGGCCATACACTCGGAACCCACGGCGATACCGAACTTGGACTGCATGGTGAAGCCGTCGAAGCGACCGCCGATGCCGATGATGATGTTGCGCAGGGCCTGGGCGCAGAAGTCGATGATCCAGCCCATTTCCACGCGGGTGGGGTCGATGTCCAGGCGGCGCATGCCGGTCAGGCGGGCCAACTGCTCGTCACTGTAGTTGCGCTCATGCTGCATTCGTGCGGTCATGGCCACCATGGCCAGGTTGTGGGCGTTCATGATGTCGTTGATGTCGCCGGTGAGGCCCAGGGAAAATTCGGTCATGGGGATCAAGAGCGAGTTGCCGCCGCCGGCCGCGGTGCCCTTGACATTCATGGTGGGGCCGCCCGAGGGCTGACGCAGGGCGCCGCCGACGTTCTTGCCGCGTTTGCCCAGACCTTCCATCAGGCCACAGGAGGTGGTGGATTTGCCTTCGCCTAATGGTGTCGGGGTGATGGCGGTGACTTCAATGTACTTGCCGTCGGGTTTGTCATTCAGGCGATCGATGATCTTGAGAAAGTCCAGTTTGCCCAGCCGGCCCATGGGCAGCATCTCTTCCTTTTGTAGACCCAGTTTCTCGACCCAATCGTCCGGGGTCGGCATGTTTTTCTCCGCTTCTTCTGAAATCTGCCAGTCTGCCATGTTAACCGCATCGTAAGCCATGAATCCTCTCCTCCTTGTTGTGGTTTTGGGTGGAACGGGTAACGAAACCGAGTTCATTGTGCCGGTTCCCTGACGGAACCAAGGTAGGGGTATTTATGTAACGACTGCGGCGTGGCGATCGAACCAACAGGCCCGCCGTTTAAAGCCCGAGGGGAATTTGAAATGCTTAGCATTTGCGTTTTTTTTTGGCAAGGGAAATCGGCGTGACCGGCGGGCCTTTCAGGCCTGGCAGCGGTGCAGGCGGTAATAGAAGCCCTGCTCCTGGAGCAGCTGGTGGTGGGTGCCCGCCTCGCGGATGCGTCCGCGATCCATGACGATAATCCGATCGGCCTGGCGCACCGTGGACAGGCGGTGGGCCACGACGATCGCGGTGCGGTTGGCGGTCAAGCGGTTCAGGGCTTCCTGAATCCGGGTTTCGGTATTGGAGTCAATGTAGGAGGTGGCCTCGTCGAGGATGATCACTTCGGCCTCGCGGGCGAAGGCCCGGGCGATGGAGAACAGCTGCCGCTCGCCGCTGGAGAGCGCGCCGCCGCCTTCACCGATGGGGGTATCCAGCCCATGGGGCAGACGATCCACGATTGCCCGGCAGTTGGCGGCCGCTAGGACCGATTGGATCTTGGATTCCGAATACTGGTCCGGGTCGGGAAAGATATTGGCGCGCACCGATCCTGCGAAGAGAAACGGCTCCTGGGTGACCAGCGCCATGCGGGCGCGCAGGGCCGCGGGGGGCACGTCGTTCATGTCGCGCCCGTTGATCAGGATGCGGCCCTGCTCCGGCAGATAGAAGCGCAGCAGGAGCATGGTCAGGGTGGTCTTCCCGGAGCCGGTGGCGCCCACCAGAGCGACCGTCTGGCCGGCCCTGACATCGAAGGACACGTCCGCGAGAACCGGCTCTCCGGGCACATAGCTGAATCCCACGCGGCGAAACGCGATGCTTTCGATCCGCCCGACGTCCGCCTGATCCGGCAGGGCGCGCGCCGCCGGGCGGGCGAGCCGCTCCGGGCTGTCCATGATCAGGAAAATGCGTTCGGCCGATGCCAGCGCGTTCTGCAGGATGTTGTATTTCTCGGAGAGGTCGCGGATGGGCCGGAAGAACATGCGCAGGTAGGAGATGAAGGCCACCAGGACCCCCAGGGTCATGTCGGCAGTGGTGATCCGCCACCCTCCGTACCAGATGATGATGGCCACGGTGACGACCGCCAGAACCTCCACGAGCGGCATGAACACGGCCAGAATGTGGATGTGATCCATACCGGCCTGGTAGTTCTCGTGATTGAGTCGGCGAAAGCGCTTCTGGTTTCCGTCCTCGCGGCGAAAGGCCTGCAGGATCTTGATCCCGCCGATGGTTTCGGCGAATTGGGTATTGATTTCGGCGATCTTGACCCGCTGCCGGCGGAAGACTTCCCGCACCCGGCGTGAAAACCACAGCGAGGCAATCACCACCAGCGGCAGTACCGCAAAGGAGGCCAGGGCCAGACGCCAGTCCATGACGAGCAGCACCGCGCCGATGCCCGCCAGCAGGAAGAGATCCTTGAAGAGCATCGAGAGCACCGAGGTAAAGAGTTCGTGCATGTTCTGGACATCGTTGGTGACGCGGGTGACCAGGCGGCCCAAGGGGTTGCGGGTAAAAAAGGTCAGCGAAAGCTCGAGGATGCGATCGAAGAGCTTCAGCCGCAGATCGTGCATGATCCGGTGGCCGGTGTACTCCATGACCAGGCGTTGAACGAAATTGAAACCGAAGTCCAGTGCGATCAGCACCACAAAGGCGGCCGTTATCCACAGCAGGCCGTCGAGATCCTTCTGTCGCAGGGTCCGGATGGCATCGGGCGGCAGGTGCGGCAGGTCGCGCCAGGCAATCTGCGCGATGCCGTCTTCGATACGGAACCGATCGGGGTGGTCGGCCACAACGGCCCGCACGTCCGGGTCGGCGGCCGATACCCTCAGGACCCGGTTGGGGCCGGGTTTTTCGTTCGCCGGTGTGGCGCTCGTCGGGACGATGTAGCGGTCGATGGCGGTTTTGGTCAGATAGGGCAGCGCCAGGTCCATAAGGGTCAGGGTGACGACGATGCCCACGGACAGCGCCAGCCACAGCCGGTGGGGCGCTAAGAACGGCAGCATGCGTTTGAGCAGCCGCAGGTCATAGGCCTTGTCCAGCTGGCCCTCCTCGAAATAACCCAGATCATGCTGCATCGCGTTCCTCCTCGAGCGCCTGGCGTCGCCAGGCTTCGGCGTAATAGCCCGGTCTGCGGACAAGTTCGTCGTGGCGGCCGGTGGCGGCGATTCGGCCCCGATCGATCACCACGACGCGGTCGCAATGGCGCAGAGCCGAGAGCCGCTGGGAAACGAGCAGAAGGGTTCGCTGGCCCTGGAGGGCGCGGACGGCGGCGACGATTTGCCCGGCCGTGGCCGTGTCGACCTGGCTGATGGGGTCGTCCAGCAGCAGAAAGGGACTATCGGCCAACAGGGCACGGGCCAGCACGATGCGCTGTTTTTGCCCCCCGGAAAGGACGATACCCTTTTCGCCCACCGGCGTCTCCAGGCCGCGGGGAAAATAGTCCAGCGTCGCGGTCAGGGCGGCCTGCTCCACCACCCGGGTCAGCTGCGCTTCCGAGACGGCGCGGCCCAGGGTGATGTTCTCCCGCACGCTGGCGGCGAAGAGAAAGGGCTCCTGCGGAACGTAGGTCACCAGCGCGCGCAGCGAATCCAGCCGAACCGTCCGCAGGTCGAGTCCGTTGATGCGGACCGCACCCCCCACGGGGTCGTAGAGCCGGGGGACCATCTGCAGCAGGGTCGACTTGCCGCCGCCGGGCGGGCCGGTAAGCCCGATGCTCTCGCCCGGTGCGGCCCGCAGCGAGATCCCGTCCAGGGCCGGAGCGGCGTTATCGTCCTGGGAACGACCGGCGTAGTGAAAGCGTACGTCTTCGAATGCCAGCGTGTGCGGCGGGCTGATTTCCCGGCGGCCGCCAGGGGGGTCCTGAATCGCGGGCTCGGTCTCCAGTATCACCTGGAGGCGGTCGAGCGAGGCCCGTCCGCGCTGGATCAGATTGGTGACCCAGCCCATGGCCATCATGGGCCAGGTCAGGAGCCCGAGGTAGCTGATAAAGGCCACGAATTCCCCCGGTGTAATCTTTTGCAGGATGGTCAGGCGTCCCCCCACCAGCAGGACGATGGCCATGCTCAGGTTGGTGAGAAAGAGCATCATGGGCAGGAAGGCCCCGGTGATGCGAACCAGCTCGATGTTGCGTCCAACGTAGCGGGTCGAGGCCTGGTGCACGGCCCGGGAGGCCTGTCCCTGCCAGCTGTAGGCCTTGACGATGCGGATGCCGGCCAGTCGTTCGCGCACCGCCTCGGTAAGCTCCGAAAAGGCCATCTGCACCTGTTGATAGCGGCGGTGCATCTGGCGGCTGAAATAGCGGGTACCGATGACGATCAGAGGGGTCGGAATCAGCACCAGGAGGGTCAGGTGCAGATCGATATAGGCCATGAAGCCCACGGCGGCAGTGCCCAGAATCACGGCGTCGTTCAAAGCCACCATGCCCATGCCGGTGGCCATGCGCACCTGGTTGATGTCGTTGGTGGCATGGGCCATGACGTCGCCCGTGGCGGTCCGGTCGAAATAGGCCGGCGACAGGGCCTGGACATGGGAGAACAGGCGGTTGCGCAAAGCTTCTTCCACCCGTCGCGAGGTGCCCAGCAGGTTCCGGCGCCAGACGTAGCGGAAGGCGCCGATCAGAAGGCCGATGCCGATGATGGTGACGGCCGGGCGCCACAGGGCCGTGGCTGCGGCGTCGTTGAGGGTGAGGTCGTCTACGGCGCGCTTGATGATGCGCGGTACGATCAACTGGAGGATATCGACGATGATGAGGCAGATCAGCCCGACGATGATCCGTGCGCGGTTGGCGGCAAGGGTGGGGGTGATCAGGTACAGGGACTTCAATCTCATGGGCAACAATAGTTCCCTTCTGCGGACGGGTCAAATCGGCGGGGGTCGATCCCGGCCACCGCAAGCGGTTCCGCCCCCCGTGCATGTTCACCGCCACCGGTGCGAACCGCTGGGCGGGTATTTCGAAAACATGATGAAATTAATACAATTTTCTTTCGCTCACGGACCCGGGCCGAATTGACTAATCCAGTTCGGATTGATAATTTAGGCCGCTATGAAATCGGGAAGTGTGATTGAATATATCGACAAGCAACGCATCCTGTGTGCCGTCGTTCTGGAGGTCAAGAAGCAGAAACTCCAACTGTTGACCGAGAATAACCGCGAGGTCAGTCTCTCCCCCGGACGCATCGCGCATCGCAGCCGCACCAGCCTCGACGTGAACCAGGGGCGCGACCGCATGGTGGATACGCTCAAGACCCTGGCGCTGCGGCGCAACGACCTGCGACGCAAAATCGACCTGCGCGAGTTGTGGGAGGTGCTCAACAGCGAGCAAGAGTGGATCGATCTGCCCACCATGACGGCCTTCTGTTTTCCCGACGATCCCTCAAGCGATCACGAGTCCGCTGTGGTGCGGGCCTTTTTCGAAAACCGCCGCTACTTCAAATTCAACCACGACGGATTTTTCCCCCATTCCGAGGCGGAGGTCGAGCGCCTGATCGCGCGCGAAAGGGAAGAGGACCGTCGCAAGCTCCTCGTCGAGAGCGGCGGCGCGTGGCTGCAGCAGATTCTGGCGGGCAGCACACCCCCCGCGGATGCGCTCCGTCCGACCGACCGCGAGACGGTGGCTCGGATTCTGCGCAATTACTACATCTTCGGCAAGGAAAGCCCCGACCACGCCTTGGGCAGGGCCATCTGCGCCCGAGCCGGCGCGGGCACGCCCGACAAACTTTTCGATGGCCTGGTACGCGCCGGGATTATGGCGGCCGATGAAAACACGGAATTGATCCGCGAAGGCGTTCCCGTGGCTTTCCCGAAAGCCGTGACGGCGGCGGCGGCTGCGCGGGCGTGCCGACCGGCGACCTTCGCAACACTGCAGGGCCGCACGGATCTGACCCACCTGGCGCTGATGACCATCGACGGCCAGTCGACCCTTGATTTCGATGACGCCGTGAGCATTCAGGATTTTGGCGATCACTATCTGATCGGGGTGCATATCGTGGATGTGGCCCATCACGTGGCCAAGGGGGATCCCATCGATGAGGAGGCGCTACGCCGCGGCAGTTCGATCTATATGCCCGACCGGAAGATTCCCATGCTGCCGCCCGTTATGGCGGAGGGTTTGTGCAGCCTGAAGGCCGGTGAACTGCGGCCGGCCATTTCGACCCTGATCAAGGTCAACCGGCTCGGTGATATCCTCGCCTACGACGTTCTGGCCAGCGTCGTGCGGATTCGCCACCAGCGCACTTACTACGATGTCAACTTGATGAGCGAGGAGGATGCGGACATCATCCGCCTGAAAGACGTGGCGACCCGATTTCGCGAGCAACGTCTGGATCAGGGGGCGGTGCAGATTTCACTGCCGGACGTCAATATCTGGCTGGATGAGAACCGGCAGGTCGGGGTCAGCAAGATCAACCGGGAGAGCCCGGCGCGCATGCTGGTGACCGAACTGATGATCATGGCCAACTGGCTTACGGCCCGCTTCCTGCGGGACAACGGCATGCCGGCCATCTTCCGGTCCCAGCCCGACCCCAAGAACCGTCTCTATCCGCGCAACGAGGGCACCCTTTTCCAGAACTGGATGCAGCGGCGGCTGCTAAGCCGTTTCGTACTCGACACGCAAAGCGGCCGGCACTCCGGGCTGGGTCTCGATGCCTATGTAACCGCGACCAGCCCGATCCGCAAGTACTTCGATCTGATCACCCAGCGCCAGGTGAGGGCGGTGCTCGGGCTGGAGGCGCCCTACAGCGAAGAGGATATCGCCAGGCTCATGCAGCGGCTGGAGCCCTGCATGAGCGCGGTTTCCCGCGTGCAGCACGGGCGCCACAATTACTGGCTGTTGCACCATCTCGAGGGGCGCGTCGGGGAACGGGAAGAGGCCATCGTCCTGATGCGCCGGAAGAAAAACTATCAGGTCCTGCTAATGAATTACCTGATCGAATGTGATCTGCCGCTGACCAGCGGTATCAATCTCAAGCCGGAAGATGTGATTGAAGTGACAATCCAGCACGTCAATGCGCGCCAGGGGATGCTTGCCGTGTTTTACGCCTGATCGCGTAAAGCGGTGAAATGGTCGCAGGCATTCAGCCGATGCGACCGCGACGGGTGTTGTAGCAGCGTTTTTCCACATACCCTCCCGAAACCGGGTCGCGGACGGCCTCGTAGGCATGGATCAGTCGGGGGCCGCCCTCCCAGGCCCCACAGGCCATGACCACCGGGTCCCCAAGGTTGAACTTGTGGCCGCAGGCGGCGCAGCCCTCTTTGTTGAGGCTGTTGAGGCGTTCAAGGTCGATTATCGTTGGTGAGGGTGTTGCGGTTGCCGTCATGGTAACCTCCTGTGCAATCAATCGGATGCCGGTTGCAATCAGTGGCGTTGATGTACCGGGCATTTATACCGCGCGATAACTAATCAGAATCTTATGGCAGGCCCGGAGCCTGTCAAGCGATGCTGCCCGGACCGCTTTCAGGGCGCTGGCCGGCGTTGGGCAATCCATGGAAATATTAAAAGGGTATCTCTACATCATCGCGGCCGCCGTGCTGTGGGGCATGATTGGCCCGCTGGCCAAGCTGGCCTTTCAGGAGGGCGTCGCGCCCCTCGAGGTGGCCTTCTGGCGTGCGTTCTTCGCCTGGATCTGTTTCGGGGGGCAGGCGATTTTGCTGCGCAAGGTGCGCGTGCGCCCGGCCGATCTGCCCCTGCTGGCCCTGTTTGGATTCGCGGGCGTTTTTCTTTTCTACGGGTCTTATCAGATTGCCGTCCAGAAAGGCGGGGCCGCTCTGGCCTCGGTCCTGCTCTACACGGCACCGGCCTGGGTGGCCCTTATGGCCGCGATGTTCTTCAAGGAGCGCATGACCGGCCCCAAATGGTCAGCGCTCGGCCTGACCCTTGTCGGTGTGGCCCTGGTGTCCCGCGGGTCGACCGCGGCGGTGGCGAGCGCAGCCCCGGTTTCGCTGCTCGGCATCGGTTGCGGGCTGCTGGCCGGATTCTGCTACGCGCTCTACTATATCTTCGGCAAGGTGTTGGCCGACCGCTATGCCGCCGAGACGGTTTTTCTTTTCATTCTGCCCATGGGCGGGGTCTTTCTGACCCCCTGGGTCACCTTCGGGGCCAAGTCTCCGGCCGCCTGGGCCGCCCTTTTGTCCCTGGCCTTTTTCTGCACCTACGGCGCCTATCATTTCTACTATGCCGGCCTCAAACATCTCGAGGCCGGCCGGGCGGCCATCACGGCCACCCTGGAGCCGGTGGTTGCGGCCGTCGTGGCCTATTTCTGGTGGGGCGAGTTTTTCACGCCGCTGGGCTATGTCGGCGCCGTCATGATTCTGGCGGCCGTGGCCATCATGATCCGCGACAACCTCAAGCCGCGGGGTGCGCGTGCGAACGTCCGCTCATGAGCCGTACAACCCTCTACGCTCTCATGGCCCTGCACGTGGTCTGCTCATCGGGGGGCTACATCTTCGGCAAGGCCGCGGCCGTGGGCTTCGAGGACCCGGCGGTACTCACCCTGGCCCGGGCCCTGGGGGCGGCCCTTATTTTTTTTCTGGGCACCGGTACGCTGGTCCCGCGGCCGCGATTCACGCCGCGCGAATGGCTGCAGCTCCTGGGGTTCGCCTTTCTCCTGGTGCCCTGCAACCAATACTGCTTTCTGCGGGGGCTGCAGCATACCGTCCCCAGCCACCCGGCCCTTTTCTACGCCCTGACGCCCCTGGGCGTGCTGGCGCTGGACAGCCTTTTGTCCGCCCGGCGCCCGCCGGGGGTCAAACTTGCCGGGGTCGTTCTGGCGCTCGCCGGCGTCGTCGTGATTCTGCGGCCCTGGGAGCGGGGGGAGACCTTCAGCCAGATCCGTACGGGTGATTACTGGATCATGGGTGCGGTGGCGAGTTGGATAATCTATACCGTGGTGGTACAGCCGATCTGTCGCCGTCACGATCCGCGCACGGTAACCGCCTGGAGCCTGATCATCGGTGCCGCTCTGATGCTGCCGGTGGCTGGAAAGGACCTGGCCGCCCTGCCCATGGCGATGATTCCCGTGGATGTCTGGCTCTCCCTGGCCTGGCTGACCATCGTCACCAGCGTCGTCATGATGCTGCTCTGGAACCTGCTGCTGCGCAACCTGACCCCTGTGGAAGTGGCCATCTGCACCAATGCCCAGCCTCCGACGACGGTGCTGCTCGCGGCGGCGATGACCGCCGTCGGGTTCCTGGACCGGCAGCCCGACCTGGGATCGCTGTTTTTCGCGGGCATGTTGATGGTGATGGGAGGGGTACTCCTGGTCCAGCTTCGCCCTTGACGGTTGCGTCAGAGGACCGATATCGGCGTTACGCTGCGGCCCTCGTCACTGCGGCGTACTGGCGTACGCCTCATTCCTCCGGCCTTGCAAGCCTTGATCTCGGCCCCCTGACGCAACCGTCTACCGTTTAGCTGGCATGGCCGATATCGGCGTTAGGCTGCGGGCCTCGTCACTGCGGCGGTTCCGTAATACGCTCAATAGCGGCGTTACGCTTCAGTCCTCGTCATTGCGGCGTACCGATGTACGCCTCACGCCTCCGACTTCGCAAGCCTTGCTATTGAACGTATTACGAAACCGTCAGGCGCTAACTGTCAGGCGCCAATAGGAATGACAGGGTTCAGGGGGTCTTTAGGTTTCATGGTTTAGCCATTGTTCGGGTTTCAGGAGTCTAAAAAAATTGTTACAGGCAAGCCGTACTTACTGAAACCTGAAATCC
>JAAUYG010032897.1_pt1 | contig 30339 bp, 23 predicted proteins | sample 7278091 | NCBI WGS metagenome assembly JAAUYG01 (sample SAMN14350201, study PRJNA611818) | marine sediment metagenome | isolation source: surface marine sediment (0.6m) | place: French Polynesia: Moorea | collected 2018-08 | reverse complement strand
GGATGTGCCGTCTGGTCATAATACTGTCGGATGAACGCACTTAATATTTCCGCCGGCGCCGAGACGGCCTCATCAAATTCAAAACTGCGGCAACCGTGAAGATACCCGCTGCGGACCGAAAGCAGGGTCAGGACGATCAGTTCCTCCTCCATGACCACGCTGAGAATGTCCCGGTCACCGCGGTCGGCGGCGACGGCCCGCTGCTGCTCCAGGCTTTTCTCCAACGCGGCCAGTTTATCGCGAAGCTGGGCCGCCAACTCAAACTCCAGATCCGCCGCGGCCTGTTTCATCTCGCTGCGGATGTTCTTGATCAATTCCGGTGTGCGTCCTCTCAGAAACAACACCACCTCGTCGACGAGGGCGGCATAGAATTCCGGATCCACCTCGAGGCAGCACGGCCCGTAGCAAGCGTTCATCTGGTAGTGCAGGCAGGGCCGCGTGCGCTGATTGAATTCGCGGTTCTTGCACTTGCGCAGCTTAAAGGTCTTGTTGATGATTTTGAGTGTTTCCCGGGCGGCCTGGGCCGAGGCGTAAGGGCCGAAATAACGGGCCCCGTCCTTCAGAATCTTGCGGCCGATGGTCAAATTCGGAAAAGGGTGTTTGGTGTCGAGGCGCAGAACCGGATAGCGTTTGTCATCCTTGAGGACCACGTTGTAGCGGGGACGATAGCGCTTGATCAGGTTGGATTCGAGCAGCAGCGCTTCTTTTTCTGAAGCGGTGACAATCGTCTCGAAAGTGGCGATGCGGGCCACCAGCGTGCGGGTTTTGGGATCGGACGCGTCGACGCGAGAAAAGTAACTGGCCAATCGTTTCTTCAGATGTTTGGCCTTACCGACGTAAAGCACCTGCCCGCGGTCATCCTTCATCAAATAGACACCGGGGGCCTCAGGTGAGCGGGCCAGCTTGGATTTTAAATCGGAGGCGGTCATCGGCAGTCTCATATCGTCCGGCGACGTTTATTGGCAGCGCTTCAGTCGACCTGGCCCTCGAAAACCAGATTTTTGCGCAGTTGTCTGATGCGATCCCTCAGATCGGCCGCGCGCTCGAACTCGAGGTCCTGTGCGGCCTGGCGCATCTCTTTTTCAAGAGCGGCCAGGTGGCGCTCGAGGTCATCGGCATTTTCGTAGGCCGCTGGAGGCTCACGCACCGCATCGGTCGGTGCTTCCGACGTCTTCCCCAGGGCTTCAAAGACCGAAACGACGTCCTTGCGCACCGACGCCGGCGTTATGCCGTGGCGGTCGTTGTAGTCCTTCTGGATCTTGCGTCGCCGTTCGGTTTCATTGATGGCGTCCTGCATCGACGGGGTCACCTTGTCGGCATACATCAGCACCCGACCATTGATGTTACGGGCCGCGCGACCGCAGGTCTGGATCAGGGATCGCGTGGATCGCAGAAACCCTTCCTTGTCGGCGTCGAGGATGGCCACCAGCGAAACTTCTGGAATATCCAGCCCCTCGCGCAGCAGATTGATGCCGATCAGGACATCGAACAGGCCTTTGCGCAGGTCGCCAATGATATCCATGCGCTCGAGTGTGGAAATATCCGAATGCAGATAGCGCACACGCAGCCCGAGATCGGTGTAATATTCGGTCAAGTCCTCGGCCATGCGCTTGGTCAGCGTGGTCACCAGCACGCGCTCCTGGCGCGCGATACGATCTTGGATCTCCTCGAGGAGATCGTCGACCTGTCTGGCAGCGGGGCGGACATCGATGCGGGGGTCGAGCAGGCCGGTCGGGCGCACGATCAGTTCGACAAGCCGGTCGCCGGCGGCCTTGCGTTCATATTCGGCCGGTGTGGCCGAAACATAGACCGTGCGCCTGAACCGCGCGGTGGACTCCTCGAATTTCAGGGGGCGGTTGTCAAGGGCCGAGGGGAGCCGAAAACCATATCTGACCAGGGTTTCCTTGCGGGCACGGTCGCCCCGGTACATGCCCCCCAACTGCGGGACGCCGATGTGGCTTTCGTCGATGAAAAGCAGAAAATCGTCGGGAAAATAGTCCAGCAGCGTGGGCGGCGGGTCGCCCGCACGCCGGCCCGTAAGGTGCCGTGAGTAATTCTCGATGCCGTTGCAATAGCCGAGTTCCTGGATCATTTCGAGGTCGTAAAGCGTGCGTTCCTCGATGCGCTGGGCTTCGAGATAGCGTTTTTCGTCGCGATAGAAATCCACCCGCGCCTTCAATTCGGCTTTGATGGTTTCGATCGCGCGCTTCTGCGTTCGTTTCTGCGTGACGTAATGACTGGCCGGAAAAACAGCGGTCCTTGCCAGCGGTTGCAGCACGGTTCCCCGCAAGGGATCGATTTCATCGATGCGATCGATCTCGTCTCCGAAAAACTCGACCCGCAGAGCCACGTCCTCTTCATAGGCCGGGTAGATCTCGACCCGGTCTCCCCGTACCCGGAAAGTTCCCCGATGAAAATCGATATCGTTGCGTTCGTATTGAATTTCGATCAAACGCCGCAACAGGGTGTCACGTTCCATCTCGGTCTGGGTTTCAATATCGACGCGCATACCGAGATAGTCCTCGGGAGCTCCCAGGCCGTAGATACAGGACACACTGGCCACCACGATCACATCCCGCCGCGATAGGACCGAGCGCGTGGCCGAATGGCGCAATTTGTCGATGAGTTCGTTGATCGAGGAGTCCTTGGCGATATAGGTGTCGCTGGCCGGAATATAGGCTTCCGGCTGATAGTAGTCGTAGTAGCTGACGAAGTACTCCACTGCGTTGTGCCGAAAAAAGGATTTGAATTCGTTGAAGAGCTGGGCGGCCAGGGTTTTGTTGGGAGCGATAACCAGGGTCGGCACGCCCATGCGGGCGATGACATTGGCCATGGTAAATGTTTTACCCGATCCCGTAACCCCCAAGAGGACATTGTGGGTCGAATGCTCCCGCAGCTGCTGCGTCAGTTTGTCGATGGCGTGGGGCTGATCCCCGCGGGGCGTCAGATCGGTGGTGAGTTTGTATGGCGATGTCATGGCGCCTCGATCGGTACCAGTTGAACGATGCACATCGCGGCGATGCCCTCGCCTCGGCCAGGGAAACCAAGCCCTTCGGTGGTCGTGGCTTTGACGCTGATCATCCCCACGGGAATGCCGAGGGTTTCGGCCAGCCGCATGCGCATCCTTTTGCGAAAGGGTCCGATGCGCGGGGCCTGGGCGACAATGGTGGCATCGAGCTGGCGGATCGCCAAACCATCCCGGGCGGCCAGATCTGCCGTGCGCCGGAGCAGCACCATACTGGAAACCCCCTGATATTCGCGAGCCGTGTCCGGAAAATGTTGGCCGATATCCCCCAGGGCCGCTGCCCCCAAAATGGCGTCGCAGATTGCGTGGGTCAGGACATCGGCATCGGAATGTCCCAACAGTCCGCGTTCACAGGGTATTTCGATCCCGCCCAGGACAAGCGGCCGATCCGGCACCAACCGGTGAACGTCATATCCCATTCCGATGCGCATCGTCATTTTTCCTTGATAGGTGTCGCTGTTAGGGACGCGCCGCGCCACGCACGCCGGTACCGATTCATGGCGCCGTCCCATAACACAAGCGTCCTTCGCCGTAAAGCCGGTCGTCAACGGGCTTTCTGGATTAAGCGTTTCCAATTTGGGTCGATATAGATTATATTGGTTCCTGGAGCGAGACGGACCTGTCGCCCGCCGATCCGGCCGCGGTGTTCACACCGCGCCGTTTTTTACCTGAAACGACAATAATGCGAAGGATATTGACACGCCAATGGCTTTTCAAGATTTTGATCGAATCGCCTTCATGGCGCCAGACCTCGAGAGGCTGGTCTCCCAGTCAACCGTGGTGGATATGCATTTCCACAGCTATCATTCCGACGGTCATGATGCCATCGCCCCCATCGCGGATCAGGCGCGCTCACTGGGCGTCGGCATCGCCCTGACTGATCACAACGAAATCCGCGGCGCCATGGAGCTGGCCCGCCATGAGGACCTGCTGACCATTCCCGGCATCGAAGTGACGTCGGCCGAGGGTTCTCATCTGCTGGTCTATTTCTACACGCCCCGGGATCTGGAACATTTCTATTTGAAATCGGTTCTGCCTTTCATGGGGGCGGACATCATGAGTTCGACCCTCCTGGAAATGGAGGCCCTCATCGAGGCGGCCAAACGCTATCCTGCTGTCGTCGTGCTTCCTCACCCCTTCAGCACGGGCTACACGGGCATACACAATTCGTATTTCTCGGAGGAACGGCTGCGCGCGATCTATGACATGGTCGATGGCATCGAGGTAATCAACGCCGAAAACATGAACAAGTGGAATCTCAAAAGCACGGTGCTGGGCTTCAATCTGGGCAAGGGCTTATCGGGCGGCAGTGACGGTCATCGACTGGCCCATATGGGCCGAGCTGTCACCCTGGCGGAAGATGCCTGCGCCCGGGGCGATTTTTTGGATGCGTTCAAGGCCGGTTTGACCAAGGTGGTTGGCAAGGAGACCCACCTGCTGCGCAAGGTCACATCCAATACCATGAAGCTCAAAAGCAGCATGCGGAACTACCCCAACCTGATCGACAAAAACATTCGCTACAGCTACGCATTCTTCAAGGCCAAACGTCAATCCCTCCAACACAGCGTCCTGCGCAGCTTCAATGGCCGCAGCAATGGCCGCAGCCGCAAGGCCGGCTGACTGGCACTCCTCCCCGCCGGGCACCGGATGACCATGGTTTGTGACCGTTCGTGGCAGTCCATTCCCCTTGACCGCCGCTCGTGCCGGGCGCTATAACCGCGGCAAATTTATAGTTTACACTAAACCCAATCCCCGCAATGGGACCACGGGAAACCTTTGCCATGACCATCCGGACCTATATCGAGCGCGCGCTGTCAAGACCGCACTTTGCGTTGAGCGAGCATGAATCCAAGCAAGTCCTTCAGGCGGCAGGCATTGCCCTGCCGGAGGAGTTTCATGTCATGCGGCCGCAGGAGGTTGCCGCTGCCGCCGAAAAAATCGGCTATCCCGTGGTTCTCAAGGGGGTGGGCCAACGTCTGCTGCACAAGTCCGACCGCGGCCTGGTCCGCACGGCGCTGGCCGACCGGGAGGCAGTTGAGGCGGCGCTCGAAGACATTCGACGGCGCGGCGGTCACGACATCGAAGGCTATCTGGTCCAGCCCCATGTTCCCGGCCGCCGCGAGCTCGTGGCTGGCGTTCACCGCGACGCCCAGTTCGGCCCCGTGGTCATGTTCGGTCTGGGCGGCGTTTACACCGAAGTTCTGGCGGACACCACCTGCCGCCTGGCGCCGCTGTCGGTCTTCGATGCGGAAGCCATGTTTACGGAGCTGCGCGCCAGCGCTCTGCTGGATTCGGTCCGCGGCGAGCGGGCTGTCGACCGGGTCGAACTGACGGACATCCTTGTGAAGCTCTCCCGGCTGGCCGTGGATCACCCCGAGATCGCCGAAGTCGATATCAATCCATTGATTATCCGCCCGGACGGCCGGATTGTGATTGTGGATGCCCTGGTGGTCTGCCGACCGCACACGCCGCCGCAGGAAAGTGCGGGCGGTGTCCCCGCCAAGGCCATACGCAGGCTTTTTTATCCCCGTTCGATTGCGTTTGTCGGGGCGTCGGCGCAATTCGGCAAATGGGGCCACATGCTTTTCACCAATACGGTCGGCGGCGGATACGAAGGCACCTGCTATCTGGTCAACCCTCGGGGGGGACGAATCGCCGGCCGTGCGGTCTACCGCACCATCGAGGAAGTGCCGGCAAGCGTCGACCTTGCCGTGGTCACCGTTCCGGCCGCCCGTGTCCTGGATTTGATCCCGCAGATGCAGCGTAAAAACGTCCGCTACATGCTTCTGATCACATCGGGTTTCGGGGAGACCGACGAAAAGGGCAAGGCTTTGGAGGCCGATCTGATCCGCTTGGCCCACCAGGCCGGAATCCTTGTCCTGGGCCCCAATACCATGGGAATCTGCAACCCTCATATCCGGTTCTACGGGACCGGATCACCGGTGACGCCGCGGGCCGGCAGCACCGCCGTCGTGGCCCAGTCCGGTAATATGGGCACCCAACTACTGGCCTTTGCCGAACAACAGGGTATCGGTATTCGCGGATTTGCCGGGTCGGGCAACGAAGCCATGTTGACCATCGAAGATTTCCTCGCGGGTTTCCAGGATGATGAACTCACACGCACGGTCATGCTCTATATCGAAAGCGTCAAGGACGGCCGTCGCTTCTTCGAAAACGCCCGGCGGCTCGGACGCCGCAAACCTGTTATTCTGTTGAAGGGCGGGCAGACCCAGGCCGGAAACCGGGCCGCGGCCAGCCACACGGGCGCCCTGGCGTCCGATGCCGTCGTTTTCAAGGCCATGTGCCGCCAGGCCGGCATCGTCAAGGTGGACCGCCCCATGGAGCTCTTGGACCTGGCGGCGGCGTTTGCCTCCCTGCCCCTGCCTCGGGGCAACCGGGCCGCCATCATGACCCTCGGGGGCGGATGGGGCGTGGTCACGGCTGATTTGTGCGCGGCCAACGGCCTGGAGGTGCCCGCGCTCGCACCCGATGTCGTGGCCGACCTGGACGGGTTGCTGCCCCCCTACTGGAGCCGCGCCAATCCGGTGGACCTGGTGGGCGAAAACGATCTGGAACTGCCTGTAAAGGCCATGGAAACGCTGCTTCGATGGGACGGCTGCGATGCGGTCATCAATCTCGGTATTCTGGGACGTCGGATTTTCGTCAACCGGCTGATTGCCAACGGTGAAATCGCCGACCCTGACCTGACGGTCGAATTTCGCGCTCTGGTGCGGGATGCCATTGCGCAGTTCGAGGCGCAGTACATTGAACGGATCACGGCGTTGATGCAGCGCTACAACAAGCCGGTCTACGGCGTCAGCCTTCTTCAGGACGAAAGCGACCGAACCGTCTATCCCGTTGAGGGCAGTCCTTTCAACGCCGTATTTTATGAAACCCCGGAGCGGGCGGTCCAGGCCTTTGCAAGGATGTTCGCCTACCGGCGATTCCGAGACCAGTCCCGCCGGGACGAACATCGCCCTTCTCAATGAAATAGCCCTTGGCCCACGGGCTGGCAGACGAATTATCCAAATGGGCGTCCTTGCCTTGCCGCCATTCGGCTTTCATGCTATGAGGTGCGGCCTGGCAACTGTGTCTTCAAGAAAAAATCCGTTTTGACCGAATGGAAAACGGCGTTTAAAGTTGAGCGAAATGACCCCTATGAAATGGCATAAACACCCGCAGAAGCCCCTGTCCTATACCTGCAGGTTTGATTTCGATATCGGCTATCTGGTTGCAAGCCCCTGCCGGTCTTGCAACGATATCGCCAAGCTGCCGGCCTGCTCCAGGGCCTGCACGCAGCTTGAACGGGTCCAGACCCTTCTGGCCGATTCCATTTCCTGCTCCCGCCGGCGTTAACCGGCCGCGGGATCACGCCCCTGGCGTTCCAATGCCGCGCGCAGGCCCGAAGCTCTCTCGATACGACGGTTTAGCGCCCGGGTGAGAACATGTTCACTGGCCACGAGACCGATCTTTTCGCGGGCCCGCGACAATCCGGTGTAGAGCAGTTCGCGGGACAGCAAGGGGTTGTCCTGTTCGGGGAGGATCAGGATAACGCGACGGTATTCCGACCCCTGGCTCTTGTGAACCGTCATCGCGAACGCCGTCTGGTGATCGGGCAGTTGCGACGGACTGAAGGCCTTGAGCGGGCCGGCCGGGGTGCGAAACCAGATGCGCGCCTGTCGTCGCCCCTGCAGGCGTTCGGGCCAGACGACGCCCACATCGCCGTTGAACAGACCGGTGCGGTAATCGTTGCGCCGGACCATGACCGGTCTTCCCGGATACCAAATCTCGCGCGTGTCGATCCAGCCGGCCTTGCGCCCCAATGACTCGATCCAGCGGTTCAGCCGATCCGCTCCCCAGGGCCCACCGGTCAGGGCACTTAAAACCATGAAATGATCCAGGGCACTGAGGGCTGCTTCGGCCGAGCGGGCGGCAAATACCGGACCGAACCCTTCGAGGACGGCGGTCTGCAATTGACGTCGCGCCGAGGGCGCCAAGGGGGTCTGAATCCATTCGATGGCAGCATCGTCGTCTCGCAGGCGATCTTGGACCGCCTCGATGCGGCCCGCATTGACCGCCCGGATCAGCGTGCCCATACCTGTACCGGCGCCGAAGCGGTAGTTGCGCGAGAGGACGACCACATTGCTGTTCAGCGGTGCCTCTCGGTCCCGGGCCGATTCCTGGTCAGCCGTTTCGTTCAGGTCCGCTCCGCACCAGCCGGCATCGGTGGCGTTTGAACGCCCTTCCCTGCCGGACCGCTGGCAGATATCCCCCATGACCGCCCCGGCTTCAACCGACGAGAGTTGGTTGTGGTCCCCCAGGATAATCAGCCGGGCCTCGTCCGGAATGGCCTCCAGAAGCCGGGCCATGAGCGCAAGATCGATCATGGAGGCCTCATCGACCACGACCACGTCCGCCGGCAACGGATTTTCGGCGTTGAAAACAAAACGGTTGCGTCGATAGCCAAGCAAGCGGTGTATGGTCGCGGCTTCGGTGGGAAACCGGCTGGGGGCCGTCATGCTTGCGGAAAGGACGGCCGCAGCGGCGCGCAGTGCTTCACTCAACCGGGCGGCGGCCTTTCCGGTGGGGGCGCAGAGGGCAAAACGCATGGTGTCTTCGGCATGGACATCGAGCAACAGCGCGATGATTCGGGCCGCGGTGGTTGTTTTGCCGGTTCCCGGAGCACCAGAGATGACGCACAGGCGTCGCTGGAGGGCCACCATGGCGGCCCACATCTGATCATCGGTTGCACCCGTTTGAGGTTCGGGAAAATAGCGTTTCAGCGTACGGATCCATGAGGCCGGGGCGGTGGACCAGGCGGGTAAATCGGCCCGGGCGTGAAGAAGCCCCGCGACAAGCTGCTCGTCGCGATGATGGCGCTGCAGATAGAGAAAATGACCGCGGTCAAGAATCAATGGCCGCCATTGCCCGGATTTTCCGACCAGGGGTGAAGCTTCGAGGCTCGCCAGCCATTCCTGAAGCGGCGGACATCGGAATTGATTTTCCTCATCGTCATCTGGTCGGACGGCCCCGCCAGCCAGACGGGAGAGGTCGATACAGACGTGGCCCGCTTCAGCCGCGCGGCAGGCCATGGCCGCCGCCAGAAGCACGGCGCTATCGCTTCCGCCATCGAGGCGCGCCAGCGCAGATGGCAACGCCACGGCCATACCGGTAAAGTTTTTAATTATATTTTGTTTATTTAGCTTATAATAATTCATGTGATACTTAAGAAGACATTGGACGATCGTCGCCGGTCTCCAGCAGACTGGCCCTCAACGCATCGACCAGCCCGCTTGCCGGACGATCGAAAAAAATGCCGCTACCGGTGTCGTTCTCCGGGGGCATACCGCGGATAAACAGATAATAAACCCCACCGAAATCGTTTTCGTAGGTATAGCCCGGCAGCCGCAGACGCAGGTATTGATCCAACGCCAGTACATAGAGATGGTATTGCAGGAAATAGTATTCCTCCGCCATGACATCACGAAGACGCAAGGGATTGTAGGCCGTAAAACGGTCCCCCAAATGGTTGGATTTCCAGTCCAGCAGATAATAGCGCCCCTGATGGCGAAAGACGAGATCGATAAAGCCCCGGAGGTACCCACCCGATAGGGTGAAGTCCAGTTTCCGCAACCAGTGACCGAGGCCTTCGTCAAAAAGCGGTGGGGGCTGATGGCTGAAAGCGGCCCAAAGCTGCTGCGCCTTGATGGGACGCAGCGGAAAACCAAAAGGCATTTCCTTCACGCAGTCCTGCGCCTCGAGCCGGTTCAGGGAAAATATCGCCGGTGCCGAGGGCAGCGGCGTGGCGAGCACCCGCTCGATCAGCTGGGTTACCGGCATCTCCCATTTCGAATCGAAGCCAAAATGATTGAGCTCGGCGGCAACAGCGGCGCTGCGCACGCCTTGACGGGACGGTCCGTAATCCATGACCTCGAACAGCCGGTGGAAAAAATTACCGGCATGCGCGCCCTTGGGAAACAGATGGATGGCGTCCGGGCGCTTGTCATCTGACGCGGCCAGCGATGGCCCCTCGGCCGGCGATACCTCGCCGGAAATTCCTTGGTCACGGTCTTCGGCGACATCTCCCGCCGCCTTGGGTCCGCGGATCAGCGAAGAGAAGCTGGCGATCGCCCAGTCCCTATCGATTCGGCGTGTCATCCTCCGTTCGGGCGCCAGTCGCGGAGCGGATTCGGCCGCTCCGGCCGTCGCGGTTTCTGCCGCGGGCAGCGGACGGACCGCGAGGGCGCCCGCGGCCTTGCGGGCCAGAAGCGCCAAGGCACCGGCTGTAGCGTCTTCAGGGGGGGGCTGAAATTTTTCATTGGGGATCGACGCAGGGGCATCGGCATCGAGAAGATACCCCAGCGGCGAGTTCGGTGCGCCCGGCAGATCGCCCCAAACCAGATAACAGCGGTCCCTGGCACGGGTGACCGCCACGTAGAGCAGCCGCATCGCTTCCGCCCGGCGCTCGGTCCGGGCCCATTCCCGACAGTCGGCGTCGGCCTCCGCACCAAGGTATAGGGTGCGGCGCATGTCAGCGGCCGGATCGTGAAACAGGGGCCATTCGTCGGGTCCGGCACCGGCTTCCCAGGCAAACGGGCAGAAAACAATCGGGAACTCAAGCCCCTTGCTTTTGTGGATCGTGATGATCGTCACGGCCCGGGCATCGCTTTCCAATCGCAATTGCTGTTCTTCGGAGCGGCCGGCCGATTTGGTTTTCTGTTCGCTGAGCCACCTGAGCGTTCCCTGCGGGTCAAGTCGCCCTGCCGCGACCGACTCCTGCACGAGCTCAGAAAGATGGAGCAGATTGGTCAGTCGCCGCTCGCCGTCGGTCAGTCTCAGAAGACGTTCAGCCACCCGGTATTCCGTCAGCATCTGCTGGAAAAAGGGGTAAAACCCCCATTCCCGCCACATCGTGTGGAAATCGAAAAACCGCTGCTGGATATCATTCCACCACACCGGTTCCGGTTCCCCAAAGACCAGTTTTTCACCCGGCGTGCCAAACATGCGCGTGGCTAAAGCTGTTTTGACACGGCGTGCATCCCCGGGACGAACGACTGCCTGGAGGATTTGAAGCAAATCATCGGCTTCGGGAGTATCGAAGACGCTGCCGGCATGATGGACGACCGCCGGGATGCCGGCGTCCTGCATCGCCGCCTTGACCGTTCGTGCCTGCCGATTGGTTCGAACCAAGATAGCCATGTCATGTGCCGACCAGGCGGGAGAATGGCCGTTTCCATCGGAGCGTCCGAGGAGGCGCTTTATCTCGCCGGCGACCGCCGGCAGAATCCTGGCATAGGCCTCCTGCTTGTTAAAGGCGGGTTGCGTGCTCCGGACCTCGCGGTCGTCGCGCACCATATGCCAACAAACCAGGGGGGCGCCGTCGGTCTTTACGTCATCGCCTTGGCGGGCGGCATGGGCAGGGCGATAGCGGATATCGGGTATGATGAACGGTTGGCGACGGTTGCCGAACAAGCAATTGATCGCACGGATCAGCTCCGGCTGCGACCGCCAGTTTTCAACCAAAGTGAATTTCCGGCGGGCGTGGCGTGCGGCCTCGAGGTAGGAATAGATGTCCGCCCCCCGAAAAGCGTAGATCGCCTGCTTGGGGTCGCCGATCATGAACAGCAGGTGCGTCGGGGTGTCGAACAGGCGCCTGAAAATGGCGTACTGAATGGTGTCGGTATCCTGAAATTCGTCGACCAGGGCCGCCTGGTAGCGGCGGCGCACCATGGCGGCCAGGGGTCGGTCGGCCCCTGCTTCCAGTGCACGGTTCACCCGGACAAGCAGATCGTCGTAGAAGAGGGTCTGCCCGGCCTGTTTGATTTGATCGAGTTGCGTGGCGGCGAATCGGAAAAAATCGTACCGCAGGGCGGTCAGCCAATCCTCGAGCGCGCCCTGAAGCCGGCCGGCCGTATTTAACACGACCTGGCAGGCATCAAAAAAAGCGTGGATCGGGGGCGTCTTGCCTTTGCGCGTCGAGGCGACGATCTTGTCGGTCGTGAAAAAGACCAACGACGGGTCAGGCGGCAGCGGGACGGTTTCGCGATCGAGGAAATGATCGAGCGCGCGGCACAGCGCCTCGACTTTCAGGACGCGTCGGGACGGCCCCGCCCCCGGGGACGGTTTCAAACCGCCGTATACGGTGCCGCTCAGGGACGGGTCATGCAGGCGGGACGTAATATCGCTGCGCGCCGTGGACCAAAGGCGGCGCAACGCATCGCACCCCCGGCGGTAGGGATCGAAATCGATGCGGGGCCATTCGGGCCGCTCCGGAATCAGGTGCAGATCGGGCATGCTGAAGCGCTGATACAGGGCGGCCAGCGGTTCCGGGCCCCAATGCCGGGCCAGGGCGAAGTCCGCGATTTCCGGCGCGGTCCCGTGAAACACCCGGCGCCAGTAATCATCGGCGACCGACTGAATCAACGCCGATGTGTCGATGAGAAGTTCGATGTCGAAAGGACTGCCCGTCTCGAAGGCCTGTTCACCCAAAAGGCGCTGGCAGAAACCGTGAATCGTGAAAATGGCCACGCGATCGAATTCCCGCAGGGCATATCCCACCTTTTCCCGGGTGCGCGGGCTGGCCCCCGCTCGCGAAACGATCTTCCGCAGCGTGTCGTCCAGCAAGCCCTCGCCGTCGAGAAAACGCCGTACCGCCAGCAGCTGGCGGCGCAGCCGATCACGCAGTTCGGCAGTGGCGGCGGTGGTGAAGGTCACCACCAGGATGCGATCCGGGTCTATCGCTTTTTCGAGAAGCAGGCGCAGAAAGATACCCGTCAAGGCGTAGGTCTTGCCGGTTCCGGCCCCGGCCTCGATCAGGTTGGTGCCCTCTTCCAGGGGATCGTTGACGATGTCGAAAGGTTGCATTTGCGGCTACCGACGGGTCAGAATTCCCGGTCGTCTTGCTGGTAAATTTCGCCTCGCCGTTGCCGTTCAGCTTGGCGGGGCGTCCTGGGGCAGGTCTTGCCTTGCGGTGATATTGCAGGATTGCGTATCCGGATCGAAGACGATGACCGCATGGCCGGTTTCAAGCAGACGACGCACGGCTGCGACCTTCTGCGCCAGCGAAAAGGTGGCATGGCCGTAGTCAGTGCCTTCGCGACTGACGTATTCTTCCAGCACCCCCCGGAGGGCCTCCGGACTTAAATCTTCATAGGGAATGACCAGTCCTCGCTGGGCGGGCATGTTTGCCTTTCTTTGGTATGTCGGCGTGGCGCTTCGGACCGACAGTCGCGTCCGGGTGGCCGGGACCTTCCACCGTGCCTGCCGGGATTTGCTCAAATCGTCGTCGGCCCGCGGCGGAGGCCGGCATTGGACCGGATACGGCGCCGGGTTTCAAACCGATGCGGTTCGAATCAGATGATGGGGTCCTGAATTCGCGTATCGAACACCCGCTGGCTTTTACGTTCCGACCGCGGCAGCGAACCGTAGGCCACGATTTCAGCCTGGGCCGTGACCATGAGTTCCCGTTTGATCGTCTTCTGCAATCCGGCTCCCAGGCGATCGGCAGCGTTCGATGGGACCCCCTGCCCCATTTCGACGACGATCCGCATGACCCCCCTCTCGGCCTCGTCCCGGCTGAGATGAATCTGGTATTCCGATCCCAAATCGGAAATTTCGGACAAGATCTTGTCGATGTGGGACGGGTAGATGTTGACCGCCCTGAATATGAACATGTCATCCGTACGCCCCATGATGCGCGAATGGCGGGGCATCAGGCTGCCACAGGTGCAGGTTCCCGGTATGATACGGGTAATGTCGCGGGTGCGGTAGCGGATCAGCGGGACGGCCTCCTTGCGCAGCGTGGTCACCACCATTTCGCCCCACTCCCCTTCCGGGACCGGCTCGAGCGTTTTGGGGTCGAGGATTTCGACCAGATAATAGTCGCCCCAGTAATGGATGCAGTCATGATGGGGGCATTCGATGCCGGTTCCGGGCCCGTAGAGTTCGGTCATTCCAGTGATGTCGAAAAGCTCCGCGCCACCGAACAGATCGGATATTTTTCGGCGCATCGAGCGCGAGGAGCGTTCGGATCCGTAAATGATTTTGCGGATTTTGATTTTATCCGCCAGGCCGCGACGGTGGACTTCCTCAGCCATGAGAAGTCCCATTGAAGCGGTGCAGCACAGAACCGTCGATTGCATGTCGTGCATGAACTGGCATTGCAGATCCACATTGCCGGGCCCCGACGGCAGCGCCATGGCGCCCAGGCGTTCGCAAGCGGATTGGAAACCGACGCCGGCCGTCCATACCCCGTAGCCGACGGCGATCTGAACCCGATCAGCGGTCGTCAGACCGGCCATTTCATAGCAGCGGGCGAAGAAATGGGTCCAATCCTCTATGTCTTTCTGGGTATAGCAGAGGTTTTTGCGTTTCCCCGTGGTCCCGCTGCTGGAATGAATCCGAACGATTTGCTCAAAGGGCACGCAGCGCAGCGGAAAGGGATACCCGTCGCGGAGGTCCTCGGCCGTGGTGAATGGCAGGCGTTTCAGATCTTCAAGACCGATGATGTCCCCGGGGATGACACCGGCGGCATCGAACTTGCGACGGTATTCCGCTGATCCGTTGTAGGCGTGGTTGACGGTCCATTTCAGCCCTTCGAGCTGGTGGGCTTCCAACTCTTGCGTCGATTGGAAAGTCGGCAAAAACGAATTGGGTTGCATCAATCTCCCTCTGGGCCAGGATGTCGTTATTCGCGAGGCCCCTGAAAACGACTTGAAATCAAATCGCATGCGCGCCATCGGTCACGGCTTAACTACCAGCAGGCCTGCGGCCTGTCAAACATCCGCTGACGGTCTCTATCCAGGCCACGGCCTTCAGATTGTTCACCGCGCCATGCGCTGTTCTGGGCTTGATTGTTGCACCGATCCAGTTTAGGTTTTCCTGTCGAATGAATGCGTACGGGTCCGCTTCTGCATCGCTTGAATCTTCGCGGCATCCGCCGCCTCTCGAAGGGAGTTGGAAAATGAAGCAGAAACCGCGGCAGGGATATGCCGCTAAACACGACAACACCGAGCTTGACATTGATCTGGCCCGGGCTCTCGATGGTGTCGCAGAGGCCGAGGGCGTCAGCTGCGCCAAGGCCCACGAGGCGGCGCAGCAGCTGGAGCAAACACCTGGCGAAGCCGGCCGCGCACTGGACCTTCAGAATCGGCCGATCATCCGCTGCCAGCTTGGTCTCTTTGGATACACCCCGCGTAAACGAATCGTCAAACCCGCCAATGATGTACCCCCCGATCTGGCCGAGGCCATACGGGACGCACGCGTCAACGGCCGCCTGCCCTGCCGGGCCGCCTGGGAAATCGCCGACCAACGAGGCCTGAAGCGGCTCGAGGTCGCCAACGTTTGCGAGGCGCTTAAAATCAAGATATCCGAATGTCAGCTGGGCGCTTTCTGAGCGATGCGGCGGCTCGGGGGAATCGTGTTCCCTTTGAAGGATCCCGGCCGCTGGGCGCAACTTGGCGTCTGAATGAACCTGCTCCCCGCGGGTTGGCATCGAGCGGGTTTCTAATCGAGTGTGTTGGCCACACGGAACGGGGTGCAGCGCACGGCCAGGCTGCCCATGCGCACCCAGAGCCGCACCATGTTGAGCGATTCATTGTCCAGGTTGATGATGCTGGGAAGGTCTTCGGCAAAAGTAATGTCCTCCAGGTCGAATTCGTAATAGAACGTATTCTGGCTGAAGGGGTCGGCGATCAGGACGATCTTGTCGGGATCGTTGGGGTGTTTGAAGGGTGACCCCGAGTAGGCAATGTGGTTCTTGCTCAGTCGGCTGCGATCTGCCGGTGGGCGGTATTTCTGAACTTCGAGCTTATCGGCTTTTTGGAGAAAGGACGTAATGCTCACGTTCACCTCCCCGCGATGACATGTCGGGTGACGGCGATTTTAATGCAAGGCGGCGTTGCTGACGACCTGTTTGAGATAGGCCGAAATACCGGCGCGTGCCTGGTCGTCGAGCTCGATGAACTGAATGCCGGCTCCCTTGAGATTGTCATTCCGGTCCTGATAGTTGTTGATGATCCTGCCGGTTACCGCTGTCTTCGGGCCGCCCCCGGGCAATTCCAGATGCAGGTCGACCTTCTGCCCCACGGGAAATGGGAGTTTCTTCTCGATAAAAAAACCACCCAGGCTGAGGTTGGTGACGCGATGGAAATAGGAGTCCCGGCCGGCGGTTTCCTCCGCCCACAGTTCCACACCGAAACGCGGGGTCGTCCTGCGCTCACCACGAGGGGGCTGGCTGCCACGGGTATCGATTGTCATCGCCCGGCTCCTTTGAATTGTTCGACGTTTTCTAAGGGCAAACGGCTCAAACCTGCGAGGCGGCCGGCCTCCCCGCCGCCCGGGGCGCGCGCCGCAGGGCGGCAATGGCCCCGGTGGTGAACTTGACCACAATCTCTCCGAAAATGATGGCCACCAGCATGGATGGCTCGAACACGCCGAGGAAAGCGATCAGGTTGAACAGCACGCTGTCCAGCGGGATACTCACGAGATTGCTGCCCGCCACCCGCTGGATCCAGCTGCGGTGCAGCAGTTTGTGATAGACTTCGGTATCCGCGGCCTCGCTGAGAACGATGGCGATGAACGATGCCATAATGATGCGCCACTCGACGCCCAGAAAAAGCGATTCCAGCACCATGCCCACAGCAGCGGCCAAAATCATCAGATAGACCGGGCCGCGTCCGTAGCGGTGGACACGGTCCCGTTGGGTGAAAGTGATGCCGAATACCATGGTACCCACCGAGACCATGCCGAAAAGCGGCAGGGGGATGAACCAGGTCGCCGTATAGTTGGCCACCAGAACGGCGGCGATATAGATGCCCATTGAAACGTACAAGATTCACTCCTGAAAAAGAAATCACCGTCGGGCCAACCCTTAACGGTAAATGCCGCATTAGTCAATCCGTCTGATCACGATAGCTCTCGACGGCGTTAAGACTGACGTCGTAGGCGAACCCTTTCCGACTCAGGTAGGCTAGCATTTTTTGGCGTCGCACCTTGTCCTCGAGTCGCCGCCAGCGGCGCCGCTTGCGCCGCAGGCAGCTAGATGCCAGCGCGTCCTCGTCGGCCCGGGTCAGCACGGACGCGATCACGCGCCCATCGATGCCCTTTTGTTTCAGTTCCTGTGCCATCAGGCGCGATCCACGCGGTGCGTGCCTGGTGCGGTCGTGGACCCAGTTCCGTGCAAACCGCTCATCGTCGAGATAGTTCTTGTCGAGCAATGTCGTCAGGGTGTGATCGACGGCCACACGATCGAAGCCTCTCTGATTCAACCGCTGCCGGACCTCCAAGACGCTCCGGTCCCGCCCCCCCAGCCAGCGTAGGGCGCACTGATAGGCGTCGTGCTTTTCCTGAGCGTTTCGAAGGTTATCGGCCTCGCCGGGCGCGATCCGATCGCCGACTGTGAATCGGCCGGCAGTCAACAGGCTGACCGTCGCCCAGGGCTGCCCGTCCAGATAAATCAGGACACGGTCGGGCTGTGACTTCAACCATTTTATGGCGGTGACGGCTTTATCCACCTCGCCCTTGCTCCCTCGATCAGGCGATCGCTTCCGAATGCGCAAACAATGGCGCGAAGAGCTCGCCGGCCAAGGTTTCGAATTCCCGCCCCCACGGGTCGTATCCCCTGAAAGCCAAAGCAACGTACGGATCGTCTTTATCGCCTGGAGACATGTCGTTGCCTTCCCAGGTGCGGCGGGCCATCCGTTGCGCCTGATCGGCGGATTTTCCCATGTCAAAAAACCTTCTTGCAAAAACCGGGGTGGCCCTCGGGAATACGGGCAGGGGTCGGTGAGCCGCCTGGAAATAATGATCCAGCAGCCCCTCCAGGATGGCGGCACTATCCCGCGTATATTCAAACCGACGGACTTCATCCCGGCAGATGAGCACGGTGGCGTCGGACGGTTGGCCGCTTGCGGCGGACTGACAGAAGACCAGGTGCTCAATCCAAGCGGCCATCAGGGCCCTGCCGTTGGCTCGACTGTAGCGGAAAATGACCGGTCCCTGGTGATAGAGGTTCGTGAAACGGCCGTCGATTCGAAATCCGTCCAGGGTCAGCCGATAGTGCCGGGGCGGTAGGGCCGGCTCGGTGGTGTAGGGACGGATGCGTTCGGCGAACGTTTGGACTTCCGCTGCCATTCGGCGGAAGACGGCCTGCCCGGTTTCGCTTTGGGGCAGGACGCCGCGGGCCTGCAGCAGACGGCGCGCTTCCTCCAGAGGCATATCCGCGAGAAATTTTGAGGTCAGCCACTGGCCCTCCCGGAATCGCTCCAGCCCCGTCAGCTCGAAAGCCTCCCGATCCTCGAATGGTTGCGTCGCTGTCCGAATATGAATGTCGAGCCGCCTTTCCAACAAAAACCGGCAGGGGTGAACCAAAGATTCCAGGAGGTCCTCGGGGGCCAACCGGAAAAAGCTGTCCGGGCACTTATCGAGGGCATAGGTCAGAAACGGCTTGGCATCCGGCCTTGCTTTGCGGGTTGCCGTCAGATGACGCGCCGCCCGGGCATGACCGCGGTCGTAGCTGAACAGCGCAGTGCCGTCCGATTGAAAATAGGCCGGTGAAAAGGCCTGCAAGCGGTGCTTGACCACCAGATCGGTTTCGCGGCAGTCGAAACCCTCCTGGAGATAGTCGATCAATTCACTCACCAGCACCGATGGGGGGCGCACCGAATGGTCGTGGGCATCGAACCCGGTATAGCTGATGTAAAGACAGCGGCGGGCGGATAGCAGCGCCTCCAGAAATAGATAACGATCGTCGTTGCGGCGGGATCGGTCCCCCAACCGTGGTGCCAAGGCCATCCGATCAAAACTGCGGGGCCGGTCCAGACGCGGGAACAGGTCATGGTTCAGGCCCACGAGACAGACGACTTCCGCCGGTATGCTGCGCATCGGCAGCAGCGCCCCGAATGTAACCCCTCCGGCGACAAAACCACCGCGATACCGCTCGCCCGGTAGCCTGCGGTGCAGATAGGCCCGAACGACATCGAGATCGACCGGTGTTTCCAGGTTCCCGACAAGCGTTCCCTGCCGCCAGTCGCTCAGCAAGCGTTCGAGGGTTTGAAAATCATACTCGAATCGTTCGTCGCGGACGAAAAAGGCTGCCAGCGCCTTGACCAGCAGATGATGCCACTGCTGCGGAGAACGGCGCTCGTCAAGCTTCCGGCTGAAACTGACCAGGGTTTCGATCCAATCGACCAATCGACCGATGAGGTCGACCTGGCTTGTCTGGATGCCGTCGTCCGGCAGCAGATGCTGAAAGAGCCGATCCGTTTCACTATTAAGGGCATACCCGAGAACAAGACGATCAAGTCCATGGCGCCAAGTATTGCCGTCGTCATCCGGAAGATTCCAGCGCGTTTTTTCGGCACCGTCAAGCCCCCAGCGGATCCCCACCCGGTCGACCATCTCGGTGATTGCCGAAAGATCCACGGCGTCGAAGCCGAAGCGCGCACGCAACGGTTCGAACTCAAGCAAATCCAGAATATGGGAGCGAGCGAACCGGGCGGCGCGCAGGTCCAGCAGGCGGAAAAAAGTGTCCACGAGGGGGCTGGCCGATGCCAGACAGCGGTCGGCAATCGTGAACGGCAGATAGAGTCGCTCGTCCCGTGGCACCCCGAATACGGCCTGGATGTAAGGGGCATAGGTTTCGATGTCGGGTGTCATGACGAGGATATCACGCGGTTCGATTTGCGGGTGTTCGTCGAGCAGGGCCAGCAGTTGATCGCGCAGGACTTCGATTTCGCGCATGGGGCCGTGACAGGCATGGATCTGGATGGAACGGTCGGACGCCTGGCCGTGGACGGAAAAATCAGCGGCGTGCCCATCCGTGGGGCCTGCGCCGCGATCATGCAGGTGCAGGAGATCGTGCTGCACCGCCTTGAGCCGCGTGTCCGGTACGACGTCCTCGAAAAGATCCTCCACCACACAGTCGAGATCGCCGAGCAGTGTATGGAACTCGCGTCCATGGCCGCCCATGGATGCCAGCAGCCGGTTGCCGCTTTCCAGATGAAGATCCCCTTGTTCGCCCTGGTCCCCGTCGTCGGGCAAACCGCGGCGCAGCCGCGCCATTTCACGATCGGAGGCGATGTCGGCCCAGTATTCCTGACAGGGGCTCAGTTGGTAGATATCGATGGTCATCGAGGCCGCGAGGGCCTGCAGGATCTGCAGGTAGTAAGCCGGCAGATAGGACACCCCGAAAAGCGAAACGTGCTCCGGAAGCCCGTTGGTCGGCACGACGACCCCGGGCGGTGCGTCGATCAGCTTTTTCCAAAGTGACGCCCGGTGGGGTTCAGCGGTTTCACCCGCGAGTCGCCGCCATAATTTCGGCTGCCAGGCCAGGGGGTCTTTGCTATCGGTAGGAAGACGCTTTTCCCAGTCAAGAAGCATCCGGGGTCGGAAGATGAGGTACTGGTCCAATAGGTCCGCAATCTCGGCGGCCAGCTGGAAACCTTTGACACCGTTGACGTCCTCTTCGAGATAGGCCCGTAGGTCGTCAAAGGCGGGATCATCCCCGACCAGGGCCGGAAGCAACCGCAGAACCCGGAAGATCAGCGCGTTGCGCTCGAACGGGTTGCGGTCGGTCCGGAAACCGAACAGGCGTTGGAAGACGTCTTCGGCAAATGCGTTGGGAAAGGGAAACTGGCCGTTGGCCGTGATGCCGTTCAGTCGTGCCAGGGCCAGTGACAGCCAGCGCTCCATGCCGCGGCTTTGAACCACGACGATGTCCGCCCGGAGCGGATCGCCGGGGCGCCTCAGGACGCCGGCAAGCTTCTCCGCCAGGGTCTCGAGGCGATTGCTGGTATAGAGGGTGAGTCCGGGCATGCGACGGGCGTGTCCTTTTGGCGGCTGACCAGCGCAGGATACCGGCCGGCCCGACGACCGTCAAGTCATCGTGGTCGCGGGGCGCCGGAAAAAATTATCGGCGCGCGTCAGACGCCCCGCCGCACGAGGGACCGGTCCAGCGGGCGGCCGTCCCAGGCATGCTCGAGAATCATCAGAAAATCGTCGTAATCCAAATCTTCGGGATTGAACAGGACCATGCCGTCGTCCAGCGCCGCGCGGGCAATTTGCGGAAGGACCTCTTTCGGCACCAGCGCTTCCCCGCGGGCGTTGCGAACCTCGTTCAGAAACCGCGGGTGACGCCCCTCGCAAGCCTCATGCAGCATTGCATTCAATTCGCGTATCCGACGGATGACGGCATCGGCACGATCCTCGCGTGGGGTTCGGGCATAGGTGTCGTCGTCGGCCAGGGCGGCGAGAATGTCAGCCGTCAAACGGCCGTTGCGGTGAAAATTGTATTCGAGGCCGTAGGGCAGCAGCATGGCCATGCAATTGCCATGGGGCACGCCGCAGACGGCCCCTAACGCATGCCCGATGCAATGCACCATGCCCACCAGGGAGTTGCCGAAGGCCATCCCGGCGATCGTGGCGGCGAGAGCCAGGGCCAAGCGGCCTTCCGGATCCTCGGGGGTGTCCATCACCCGGGGCAGATGGCCGCTGATGAGTTTGATCGCGGTCAACGCGGCGACGTCGCTGAGCGGGTTTTTGGCCAGACAGGTATAGGCCTCGACGGCATGGGTCATTGCGTCCATGGCCGTGGCCGCCGTGATGGCCGGTGGCAAGGTCAGGGTCATGCGCGAATCGAGGACGGCCGCATTCGGGATCAGAAACGGGCTGCCGAACGTCAGCTTGCGATGGCGCGCTTGGTCCTTGATGACGGCCGCCAGGGTGGTTTCCGAACCGGTGCCCGAGGTGGTGGGGACGGCCAGCAGGGGGCGCAGGGGGCGATTGAGTGTGCCGGAGCCGCAGAAAGCCTTGAGATCGTCGCTTTCCTCGGAGACCAGGATGTTGATCCCCTTGGCCGTGTCCAGGACGGACCCCCCGCCGACAGCGATCAGGGCATCGCAGGCCTGCTGCCGATAGGCGCCCGCGAGGTCGGTAACCGTTTCGATCGATGAATCGACGGGGACGCTGTCCTCGATGCTCCCGATAGCAATGCGCGCACCGATGGCGGCGGTCAGCACATCCACCAGACCGGCACCGGAAACCCCCTTGTCGGTCACAATGAGCGGGCGTTTTGCCCCCAGCCGGTCCAGAATATCGGGGATCGATTCGAGAACGTCGTGGCCGGCAACGATTTCAACGCTGCATCCATATTCGAAATAGACGGGCATGCTCATGGTGATCAACGCTTCCGTTCAGGTGGTCGACATCATTGACGGGCAGGGTCGGGCACGACGCCCCAAGCGGCCTGGAATAAACGCGCGATGGCCCCGGGTGCGATTGCCCTGTCTTCCGTCTCCACCGATGCAGCGACGGAATCGAGTTCTTCGCGTGTAAACCCGGCATCATCGAGCACTCGGGGGATCCGCCCGGCCGTATGACAAAAAAGGTCGTTTACGAGCGTCTTCAGTGCGGATGCCGTCGACATGGCTTGCTGTGCGGGCGGCGTGCTGGCCGCACGGTCCAACCCCACCAGCGCCCTCAGCAGATCGGCGGGCGACCAGTCCCAGTGACGCTCACCGAAATCCGCGGCCGCGGGCAGAAGGATTCCCAGCGCTTCGGAATAGCTCGTGCGGCCCGTGGCCGCCAGTCGCCTGGCAATTCGTTCCATTCGCCCCGGCGCCCGGTCGGCCAGGGCGCAGCCGGCCATGACGGCCGCTCCGGCCAGATGCATGCGTGGGGTCACGGCGTCGGGTAATCGTTCAACCGCATGCAGCGCGGCCACAGCCATTTGTACCGCATTGACGCCGTAGATGTCGCCCATGGGGTTTTTAGGCCGCGCCATGACGGTCTCGGCGCCCAGGGCCAGCGCCGTGATGCCGGTGGCCATCAGGGCTTCCTGTCCCGGCGCCCCCAGGGTGCGTTCGTCGATGCATACCAGATCCGGCATCAGCCCCACGGCACGCAGATCGGCCCCATGGATCGACGCGCGCCCGCTGGCCTCGTAGGCGGAGGCCGCCGCCGGAGCGATCAGGACCATGGGTTTGAGGCGCGACGCCATGCCGGCCATATCGGATGTCACTGCCCCGGGATCGTCCTGGCCGGTCGAAACCACCAGGTTCAGTGTCTTGGCCATATCCATCAACGGGCCGGCACCCATGACCACCAGGGCGTCGTGGTCACGGTCGCGGTAGATGGCGGCCAGCTCGCTGACAATTTCCCGGGAGGCCTTCGCGGGCAGGGCTTCGACCAACCCCAATGTCTGGTCGGTTTCCCGCAGGGCATCCACGAAAGCCCGGCTGCGGTTCTCGCGATGGGCGTTTTCATCGCTCAGCAAAAGCGGCCGGCACGCGTTGCGCGTAGCCAGTTCATAGGGAATATGCTCGAGCGCCCGCCGGCCGCAGATGAGTTTGACGGGACAGTTGAATTGCATTCGATCGGGTAAAGGCATGGGTGCCGCTCCAGACGGGGAAATGGATCGCAAATTAGTAGCCCAGCAGGGCGCGCCAGTAGATGCGGGTGCGGTGCACGCATTTGCGCAGCAGCGGCCAGCGCGGATAGCGCTTGACCGCCAAACGGGCCAGGGGCTTGGGCAGCAGGTAGACCTGGACGCGGTCTATGATCCGCACCACCGCGCAGGCATGGGCCACCTCGCCGTCGACGTTCAGGCGGTCCCTGGCGGTCGCCACCGGCGTGTTCTCCCGAAAGGTGAATGTCAGGAAACCGGCTTCAAGATGTTTGAAGGCCAGTTTGAGATCGACCGGGTCATCACCGATTGCCCTGCCGCGATAGCTTAAAGCGCCGTCGGACCGGCGTCCCACCACCATCCAGGGACCACGTTCGGCGACCCCCAACGCGAAAACGAAGTCATCCGGCAAGTCGGCGACCTCATCCATGATGGCGCGGTCCACCCGGGATGCGGCCTGAACCGCGCGGCCCATGAACCAGAGCATCACCGCCAGATAGGCCCGTTTGACGGGCTTTTTCCCGGGTTTGATTTCGCGGTAGGTCACGTTCATGGGTTTATCTCCCCACGTGATCGGATGCGATCACGGTGTTTTACACACGGGTTATCAGGCCGCGGCCATGGCGACCGCCTCCACCGGACAGTCTTCGGCACACTGGCCGCAGCTGATGCAATCGGCGGCCTCGGCCAGAAACGGATAGCCATGGGGATCCTTGTTGGTGCCCCGCGAAGCGGTCGCGATGCAGCTGACCGGACAGACATCCACACAGATCCTGCAGGCCATGCAAACTTTGTGATTGAAGACGGGTCGACGTTCGGATGTCATGGGCGCCCCTTTCACCGTTCCTTGCCGCGCGGGATCATTCATTGCCTCTGGATTGGGCCGACGCCTCGCGGGCCAGTGTCCGCAGCGTTTCCTCGGGCGGATGCCCGGTGTCCGCGTCCCAGCCGAACTGCCGCCAGTAATCGCGGATCAGGTTGTCGAGGTCCACCCTTCGGTTTTTGTTGGCCCCCTCGCACAGGGCCGGCAGACCCAACGAGCGTTGGGACGGCCTGTTTCGTCCGGGTGCGATCCCGTGCTTGATGTTGAAGGCCTGCTTCAGGGTCTGGAAAGCCGCTCCCATGGCCAGATAATCCTCGGGCGACTTGTCCCATCCTGTGGCCGCGTTGAGCCAGTCGAACAGCGGGAAGCGGTCGGCGCCCAGAAATGCCCCGAACAGACAGGCCCCGCTGCCGTTGATGACGTTGATGTACTTGCTGCAGGCCGCGCTGCAGACCGCTTTCAACTCGTCGGCCACAAATTTGCTGTTTTTCGAGTAGACGGCATCGGGTTTGGGCAGCGCTTCGATTTTTTTCCAGAGGCGGTACATCTCGTAATAGAGCTGCGAGCCGACGGTGTGTTTGCCGGGGCTGGCTTCGACGGCGTAATGCAGGGCATAACCCGGATCGAGACGGCCGTCGTGCATGGGAAGTTCCTGGCCGCCGGCCTGGATGGCGTAGTGGTGGGCGTCACGTCCGATGCGGCGCGCCGCCTGTTTGGTCCCGTCGGCCAGGATGTCGCCGATGCCCTCGCGCCGGATCATCATTTCAATCAGTGACCGGATCGCGGCCGCATCGCCCCAGGCGAGATCGAGCCCGCCGGTATCCGCCTTCGTGATCAGACCCTTTTCAAAGCACTCGATGGCAAACGCCACGGTGCTGCCGGCCGAGATCGAATCCATGCCCGCACGGTTGAGGATTTCATTGAGTTGGAAGATACTGTCGCGGTCGGCGTTCAGGCACAACCCGCCCAGGGCCAGCACGGTTTCGTATTCGGGCTTGTGGGTTTCCGCATAGGGACCTTGTGTGCGGCAGATGCCGCCGCAGCCGATGGGGCAGGCATAGCAGTGGTATTTGACGACCTCGCAGGCGCGAAACAGATCCGGATTGACGGTGAGCGAGCGCCGGGGATTGAAATCCCGGTTGCTTCCCTTCCAGTTCTTGATGGGCGCATCCCCCATTTCGACCGACATCTGGTTCATGGCGGACGTTCCCCATTTGCTCAGCATCATTTTGAAGAGCATGCCGTCCATGGCCGTCTGCGTGGGCATCACACGCATCAGCGTGCCGAGCCAGCGCATGATTCGGCCCGAGAAAAAGGGGATCTCCAGCGTGGCCCAGCGGCTGCAGCGGCGGCTGAGGGCATGGACCGTCTCGCGGTCGTGGGCTTTGATGCGGCGGGTGCCGGTCAGCACGACGGCCTTGAGGTTTTTGGCGCCCATGACCGCCCCTAATCCGGAGCGTGCCGCGATGCGACCGCGATCGGTGCAGACACCCGAAATCAGGGACCGGTTTTCACCGGCCGGTCCGATGCAGGCCACCCGTGGCAACTTTTTTTGATGATGGCGCCGCGTGAGGATCTCCTCGGTTTCGACGGCGTCGCGCCCCCAGAGATCGGCGGCGTCATGTAGCGTGGCCTTGCCGTTGCCGACCAGCAGATAGATCGGCTTCTCGCTGGCACCCGAAAAAAAAATGCCGTCGTAGCCGCAGTGTTTAATGGCCGGCGCCAACATGCCACCACAGTTGGCATCGCCCCACCCGCCGGTCAGCGGCGATTTGCCCACCAGCATCCAGCGTCCGGCAAACAGGCTGCCCGTACCGGTCAGCAATCCGGCGACAAATCCAAGCACATTTTCGGGACCCAACGGGTCCGCGCCCGCCGGTATCTGCCGATAGAGCTGATAGGCTCCGAGACCCATGCCGGCGAGATAGGTTTCGTATACGTGATCCGGGACGGTTTCCTCGTGGATGTCACCTGTCGTCAGGTTCACCTGCAGGATTTTGCCCGTGTAGCCTTTTGGCATCGATCCTCCTTGAATTATCAGGCCGGCAACGACAGGCCGGCAGATATCCGCGATCGGCAAACGACCGTAGCTGGCATGCCAACCATCTGTTGGCATAGCCCGAACATGTTTGTCAAATATTTTTTTCAGCCAGATGGCCGATAAAATGTACTTGTATTTATTAGGGTTATTTTATATGAACTTCAATTACGGAGGATTTGTGGATACCCGCAAGCGCCGTCAAAGACAAGACGGGAAAAAAGATCGCATCGTCACCGCCGCCGGCCGGCTCGCCGTGGAAAAGGGTTTGGACGGTTTCAGCCTGGCGGACGTGGCCCGTGCTGCCGGAATCAGCAAGGGCACCCTCTACTATTACTACCCCTCCAAATCGGGCCTGATCTTCGACGTAGCCGCCCGCCACGTCAATGAAATCACCGCTTTCATCCTGGAATTGATCGACGAGGGGGGGCCGGAGGCCGATCCCGCCGATTTGCTGGCGCTCTTTTTTCGCCAACATCAGGCCAATCGCACCCGCATGCGGCTGCATCTCAACCTGGTTCACAACGCCATGAAAGGCGATCGGTCGCTCGGGGAGCGCTACCAGGCCATCTACGCCCATTGGCGCCAGGAGGCCTGCCGGGCCATTGCCAAACTGCTGCCGGACAGTCCGCACCGGGAGACGCTGGCGAGCCTGATCATCACGACCGTCGACGGGATCAATATTCAAAGCATGCTGGGAATGGATACGCTTTCGACGGACGACATCGCCAGGTTTTTGATCGATGCCGCCTGAAGGTGAAGACGCCTTCGATCCTAAGGCCCCCCCCTATCAGGACGCGGACGGCCGTCAGGCCATCCATTGCGCCAAATGCTGCAGGGATCTTAAAAGCGTGTCGTAATCGAAGTTTTCCACACACACGCTGCCCTGAAACGTCCGCAGAAAGCCCTGCATCACCCCCTGATCCTTTGGGTCCAAACAATCGAGGGGCTGATGATCGCGGCCATTCCGCACCCCATGGACATGCAGGGCGTCGATGCGCGTATGCCATTGATCGATGGTTCGCTCCAGATCATCCCCCGACAACAGAAGGTGGCCGATGTCAAGGCAAAGCTTGAGATCGAACGTCTCCAGCACCGGACGGACCCACTCCAGGGGGACGGACTGGTTTTCGACCCTGAGACGCGACAGGTCGACACCGGCATGGGCGAGCCGCGCCAAGCCCGCGACGATCCCCTCCTCCCACCGTTCCCGAGCCCGGGCCGGGGGCCGCGCATCACCGTCCATTTCCAGATGCAGGATATCGAAAGTCGCCTGAAGCGGCGCCAGGCGTCGACAAATGCCGGCCATTTCATCGACGGCGGTTTGACGGCGGTCGGGATCCCAATCGAAGAGCGCTGCGTCCGTGGGTAAATGGACGAGATATCCCACCGCGTGTCTGGCGCCGAGGGCCTGCAATCGGGTGATCAGCGAACTTTCCAGGCGGACTGCCGGGCGGCTTTCGAAAAAGAGCAGTTCGATGTCGTCGACAAAGGGCCCCAGTAGATCAACATTGACATCGTAGTCGGCCGGATAGACAAACGATGGGCTGGCCAACCGGAAGGCATATCGATTTTTCCAGGATTGGGGAAGTTGAGGATATGCGGTCGGGTACATCGCTGAAACGCTCCGGTATGTCGGGGATGCCATGCGCCGGCGGTTCGGGAGCCGGAAGGCATCGAATCGATGGTTGCCCTCAGATATGGATCAGCGCGTGAATGCCCCACAGCATGAGCATCGCCAAGGTGGAAGTCGTCAGCATGAGCACGCCGGCCCGGACGATGTCAACGGGTTCGACATCGCGCAGGGAGGCCCCGATCCAGGGCTTCTCCACGATCCGGCCGTGATAGACGTTGGGCCCTCCTAGGCGAACCCCGAGGGCACCGGCAAAGGCGGCTTCTGCCAAACCCGCATTGGGGCTGGCATGCAATCGCCCATCCTGCCAACCCGTCTGCCAGGCCCGGCGGGCGTCCGATCCTGTGAGCCAAGCCCCCACGGCGGTCAAACCGACGGCCATTCGCGCCGGCAGCCAGTTGGCCGCATCGTCGATGCGGGCGGCGGCCCGTCCGAACAGAAGGTAACGTTCATTCCTGTATCCCACCATCGAATCCAAGGTGTTGATCATCTTGTAGGTCAGCGCCAGGGGCGCACCGCCGAGGGCGGCAAAAAACAGAGGGGCAATAACGCCGTCGACCATGTTTTCGGCCACCGATTCGAGCCCCGCCCGGCTGACCCCGGTTTCATCCAGGCGACTCACGTCCCTCCCGACGATATGGGCCACCATGCGCCGTCCCGCGGCAAGGCCCTCGGTGGCCAGGGCCGCACGGACGGCCAATCCGGCCTCAAGGAGCGAGCGGGTCGAAAGACTGTAGTAGACAAAAACCATTTCCAGAAGCCAACCCGCCGGAGGAGAGGATGTCCGGACCAGCCAAACCGCTGCAGCGGCGAGCAGCCATGTCAGAGCAATAAGGAAAACGGCAAAATAGCGCCCGGCGCGTTGCAGTGATGAAATGCGCCTTCGGAAGAAGGGTTCCCACCGTGAGATAGCGGCGCCCATCCAGCGCACGGGATGGGGCAGCCAGCGGGGATCCCCGGCCAGGAGGTCCAGCACGAAGGCCGCAGGCAAAATCAACAGGTCCAGGTTCGCAGACAAACGCCCGTATCTCCCGGCGGTTCAACTCCCGCCCGCTCAAACGGTTTTTCTCCGGTCATGATCAGACCGAAAGGTATTTTTGGAGCAGACCGGCGCATTTGCGGTTGACGTCCGGCGATTTGACCGAAATGCGGATGAAATCCGCGGACAAACCATTGAAATTGGTGCAGTCGCGGATCAGTATTTTTTCCGCCTGCAGACGGCGGCCGATTTCGTCGGCCCGATGCGGTGCCGGTAGCTTCAACATGAAAAAGCCGGTCTGGCTGGAGAAGACGGTGCTCCCCGTAACGACGCGCAGTTGTTGCGCCATGCCTTCGCGTTCAGCCCGAACGAAGTCCTGCGAGCGGCGCACGAATGCCTGGCTGAGCGCCTGGTTGCCCAGCAGGAAGCGAACGGCCGACTGGGCCAGGCTGTTGACCGCCCAGGGACGGGCCAAACGGTTCAACTGGGCGATGAGTTCGGCTCGACCGACAGCGAATCCGACCCTCAGTCCCGGGATTCCGAATATTTTGGACATGGAGTGCAGAACCAGGGCATTGGCCGGACGCTCCCGGATCAATGAGTATGCCTCGTGCTGCGGCACAAAAGGCAGATAAGATTCATCGATCACAAAGGTCGTGCGGGGAAACGACCGGCAGATGGACCGGATGCTGTCGGCGATCATCAGCTGCCCGGTGGGATTGTTGGGGTTGCACAGATAGACCGCGTCGGCCGAGGCGATCTGCGGGTACAGGTCATCGGGGTCGATCCGGAAGCCATCGTCCTCACGGGTATAGACGAAACGCGGCGTAAGACCATTCTGCCGGCAACCGTCCTCGTAATCGGCATAGGTGGGGCCGACAATCAGGACATCGCGCAGACCCAGCGCCCGGGGCAAATCATAGATGATCTGGGTGGTGCCGCTGCCGGCCAGGACCTCGTCGGGATGGATGCCGACGCTCGATGCGAATTCCCGCAGCATCCCGCCGGCATCCGCCTCGGGAAGCGCCTGGATCCGGTCGAGATGGCCCTCGAGATGCCGCATCAGTTCAGGCGGCGGCCCCAGCGGGTTGATGTTGCTGCTCATGTCGTCGATTTCAAGGGGATCGCATCCCAGCCGACTGGCCAGCCCATAGATATCGCCGCCATGACCGCCAATCATTGCAGCCCCCGCACGGCCAGCATCAAGAACAGGAACGCTTCGGTCATTTCGGTCATGGCCCCCAGCATATCTCCGGTAATGCAACCGATCCGACGCTTGTAGAACAGCAGCATCAGCCCCACGATCAGGCTGAAGCCCGTCACCAGGACCGGCAGCCGGGCGCCCAGGAGGCAGGACAGCGCCAGCAGGGGCAAAAAGCCGCCAAAGGAAGCGACGGTCAGCGGTGAGGTGAACAGATCGTATCCGGTGCCCTCCTGGGC
>JAAUYG010201460.1_pt1 | contig 30527 bp, 15 predicted proteins | sample 7278091 | NCBI WGS metagenome assembly JAAUYG01 (sample SAMN14350201, study PRJNA611818) | marine sediment metagenome | isolation source: surface marine sediment (0.6m) | place: French Polynesia: Moorea | collected 2018-08 | reverse complement strand
GTTGCTGAGTTCTTTTGCCGAAATTATCAGTTTATGGAGCAAAAGTGCTAAATTTACCATCAATCTGACTCTATTTAATCGCTTCCCCCTCCACCCTCAAGTTAATGAAATCGTTGGCGATTTTACCTCCATAACCCTGTTGGAAGTAGATCGATCGGTTGCCAATTCATTCACAGAAAGTACCCAACAAATACAGCAACAACTCTGGCAAGATTTAGATAACAGTTATATCGGTGGATTGGAGGTTCAGCGAGAACTCAACCGAAGGCGATCGAGCTATCAAACAATGCCAATTGTTTTCACCAGTACCCTGGGTTTAGAATCACTGGGACAGGATGTATCCATGCTCGATCGCTTAGGAGAGGTTGTTTATAGCATTAGCCAAACCTCACAAGTCTGGCTAGACTGTCAAATTAGGGAGCACGATGGAGCATTAAGCATTAACTGGGATGCTGTAGAAACACTGTTCCCAGAAGGTCTGATCGATGATATGTTTGGTGCATATTGCAACTTGCTCGATCGTCTAGCAACCTCAGATTTGGCTTGGAGTGAAACCGAGCGATCGCTACTCCCAGAAATTCAATTATCCCAGCGAAAGGCGGTAAATAATACAGATGCACCTATCAGCGAGCAAACTTTACACGGTTTGTTTATCAGCCAAGTTGAAGCCCGTGCTAACTCTACCGCCATCATTACTCCAGAACGCACCCTTACCTATAAGGAACTATACGATCGAGCCAATGGATTGGGACATCAGTTGCGCTCCTTGGGAGCTACTCCTAATACCTTAGTTGCTATAGTCATGGAAAAGGGATGGGAGCAAATTGTAGCGCTCTTAGGAATTTTAATCTCTGGGGCTGCTTATTTGCCAATCGACCCCACATTACCCGAAGAGCGACAGAAATATCTTATAGAACAAGGGAAAGTTAAGTTAGTTGTCACCCAGCCTCATTTAGGAAGTCGTTTGTCTTGGCTACATGAGGGCGATCGCTCCTGTTTGTATGTAGAGGATGAAATTTTTAACTGTAGTGCCTTAGAATCAGTACAAACGAACCGAGATCTAGCCTATGTCATCTATACTTCTGGTTCTACTGGTTTACCCAAAGGGGTGGCGATCGATCATCGAGGTGCAGTTAATACTATTCTCGATATCAACCAGCGTTTTCAGGTAGGAAAGAGCGATAAGCCTAACGGCATGGCTGAGTCCTTCGGACTTGCTTCGCAACCGCTACGCATTTTAGGTTTGTCAGCCTTAAACTTCGACCTGTCAGTCTATGATATTTTCGGCATTTTAGCGGCGGGGGGAACTATCGTCATACCTCCTGTGGATGCCCTCAAAGACCCTGCTGTCTGGCTAGATTTAATCGTTAAGCACAAAATTACGCTTTGGAATACTGTTCCCGCTTTGATGCAGATGTTGGTAGAGTATCTTTCTGTACAGCCGAAAACAAAATCATTACCCTTACGTTTGGCATTACTTAGCGGAGATTGGTTACCCGTCAGTTTACCAAGTCGGATACAAGAATTTTGTCCCGATGTACGGGTAGTGAGTTTGGGGGGAGCAACTGAAGCTTCGATTTGGTCGATTTGTTATCCCATTGAGAAGGTTAACCCAGATTGGAAGAGTATTCCTTATGGGAAACCTCTAACCAATCAACGCTTTTATGTCTTGAATGAGTTGATGGAACCTTGTCCGATTTGGGTACCAGGACAACTTTATATTGGAGGAATTGGACTAGCATTAGGTTACTGGCAAGATGAAGAAAGAACTAATGCCAGTTTTCTTACTCATCCAGTAACTGGAGAAAGATTGTACAAAACTGGAGATATAGGACGCTATTTACCCGCCCTAAAGGATACCGCTTCGCATAATGGCAATATTGAGTTTTTAGGACGAGAAGACTTTCAAGTTAAAATTAATGGCTATCGAATTGAATTAAGAGAAATTGAAGCCACATTAAAACAACATCCCGCTATTAAAAATGCGGTGGTGACTACTGTCGGAGAAGAACGAGGTAAGAAATCCCTAATAGCTTATGTAATTCCCGAAACTGAAAAACCTCGCGAAACTTCTAGTGAATTGCGTCGTTTTGTGCGATCGCAACTACCGAAATATATGGTTCCTTCGGTCTTTATGGTGTTAGAATCCTTACCTCTAACAAATAACGGAAAAATCGATCGGCGATCGCTTCCCTTACCCGATCGAACTAGACCAGAATTAGAAAAAACTTTTGTGGCTCCTCGCAACCAAACCGAGCAGTTATTAACTGTTACTTGGACAGAAGTATTCGAGCTAGAGCGAATAGGCATTTACGACAACTTCTTTGAGTTAGGAGGACACTCATTTTTAGCACTGCAATTAATCGGCAAAATTAATCAAAAACTCAATACGAACCTATCCCTTAATATACTTTTCCAGTATCCAACTGTAGCAGAGCTTGCCGATCGCATTGCCAAAAATACAGAGGCTTCAGCAACACCCCAATATTTAGTTACTATCCAAGAAGGTACTAAACCACCCCTGTTCTGTATTCACCCAGCAGGAGGACAAGTGATGGTATATCGCCATCTGGGGGCTTGTCTGGGAAGCGATCGCCCGATATATGGGTTACAGTCTCGCGCTATTAACGACCCTACTCAAGAGCATAGTAGTATTGAGGAGATGGCAAGCGAATACACCAAGGCTATTCGTCAAGAAAGACCTCAAGGGCCTTACTATCTCATGGGTTGGTCTATGGGGGGAGTTCTAGCGGTCAACATTGCCAAACAACTAGAACAACAGGAGCAAAAAGTTGCTTTTGTGGGACTTGTCGATGCCTTTTTAATTCCAGAGAATAACCCTACTAGAAAGCGAGATCCATTTGTAGAATTAGCATCCGTATTTGGCAGTGTGTTTGTTGAAGCTTTAATGGATTTAGATGGGAGCGAACAGCAAGTATTGCGAGAGACACTCGTCAATTTAGGTAAGAGCGATCGCTTACAGAAAATGTTGACTTGGGGACAAAAAAGAAATATTCTTGCCCATGATATTTCCCTCGATGTCTTACAAAAACAATTAACTTTAACTGAGATACACGAAAAGCTACTGGGCAATCACCGTGCTCCCAAAATTCAAACAAAACTTCATATTTGGTGGGCTTTAGACAGACTCGGATTTACACTATCTCATACCGACTGGGCAGAATATACCACAGGTGGCAGCTATACAAAAGCTCTAGTAGGCAACCACTTTAGCATTGTTAATCCTCCAGATGTGAAGATGCTGGCTCAAGATTTACAAGCCTGCTTGGAAGTAGTGCAATTGTCTGGGACATAAAACAACGTGAGTTCGGAGTTCGGAGTTCGGAGTGACCTTCGGTAGTCGCTTCGCGAACGGAGTTAAAGAAAAATGCTATGTTAGTCAACGATAAAATCAGTATTCCAGCCTTTTTGAAATTTCCGAACTTCTCAGTTTTTGACGAGCGACCCCGCGTCGGCGCAAGCGGTCGGAACCCGCGGAATTTTCAATCCGCAAGGGAACGCCGACCGAGCAAGGGAATGCGCGAGTTGGCTTCATAGAACTCAGGCTAAAACAAACCAAAAAACTAATTAAATTCAGTTTTAGTAACTTTTAAATAACAATGAGGATGCTTGAAAATAAATTAATGAAAGAATTTGATACTTTAGCCGAGTTATCTCGCATACAGGCTCAGGAATTTCCCGAGGCTAAAGCCCTGATATTTAGAAATGAATTTCTCACCTATCAACAACTAGATCGCAATAGCGATCGCCTGGCAAATGCTTTGCTAGCACGAGGAATCAAAGCGCAATGGCGAGTTGCTATCTTAGCCCAAGACTCCCTCAAAAGCTATGAGATTTTATTTGCCTGTGCTAAAATTCAGGCGGTTTTAGTCCCAATTAATTGGCGTTTGGCTGCTTCTGAAGTAAGTTATATCCTCAACGATGCTGAGGTAGAACTTCTTTTTGTTGGTTCAAAATTTCACAATCTAATTACATCGATTGAAAACGAGCTAACTAATATTAAAACTGTCATTTCTTTAGAAGAAAGTAGAGAAAATTGGCTTAACTATAGTCAATGGTGTCAGCAGTATAGCGATGCTAGTCCCGAAATTACTATATCCCCTGATGATGTTGCCTTGCAGCTTTATACTAGCGGTACGACAGGACGACCTAAAGGCGTTCAACTAGGACATTACAGTTTTTTTGCTGTAGCCAAAGAATGGACTCGACAAGGGCAAAATTGGCTGAATTGGCGGCAAACTGACAAAAGTTTGCTCGTCGTTCCTTTCTTTCATATTGGGGGATTATGGTGGGCTATTCGAGGTTTGGTAGTTGGGGCTGAAAATATTTTACTCCCAGCTTTTAATTCGATGGAAGTACTTGAAGTTATGGAAAAATATCGCATTACTAAAGCAGCGATGGTTCCAGCAATGATTCAAGTTGTACTTTCAGAACCTCAATGCCAAGAAACCGATTTTTCATCTCTAGAATATGTCCTCTATGGTGGTTCGCCAATTGCCGAATCGTTGTTAAGAGAAGCAATGAAAACCTTCTCTTGCGATTTTGTGCAAATTTATGGCATGACTGAAACGGGAAATTGTGCCGTATGTTTACCAGAAGAAGCTCATACTTCTAGCAATACTAATTTATTAAAATCTGCGGGTAAGCCTTTTCCTGGGGTAGCAGTCGCGGTTGTAGATAGCGAGGGAAATAAACTTCCTCCCTCTCAAATTGGGGAAATTTGGCTTAAGTCTCCCGCTAATATGATCGGCTATTGGAAATTACCTGAAGCAACAGCTAAAACTTTAAGAGATGGCTGGATTCATACAGGAGATGCAGGATATGTTGATGATGAAGGCTACATCTATATTTGCGATCGCGTTAAAGATATGATCTGCTACGCTGGCGAAAATGTCTATCCCGCAGAGATTGAAAATATTTTGTACGAACATCCCGCCATTGCCGAGGTAGGGGTAATTGGCGTTCCCGATGAAGATTTTGGCGAATCGATTAAAGCGATCGTAGTTTTAAAACCCGACAGGTCGGCAAAGGCACTAGAAATTATTAACTTTGTGCGGGGTAAACTTGCCGACTTTAAATTACCCCGAAGTGTTGAGTTTGTGCAATCCTTACCCAGAACGCCAAGTGGAAAAATACAAAAAGGCAAACTGCGAGAAAAATACTGGCAAGGCTATCAACGCAAGGTCAATTAACAGCTGACTTTGTGAGTTCGGAGTACTCGCTACGCGAGACGCTACGCTACGGAGTTCGGAGTTCGTAATTCGGAGTTATGATTTTTTTCTCGAACTATGCGAGATAAACAAGGAAAGAATGAGCCATTCATCCCAAATCCGATTCTCATACCCCCTTTATCTTTCTAGTCTGTGTAGGCAGATTTTGTATATATTGTGCTGTTTTTAACCTGTAAGTTATAAGTGGGTTTTGACAACAGGATTTGGTATCAGACACATAAAAACTTATAAATTGTGATAAATTTCTGAGTTTTTAGCCTTGTCGAACTCTTAGGAAACAAATTGTTTCTCTCAGACATAACGAATTAAATTCGTTGGACGCTCACGTTAAGACAGTCTCTAAGAGGCGGTTTGTTCATAATTCCTCTGCAATTAATCTAAAATTTCTCTATGGCAAGATCCAATCCTTCGGGAGATAAGCAAGAAGCTTTTTGGCAACCGCTAAGAGTTCGTAGCTTTCTATTTTTATTTATTGGGGAAAATATTTCTCTTCTGGGTAACCAATTTTATTTAGTAGCATTACCGTGGTTGACACTACAGTTAACGAATTCTGGAGTTAGCTTAGGTACAGTCTTAATGGCAGCAGCAATTCCCCGTGCTACTTTATTGTTATTGGGGGGTATTGTAAGCGATCGCCTGAAACCCCGCTTGGTAATGATAACTTCTAATGCTTTACGCGCTGTAGTTGCTATTTTACTAACAGTAATTGTCGCACTTCAGGCGATACAACTATGGCATCTTTATGTATTTTCAGTTTGTTTTGGCATTGTAGATGGCTTTTTCATCCCAGCCTCAAAAGCGATCGTACCGAGCCTTGTTAAAAAAGAGTTGTTAGTAGCAAGTAACACCTTGATTCAAGGAACGAATCAGCTAATTTTAACTCTCGGTCCAGTTGTTGGGGGATTACTAATCGCTACTATTAGTATTGAAAGTGCATTTGCCATTGATGCAGTAACTTTTATATTTACTACGATCCTTCTGTTGTTTGTCAAAGGTTCTATCGATGGGAATATAGAAACACTACAAACCGTTGATGATTTAAATTCAAAGAATTCAAATTTAAGCAGCAAAATTTGGAATTTAATGGCTGGCATTCGTGAGGGAATCAATTATGGATGGCACAACTTAGCCCTGAGAACAGTTTTACTAGTCGTTATGGTATACAATCTAGTTTTTATCGGTCCTTTGCAAATTGGTGTTACATCCCTAGCTCATAGTCGCTTTTCTGGCGGTGCAGTTGCTTTGGGGATAATGAATTCTGCTTGGGGTGGTGGTGGCTTATTAGGAGCATTAGCACCATCATTATTCCGAAATATTCCCAGACTTGGAATATTGATGTTAATTCTGGGAACGATACAAGGCACGAGTTTAATGTTTCTTGGTTTTGTCCCAAATGTAGCCTTAGCTAGTCTAACAATCGTCGTATTAGGATTCTGTAGCGGCTTTTTTATTGTGACGGAAATAACTTGGATTCAAAAGCGAACCCCACCTGCAATACTGGGAAGAGTTATCAGTTTGAGAATGCTTTCTTCGTTTGGGATTGCACCTTTTTCTTTTGCTTTAGCAGGCTTGCTAGTTGATTTCAATCTGACGATTCTTTTCAGCCTTACAAGCTGTATCATTCTGATTTTGATGGCATGGTTAGCAGCTAATCCATCTGTGCGGGCGATCAAATGACACGGTATTTCTTTATCGGGCTTCGCCCTTGAAGGCGCAAAGGCTTTAGCCGCATGCAGTTGTAAGGCAGATGGCACAAAGGCGCGGCCGTTCGCTGCATGTAGGTTTGATACCATTTCTCAAAAGTAACGAGAGACTTAGTAAAAGCAAAGAAGTCAGAAGTCAGAAGTCAGAAGAAACAAAAATTTGAGATTTTTTTCCTAATAAGAAATAATTCTCTATTTATAAAGTAAATGTGCGCTTAGATCTCTTTCTGTTTAGAAGCTAGAAGTATCCAAGCGCACCAATAAATGACAGAGCAATCTATCGAGAATAGTTAAAAATATTAAAAATAATAGTTAAGCAACAGTTGCTAGCTCATTTGTTACTAACTGTTTCTCCCCTATTGGAGTACTGCTGTAATATAATTGATACCAGTTAACGAATTTTTCTATTCCCTGGGCAATTGAAGTAGTTGGTTTAAACCCAACATCTGCCATCAACTCATCCACATCTGCATAGGTAGAAACTACATCTCCTGGTTGCATAGGCAAGAGATTTTTCTGGGCTGATTTACCCATTGTTATTTCAATAGTGTCAATAAATTGATTCAACTCTACTGGATTGTTATTACCAAGATTATAAATTTTATAAGGAGGTTGATTTAATGAACCTTGGGGGTTCTTAGCGATAATTCTGGTCACTCCTTCGATGACATCATCAATATAGGTAAAGTCACGCTTCATCTTGCCAAAATTATAGACATCAATGGGTCTACCTTCGTCGATCGCTCGAACAAATTTGAAATAAGCCATATCTGGTCGTCCCCAAGGGCCATATACTGTAAAGAAACGCAAGCCAGTAATCGGCATTTGATATAGATGACTGTAAGCATGAGCCATTAGTTCATTGGCTTTTTTGGTAGCTGCATACAGAGAAACTGGACGATCTACGTTATCGCTAACAGCAAAAGGAACTTTGGTATTAGCACCATAAACGGAACTGGAAGAGGCAAAAACTAAATGTTTAATTTGACCATGACGACAACCTTCTAAAATATTGGTAAAGCCGACCAAGTTACTATCAACATAGGCATGAGGATTTTGCAGAGAATAACGAACTCCAGCCTGTGCAGCTAGATGAACAACACAATCAAAGTTATGTTCTTGAAATAGTTCGGTAACCAATAGGCGATCGCTGATATCTAAATAATTAAACGTAAATTTGCTGTAGGGTAACAATTGCTCTAGGCGAGCTTTTTTGAGACTGACATCATAGTAACTGTTGAGATTATCAATCCCATAAACTTGATTTCCTTCTGCTAATAATCTTGTTGCTAAATGGAAGCCAATAAAACCAGCTACACCAGTAATTAAAATTTTCATTTGTAATTTTCTTGGTAAGGTTAATGATTAGGAAATTTTGTAGGCAATAGGTAATACGGAACAGTAAAATTTATTAATGGTCGTAGCTTATGAAAAGTAAACTGATTACCAAATTACTGATTACTAATTAATAGTTTCGTTCTGCTCAATGAAAGTGATATGAAACTTATGTGAGAGATTTTTCATTTGCGATTTTTAAAACCGAAATTCAGTTCTCACTGTTCCTACCCAGAGAGTATTACCATCGTCGGTGTCAGGATTGATAATGGTAAACACTCCAGGAGTAATTTCGATCTGCTTGTTGATTTCAATACGGTATAAAGCTTCGATGTGGAAGGATGTTTCTTCGGCAATTAAACTACTATCATCGTGATTGGCGATCGCAGGAGGAACACCAATAATAATTCCTCCCAGATTATTTTCTGCGCCTAAATCGGGGAAAGCAAAGGTTAAAGCACCATTGAGAATAGTTGCATCAGCATTACCTCCCTGTTGTTGTTCGGCGTAGGTATAACCAAACCACCCTCCCACCTCAAAACCAGAACTAACTTCCCAGTTGACTTGTAAACCCAAATTATCAGCAGTAGTAGCATTGTCCCCAAAGGGTTGGTTAGACTCTTCTAGTCCCGTAGATCCCATCAAATTAACATCATCGGTACGTTGATAAGTGTGGGTATAAGTTAAAGCAAAAGCTAATTCGTCTTCTGGTTCAATTACCAATTGAGCGATCGCACTGGCAGAACTATCAAATAAACCTCTACCATTTTCAGGGTTGGCGACATCTTCATTATTAATTAGATAACCAGCATTGGCTGAAATTTGTTCGCTAAATTCTTGTTTGATGCCGATTCCTGCACCTCCAGAACCACGTAAAGTAGCGGGATTTCTTCTGGCAAAACGTGATAATGCACCACTACCACTACTAGAAAAAGGATTTAAAACTTCTCCAATATCATTAAGACCAACTCCTGTCGTACCCAGGACTATCTCGGTGCGATCGAGAGAAAAAGTATAAGACAATTCAGCAACTTCAATTTGATTTTCGCTACTGCCATCAACGCTTAAACGGCTTAATAATGTATCTGTCACATCATCTAAGCGTCCAATATCTCTACTTTCTAAGCGAATTTTAAGTAGATCTCGACCATCAAAACTAGTATCAAAATCTAATCTAGTTCGATAACCAGAAAAAGTTTGGCTATTGTCTTCTTCTTGTCCAAAACTATCCGCTACGAAGAATAAAACTTGACCAATAAGTTTAGTTGTCGTGGAAAATTGCTCGGATTGTAGTTGAGTTAGATTAATTTCAATTTCATCTACTTTATTTCTTAATTGAGCTAATTCTGGAATAAAATCTTGTTTTAGTCTGCGCCAAATACTTAAGTCTTGTGGAGTGATTATATTTTCCAGCTGTTGAAAACAGTTATTTAACCCGACAGCAAATTCATAACGAGTAAGAGGGCGATTATTATTATTATTTTGAAATTCTGTTGTGCAATTATAACGTTGAGCTAAAGATTTTAGAGCTAGATATTCCCAATCAGTAGTTTGAATTCTTTTTAGTTGAGATACAGAGGTGATTGACTCTAAATCGTTAGCTAAAGTGATAGGAGAAGCCAAAAAAGATGTAATTGCAATAGTTCCTAAGTTCATAATTACACCAAAAAGTTTTTTCATTAACTAATATAAAAATTCAAAAATATTTCCAATACAAATTATAGATGAATTGGTTATCATCGCAATTATATATAATTAATTTATTATTTAAATTACTTTTAGATAATTAGATATTTTTTCAGAAAAAATCAAACTAAAAGCTTACTTTTAGTCAAAAAAAATCTTGCTTATTAAACTTAAGTACTGACTATCTTAAAACTCTAGCAATCAATAAGAGCGAATAATTTCCCGAACAAAATTAGGTAAGGCACTATTAAATTCCTGTTTAGATCTTGGTTCTAAACTAGCAATAATATGCTGATAGGTAATAGCATGATGCAAAGCACACAAAGGCTTGGCTATTTTCCAAGCTTCAAGTAAACGTTCTTTTGATTCATAATGTATCCATTGACTTAGATATGCATCTTGTAGACGCTTTTTAGATTTCCACTTCCATAAACCTTTTAAGCTACCAAAAAACGATTGATGATTGCTTTCGAGAAACAACTCAAACAGATCGAAAAATGGATGAGATACACAACTATCCGTCCAATCAAAAAAAAGATAATTATCCTTACGTAACGCAACATTATTTAAATGCAGATCCCCATGTACCAATGTCTCTGGTATTTTATAACTAGCTAGTTGTGAGCATAAGTTTTTGAGTTTTGGAACTAGAATATGTAGTTGCTCGATTTCTGCTGTTGATAATTTAGATAAGGCATCCTCGTCATTCACCAAAGGATCGATTTGAGATTGTAAGATATCCAAACGTCGATCCAAACATCCTACAGCTAATAGGCGCTCGCGCTGTTCGATTGACTGAATCTGAATTTGAGCTAATAAACGATAAATATCTTGCTGCACTTTTAGAGATACATTGCCACCAATCGGTTCGCCGAAATCTTCTAATAGCATCCAGTGACGCTGGCGATCGATACTAATTACAGTCGGCATATGCCTGGGAAATAAATTGGCTAATTCTACGGTAACTACTGGTTCAGCGCAAAAAAGAGGTAAGGTAGAAGCCTGCTTAAAATATATGTTTCCTGCTGTAGTTTTAACCTTTAAAACACAAGATATTGACCAACTTTTAACATAGTCTACAGGAGCAAGTTGTTGATACTCTAATTTTTCTAACTCTTCCTCAATCCAGGCTGAAGCCTCACTAAACCAACCAGGTTGCGCCCAAGGTGGGCGAAGTTTGGGAATATTACTACTTTCAAGCTCAATTAAATATTCTTCAATTAGTGATTTCTGTTCTGGACAAGTAAAAGATAGACTGTTCAAAGTTTTGCGATCGCACCAAGTCCCAACATTTGTTTCGTCAGTGGGATTATGTTGCTCCAACAGATATATACCTTGGATTTTACGTTGTTGGCGATCGACTTGATAACTAGCATAATTTAAAATATTTACTGGAATACTAAGTTCTTGCTCCATCGCATCTTTAATGGCTTTAAAATTACTGGGCCATATTCTTTTAGTAATCTCAATGCGAGGTAGATAATAATTATCATTGCTCGATCGTATTAATACCTTAGCTTCAGTGGGATGGAGTAACAAGGCATAGAAATAGGATTTCCAAGACTTAAACAGCATCATATTCTTGAAAAAGAAAAGATATTTTTAGTGACAACATCAGTTATAAGTCATAAAATAAAATCTATGCAATTTTTGCTCAAGATTATATAAGTTTAATTGCCAAAACTTAATACCATCAATAAAGAAGTTACTCTCTACCAAGTATAAGAAAAAAAATCAAGAACTATAACTAAATTGCTGATTGATTGGCAAAATACCTTGTAAAATAGATTGCTGATTAGCTTGAGGATAATGAATAACACTCAGATAATTTGTAGTATCTAAAAGAATAGGAAGTCCTAAAGTTTTTTGTAAAATTTGACAGATAATATTTTCTGACACAATAATTAAACCAGTAACCAAATTTGCTTGCTCGGAGATATAGCTGGACTTTTTTTGAGGCAAAAATGTCTTTTGCCAGCTTTCAACAAAGTGGTTTTGATCTATTTGTAAATGTATTGATTTGTTACTAATTTTCAAAAAATCAAGAGCTAAAGATTTTGATTGTCGAAAATTATCGGTCACAATTAAATCAATTAGGTTTTGGCGAATCAATCTTGGCAAGAACGAAGATGGTAATAAGTTTTCTGCAACTGTATTAGATAATAATAGCCATCGCCAGCCTCTTTTCCCTGCTTTGAGTTTAGGTAAGTTTTCTCCTAAATGGTCAGTAATATTTAAATAGGTTAATATGCCATGATTACTAGATGTCAAAGGAAATTCTAAGCAACTAATTCCGCAATTAGACTGTTGTATGCTGTGATAATTTTCTGGATTTAAACCCACTGCTGTACTGATTAATGCACGATTTGTACCACCGTGGGCAACAATTAAAATAGTTTGACCGCGATGTTGATTAACAACTTCTTGCCAAAATTGTCGTGCTTGTTGAAATAATTCTAAAACAGGAAAAAAAGTGCTATTGAAAGTAAAAAGATGTGGTGTTGATTGCCAACAACGATAAGCTTCGGGAAATTTTTCTTTGACCTCTTGATAAGATAAACCCTGCCAATCTGACATATTAATTTCAGTTAATTTAGGTGCGATTAATACAGGGGGTACATGATTAGTTGTTTGCTTTAAAGCATCAATAATTGCTTGAGTAGTTTGCTGAACTCTGATGAGAGGACTACTATAAATTGCATCAAAGGTAAATTTTTGTAGTGCTAATCCCGTTTGATAAGCAGCTTCATGTCCTCTCTGGGTCAAAATTGATTCATCGCTACAGCCTTGATATCTACCCTGTTCATTGTAGGTTGTGCGGGCATGACGGACAAGGATTACTTTGGTGCTTGTTTGAATAGAGGATGTAGTAGAAAAAACATTATTCATATTTGATTTTGATTACTGATTAACGGTATTGAACTGTTTGTTGTAGTCGGTAGAGAGTTGCATAATGTTTTCCTCTATTTATTAATTGTTGATGTGTTCCTTGTTCTAAAATTTTTCCGCCTTCGAGATAAAAAATTTGATCGGCATTTTTGGCGGTTCTTAAATCGTGAGTAATTAAAAAGGTAGTTGATACTTTAGTTAGACGATCCAAAGCATCGGTGACAATGCGTTCACTATGGTTATCCAATCCGACTGTGGGTTCATCAAGAATCACAATAGGAGCTTTTCTAATCGCTGCACGAGCGATCGCAATACGTTGTCTTTGTCCTCCAGAGAGAGTAGCACCTCTTTCTCCCACCACGGTATCGTAGCCTTCTGGCAGTCCCATAATGAAATCGTGGGCGTTAGCTAAACGGGCAGCAGCTTCTATTTTTTTGTTAGTAGCATCGATACAACCATAAGCGATGTTATCTCTGATGCTAGCGGCAAAAAGAATACTGTCTTGCAGAACAATACTGACTTGTTTTCTCAGAGAATCAAGGGTGTATTCTCTGACATCTTGTCCATCAATCAAAATTTGACCTTCTTGAGGATCATAAAGACGCAACATTAAACTAACCAGAGTGGATTTACCTCCGCCAGAAGCACCGACTAAAGCAACTTTTTGTCCAGGTAAAACCGTCAAACAAAGATTATTGAGAGTATTAGCTTGATTTTTATAGGCAAAACTAACGTTACGAAACTCGACTATGCCGCGAAAAGGATGAGCAGGATATGACCATCTAGAATCTCTAACTTCAGGTACAATTTCTAGTAGATCGACAATTCTTTCTCCTGAGGCGATCGCTTTAGCAATTTGCCCCATATATTTTGCCAGTTGGCGCATGGGTTTAAACGCTACTTTGAGATAAGTGATAAATACTAATAAATCCCCAGGAGTTATTGCCCCCTGTATTACCAGTTGTACACCTCGCCAGAGAACAAAAGCGGTTGCTATAGCTACTAATATCTCTACAGTTCGTTCTTGTCCTGCCTTTAATTTCTGAGTTTGCGCACTTTCATTAAGGCTTTTTTGGTTTTGTTTGGCAAAGGTTTTGGATAGTCTAGACTGGAGAGATAAAGCTTGCACTACTTTAATCGCACCTATAGCTTCGGCTGCGTTAGCTGCCATTACCCCTTCCCTTTTACGTTGTTTTTTAGCAACTTGATGAATACGTTTACTCATGGTTGCGGTAGTAATTAAAAATAGGGGAAAAATAAGTATAGCGATCAGGGCTAATTGTAAATTGAGCCACATCATTACTACCAACATCCCTGTCATGGTTAAGACATTAGTAAGCAACGGTAAAGCTGCAACTACAGTTACTTCTCTTAGTCTTTCAATGTCGTAAGTAACGCGAGTGATTAAATCTCCTGTTTTGGCTTGGTTATGAAAAGAGAGAGAAAGGCTTTGGAGATGAGAGTACAAATTAGCCCGTATTTCACTCATAACTTTGGTAGCAGCTACCGCCATCCCCGCCGTACTAACATAAGCCATTGTGCCTCGTAACAGGGCAATAATGACTAAAGCAATGACCAAGAAAGTTAATAGGGTAATGACATTAAAGTTATCTAATAAAGGAATTTGTAAACTTTCTACTTGAAATTCTTTAAAGATAATCTCATCAAAAATGAATTTGAGAGGCCAAGGTTCGAGAATACGAAACCCAGTTTCTGCTAATAATGCCAGGAAGGAAATAGTAATTAATCCTCCCTGTTGGCGAATTTGCGGCCAAAAATGCTTAAGGATGCGTTTGATACCCGAAACTCCTTGCTGTAAATTCTGGGGACGCTTCTTTTTCTTCATGTTTAATTCTTTATTGTCACTTTTTCAGGGGTATAGCGATTGCTAATATAATGATTCAATTTTCTTTCGCCTGAGACTAACCATTTTTCCAGCCAATTATAATAGCCACCCAGAGACATTTGACGCACTAGAGGGCGTAAGAAAGCTTTATGGCGACGTTGTCCTAAACGTCTATAACGTTTTTTGAAATATTTATCTTTCTTGACTAAACTCCACTTCTGCATGAAATGTTCTAAACTAGCTACTTCCCAAGCATCACTCCAGCGCAACATAAAGTAGGACAGATCTGACAACTCAAACCCAGAATCATTTACATAAGTAACTACAGAGTCAGTTTCACAGTAAATTTTGCCTCCTGCATTAGTAACAGTCATAGAGAAATCGATGTGTTCTCTGGTATTGAGTAATTTTTCATCTAGTAAACCAATTTGGTTAAAAATATCAGTGCGGACTAACATACAATGAAACTCAGCAAATTCGCATTGTCGGCGTTGAAGTTGGTCTTGGACATCACCAACAAGACGATTAACGAAATAATGTTTTTCGTGAACTTTGCGCCTCATTTTGTCATTTTTGACTTCTAAAACTATCCGCGCTTCTCCTCCTGCTAAATGAATTTTGGAATGTAATCTTTTGCCAATACAAACCAGGGGACAAACTACATCTGCGTCGGTTTCTTCAGCACATTGCATTAGTTTTTCCAGCCAACCTGGGGCGACATGAATATCGTTATCAACAAAAACTAAGTATTTAGTTTTAACGTGCTGTAAGCCAATATTTCTAGCTTGGTTAGGAGAAAGATACTCTTCAGTTCTAATTAGCTTAAATTGTTTTTGTTCTGCTTTCTCTTCGAGATATGTTTGAATTTTTTCGGGAGAATTACCATCAACATAAACTAGAGAGAATGGATGATTAGTGCATTGATAAATGCTTTCTAAAGATTGACGGCTATAGCTAAAGCGTTCTCTGGGTACTACTACTAAAGTTACTTCTGATTTATTCATTGGTCTAATTTGTTTGTACTTTAGAATGGGTTGAAAATAGGAGGCGCCAAGGCGATTCGTTTTGCCGCATGCAGACAGAGGAGAAGATCTATTACTGCTGACTTTTAGACTGCAAAAATTTCCACTTCGGGGTGAGTAGATACTGATAAAACGTGATTATAAACTTTTGCCCAATTATTTTGTTCGATCGCCGGATTTAATTCTTGTAAAACTTTTTGTTTAGCTGATTTACCAAAAGCTTGTCTTAGCAAAGGACGATTAATAAATTTGGCGATCGCAATTGTTAATTCTTCACTGGAATAGGGATTAACTAGGAAACCATTCATCCCATCTTCAATAATCTCTCCAATCGCATCAACATTAGTTCCTACGATTGCTTTTTCTGCTAACATGGCTTCTAATAAAGCATTAGGACAACCATCATTAAGAGAAGGAATAGTAAAGATATCTATATAAGGTAAATATGCCAAGGCTTCATCACGACTAATTTTTCCCGTGATCACAATTTTGTCTTGCAAGCCACTATTAGCTAATTCTTGCTCCCAATATTCTCTTTCTTTGGCAACAAATTCTCCGACAAATAAGAGGGTGAATTCTGTTTTTAAACTCTGACAAGCATCTAATAAGTATTCAATGCCTTTTTTATCACGGAAATTGCCTACAGATCCGATAACTTTACCCCGCAATTTATTGACTAAAGATGGTGTTGGTAAATTGTCAAAATCTACAGGGGCAATAGAATTTAAGAAAGCAGAAGATTTGTAAGTAATTGCAGGAGTAAATAGTTTGGCGCGGTGCATCAAATCTCGACTAACAAAAGTAGTCCAAGAAGAGTTTTCTAAAGTCCAAGCAATTTGTTTTTGCTGCTGACAATCAAAAATATGTTTGTGTAAATCTGCACCACGAACACTATTAATAGCTGGTAGACCATTTTCTTTAGCTAACATAGTAGTTAAGAAACCAGTTTCGTTAATAAAGAAAGCATGAACTACATCAAATTGATATTGCTTATGGAGAGTAGTTAGCTGTCCATATATATCCATTAAATAGTCTTGATCGCGGGCAACGGTAGAACGGATAGCAGGATATAAACGATGGACGATAATGCCATCTTGTTCACTAGTTTGACACTGAGAACGTCGAAATTCTCCAGCTTTAGCTAACTTTCTTTCTTTACGAAATACCGAACGAAAAACTGCTACGTGAACTTGATAACCTAAATCTTGTAGTAATAAAGAGATGCGTTTGGCAGATACTCCTACACCACCGACATCAGGGGGAAATTCTTGAGCAGTCAAACAAATTGTTTTAGTGATTTTCATTATTCTATAATTTAGGTAATAGAGAATCGTTAATTGTCGATTATTAATTTTTAGAAAAAAACCCTGGGGTTATTCAAAAAACTGTGAATGTTTTATTGTTATTAATTATTGGTCTTAGTAGTTTTGCAATCCTCAATGAATCATTTGTGAAGTTTTGATGAGAGGAATCTCATGAAAGTACCATTCTCAACAAGTAGAGATTATTAAGAATAAAAATTAGAATTAAATTAATCTAATAACAATTCTCAGACTCATGAGGTACGCTCAATCAACCATCAACAATTAACAATCAACAAAAACCAAGATATAGACTGTACCTCATAGATATGAGAATCGCTATATCTCCTTTTGTTAATAGAGAAAGCGCTTGATTGTTAATGAATTACACTGCCACTAAAGATTTAGTAGTTAACTGACGTAAACAGTTGGCGGTATTATGAACACCATCTAAATTAAGATTCAATGCAGTAGGCTGTTGTTGTAGATAATCGATAATGTTTTGAGCAAACTTTTCTGGCTGTAGATCTTGGCTATCAATCATTTTTACTCTGCCAAGATTGTCTAATTTTTGCACACGAGTTTCTTGTTCTTTATCGTTATTTCCTTGAAATGCCATCATCATCGCTTTGACACCAGTACTTAAAATATTCATAGTGGTGTTGTAGCCAGACATTCCAATAGATAAGTCTGCCTGTTGCATATAATCAAGCAAATTAGAAGTGTAGCGTTCAACAGTGATATTATCGCGATCGCTGGTTATATTTTGCAGCTTCTGAAATACTGTATCAGGACAAAATGGCCCAGTAAATACTTGTATTTGATGAGGAATCTTGTTTTTTAATAGAGGTGCAGTTTCCGCCACACATTCTAATAAATCGTGTCCAAATCTTCCCCCGCCAACACTAACTAAAATTAATGGCTTTCTTGGTAAGTTAATTTCTGCCAATGTCTTTAATTTTGGTACTGGTTGAACCACATAACCTGTGTAATGTACTGGACAATTTAAATCATTAACACGAGAAAAACTAAGATTAAGCTTAACAAAATTAGGATCGCCATGAATTAATAGCATATCAAAATACTTATTAATCAAACGACAAACCTTCTCCTCATGACGTTGTTGATTTTGTTTAGTTACTACAATATCTCGAACACTAGAAACAATCTTTGTTCCCATAGACTTTGCTTTTTCCACTAAAGGAATCAATTCAAAAGAAAACGGTCTTCTACCAAAAGGAAATAACTCGATAATTAAAATATCTGGTTTAAAGCGATCGCAAACATTTAATAATATTTCTGTTCTAGTTTTTTCTACTTCTGCCATTGTCAGGCGATCGTCTACTGGCTTAAGTTCTTGAAACTCAGTATCGGTTTTTACCGCAGGAATATTAATAACTTCAATTCCTTGAGGAAACTCAAATTCTTTAATTACCTGTCCACCATTAATAAAACAAACCTGAAAATCGGGAATCAATCCTCGAACTATTTCGATACTGCGAATTAGATGACCCATGCCAAGAATATGTTGGCAATAAAACATAACCTTTTTCATTAATTTCTCCAGTTAAGTAATAAATTATTTAAGCAGACTTGAGAGTAACAGCTTCATCCTGATTAATATAAAAAGACTTGAATAATAGCATGGCTAGATAATCAGCAACTTGAGTCAGTCCACTAAAATCTAAATTAGTAACAGAAGTAGAATTATTAGTTTTATCAAAACTACTGAATAAAGTTTCTATCAATAAATCAGGATTAAGTTGCTCGGGATGAATCATCTTAATTAATCCTACCTTTGCCATACTTTGAGCGCGAATTAATTGTTCTCTCCCTGGTTTAATGCGAGGAACAACGAGCGCTCGTTTACCTTCTTGCAACACTTCAGTAATAGTATTGTATCCACACATACAAATCACCGTGTCTGCTGTATTGACATAGCTCATCAAATCATCGGTAAACTCTAAAACTGTAACGTGAGGATATTTTGCAGCTTCTTGATAAATTTTTTGTTGCTGTTGGTGTGGCATTTGGGAGCCACAAAAAATTAAACTACGGATTTTTTTAGTTGAAAAAAGTTTGTTTTGTTGTGCTAATCCAGTCAGATAATTATTAATTAAGTTGTAGCCATCTTCCCCACCACCAGGTGTGACTAAAACTAACTTTTCTTCTGGTTGAATTCCTAATTCCTGACGAATTGTACGGCGATTCTTCAATCCAGACTCTTTACGAATATAACCGCAAAAACGGATTTTTGAGACAATTTCCTGACTAAATTGATATTGCTGACAAAGATCGAATATTTCTGGCATTCCTACCACTAATACGCGATCGTAAACTAACTCAACTATTTGTTGATAACCCTCTCGTTGCCATTCTCGAATTGTTTTTTCTGGAGTATCGAGAATATCCCGTAACAGCAAGACAAATTTGGTTGCTGGTAAATTAACCTTGAGGTAATCAATTGTCGAGTTTAATTCACCCTGAATTCCTGATGGTTTTTTATCAACTAAAATTAAATCTGGTTGATAGTTTTTAGCTGCTGCTAAAATTAATTCCGAACGAAGTTGAAGAATAGATTCAATATCTGCATTGAGATATTTAACTGCCATTTTTCCTGATTGACCACGATTAAGGCAAGGAAGTTTAATGTAGTCTAATCCTATTGGTAAACGAAAGCTTTGCAACATTGGCGAACCAGATATCAACAAGATTGAGAGATTAGGAATAGACTTGAGCAGATACTTGCAAATTGCCAACATTCTGCGAATATTACCCAGACCAAAAGTATCGTGGGAATAAACCATTATTCTTTTGTATTCGCCTGTGATAATAGATGAGGGATGGATACGAGCCATAATAATTGCGCTCTTGATCAGATTATTAAGTGTTGATTTCTGGGATTGATTTCTAGGAGGAAATCGATGTGAGTGTGTGAAATAACTTTTGTTTTTCGTTATCAATAGTTTCACCATTCTCAATGAATCGTATGTGAAACTTTGATGAGAAAACTTTCATCAGTAATCAACAATCAACTTTTGGTGTAGGGTGACACATTACAGCCGTTTTCAGTTGAATAGACGAGGACACGGGGCTTAAGGTTGCCTCAAGCCCGTGAGATGTCCGTTACGTTTCTAATTAGCTAGTTCGTAGCTTTTAGCTGTTAGCTATTTTAAAATTTGGTTATCGTGGTCTATTAATATGAAAAGCGCAGTAAATGAGATGATGACAAAATAGCCGTCGTTTATTGAAGATCTGGATTTAAAGAACAGTGACGCACATTTCGTCACTTTTTTATTTTGCCAAAGAATTACATTATGTATTTTTAAAACAAATTATTTTAATCTTAGCGATCTTGCAGCGATCGCAGAAGTGCGATTATGCTAGCGCGATCCATAGGGTTATTCAACAGTACGCACAATCTCATCATCGAATTAATTACTATAGATTCAAGGACTTGTTATTGTAATCTCTAATGATGCCAAAAAAGATTAATGAAACAGTCAATAGTTACCAGATTTAATCGATGGATAGCAGCCTGTATATTCAGTTTTATCTTGGTTTTACTTTGCTACGGCATCTCTCCTGTTCTTTCCCAATCATCTTCATCTCAAGTAGAAGTATTTGAATCAGCTTGGAATACTGTCGAAAAAAACTTTTTCGATCCCAACTTTAACGGCGTTGATTGGGAGGAAATGCGATCGCGGTATAAACCTAAAGCAGCACAAGCTAACTCAACTCAACAGCTAGCTAAAATTATTAACCAAATGCTTGGGGAGTTAAACACCTCCCACACTCACTTCTACACCCAAAATGAACCAGCATACTATCAAATCGCTGGAATTTTCCGTCAGTTTTTACTGAAAGATTTAAAACCATTTTTACCTAATGGCAAATTAGAATATACAGGCATCGGCATCTACACCGAAGAGATTGATAACAAAACTTTTATTAAAGCAATTATCAATGGTTCTCCTGCTGAAAAAGCAGAACTTAAAATAGGAGACCAATTATTAAGTGTTGAGGATAAACCTTTTCAAGCTATTCAATCATTTGTTGGCAAAGCAGATCGAGAAGTCCCAGTCTTGATTCAACGTACTTCTAATTCTTCACCCCAAGAAATTATTGTCGTGCCGAAAGTATTCAATCCCGCTACTATGTTTCTAGATGCTGTCAAGAACAGTGTTGAGGTGATCGAACGGGAAGGAAACAAAATTGGCTATATTCACATTTGGTCTTATGCCGATCCCAAATATCAAGAACAACTTGAGGAAGAGTTAGTTTATACACGCCTTAAAGATACCGATGGTTTAGTTTGGGATATCCGCGATGGTTGGGGAGGAGCAAGTCCTGACTATCTTAATATTTTTACTGCACCAGTACCAAGCATTACCAGTATTTACCGAGATGGCGTTGAAAGAGAAACTCAACTGCAATGGCAAAAACCAGTGGTAATGTTGGTCAATAAAGGATCGAGAAGTGGCAAAGAAGTTCTGGCGTATGGCTTTCGTAAATATGGTGTCGGACAAATTGTTGGTAGCCAAACCGCAGGTGCGGTAGTTGCTGGTCGTCCCTATATTATGCCAGATGGAAGCTTGCTCTACTTAGCTATTGCTGATGTATTTGTCGATGGAGAACGCTTAGAAGGAAAAGGGATCGTACCTGATGTCAGAGTTCCTGTTTCCATTCCTTATGCTCAAGGGGTCGATCTGCAAAAAGAACAAGCGATAAAAACTGTATCAAAAGCGATCGCTGATTCTGCTACAGATTTATCCTAGTAGTAATCGTAGTAGTAATCGTCGAATTCCCGACTTAATAACATTAAAAGAGGAAGTAGCTTCTTGGTGTGATGAGCGTAATGGGAAAGAAACCTGGATTGATTGGCGATTTACGACAAAGGATGCACGCATTAAACTCAAACGACTTTACCCATCAATTAATAATTGACATAGCAGTAGTCTCTTGAATTGAATTTCTAAGGATTGTTGGGAAGTGGAAACACGAGCGTAGCCAAACAGTCTAATAAAAGTGTCTCTTAAATCGATTAATAGACAGTACTGTCTATTAATATCATAAAAATGATTCAGCATCTTCCGCAATTGAAGGTAAATAGTTAAGTTGATATTCATGAAATCTTTATAAATCAATAGTTTCAAGCGTTGTATAATAATCGAGAGCGTAACAGTAGGGGGCGATAACCCGAAGTTCGGACAATCAAAAATCCATCCCATCGCAGAACCTAGAAAATTGTATATAGAGGGTTGCAGCTAAGAAATAGTTCCGATTGGGAACTCGGTAGCTGCGTAAAATATACACCGTAAATAGGATGTATTTTAAAAACTGTACCCAGGGACGCTGGGGAATGGAAACTGCCTGCTGACTGCGTACTGTCGGGGATAGTAATATCTAGATAAGTGCAACGCAGGAATACCTAGTCGCGAGTCTAGGGAAGCCCACATCTGTATTGCTTGCAATCAGTGTGGAAGAACGTCACTGGACACTGATATGATGGGGGTTTTGACTGTCCGATAACTTATAACATTTGAGACAGTGCAATCTTCTCGTTTGGTAGCTACGATCGCATCTATACAATTGTTCGTTTTACTCGTTGACAATTAGTAAGATGAACATTGATTGATTAGACTACGAAATTGAACTTTGCCCAGAAGCATTAGTTGAGATGTCAACTAAGATTTAGTCGTAGTATAAAACGAAAATTTTAGTAGTACAAATGGTCTATTCAGATGGACGTTTAAGTGAACAAAAAAACTATTTGTAATTTTAGAATTATTTGACGCATGGCAATTGAAGGTGAATTTTTTATTGGTCGCAAAATGTAATCTAGCAGAGCGGTGGATACAAAATAAGATAATTTTAAACTTTGTCAAATTTTTCTGGGAGATATTGACCACTCAATTGCTCTAGCTCTTTTAATTGTTGAAAATAAGCTGAATCAGGTAGTATTTTCTGCGCTCTTATTCCTTGTCTGACTAGAGAAATCCATAGGGAATAAAGTTCTTCCCAGTCATTTGCTTGTATTCGCTCCAATGCCATGTCTTCCATTTCTAGTGCTACCCATAAACATAAAGCTTGTGTAGCTAATTCAATATCTTTGTTTTCCAGAGAAATGTTCCACAATTCTTCTGCCTTAAGTTGAAAACGTCGGGCATAAAATTCGTAAGCTTGTTGAACTTGTTCTGGTATTGTTACTTTATATACCGATTCATCCCACAAGCCAGAACCAGCCCAAAAAGAAAGAAGATTATTAGAACCTAAAAGATGAATTTTTTGGTCGGCAATTAATTCTTTAGCATGAGAACCACCCAACCAGAAAACTTGAACCGCAGGTATCCCCTCTGGAGTTAAAACACCTTGTAATTTTTCCTTAACTCTTTCTGGAATTCGTCTTTCTTGATCTTTTTCATCTTTGGCAATTCCATATCCGATTAAAATCCAAACTCCTTTATTAGCAAGCTTTTGGAGGCGTTTAATAAATCTATCGTTGACAACTCTTTCACTTATCCAAGGAGAATAAATGAGAACTTGGTGTTTAGCAGAATCTAAAATGTTTGCCAGTTCCTGAGAAATTTTACCACCACGCAACTGCACTGCCGTACCAGCTTCGATCGCTTCGATCTTTGTAGATTCAGAACTAGATTGCTGTTGTTGTTGACGAAGATTATCTAATGCCTTTTGTCTAATTATTTCAACTCTCTTTTCAACTTCAGCATTTTGGTGATTGGCAATTTCCCGACACTGATATTTAATTTCTTCGTCTGTCAACTGACACAAAGCATTTAGGTTAATTTTATCTTCAGCTAATAAATCATCTAACCAAAAAACTTTCTTTCCTTCTCTAGCTTGAACTTTAAAATCATTCTCTAAAACATCAAAGATAACGATTAATGATAGAGATTGCCAAATTGTTTCGGTGATGTCTTCTGCTTTAAAAGAAGTAACGAATTTTCCATCTTCAGGAGAGTGGCATCGTAAATCTGGATTTTGAATTAGTAGTTCTCGTAATTCTGAGAGCGATAATCTGGAAATACTTTTGATATTATCGTCAACTACTACATAGTCTGTCAGATTTGGTAGATGGTCTATTTCTTCGTTTTTGGTAGGAGAAGATGCAAAACTAAGACTGTTGTTTAGTGGTTCTGATCTAGCATAAATTGTTTGAGTTTCTGGAGCTTCTGGTACAGAGCGATCGCGATAAAACTCTTGTCCAACAGAGGTAAGTTTGATAACAGATTTGGTTTCTGTTTCTAAAGTATGTAAATTTCGCAGAGTTGCTGTAGTGTTTTTAATAAATATAGGGTCTAACCCAAGCACAGTGGCTAATTCATCTTCAGTTGCTGGAGGGTCAAACTCAACACCTGCGCGGAAAATAAAATCTTCTAAGATATTTAACTGGCGCGATTTGGCAATATCAATTTTTACAGGAGTTTGAGATACACAATAGCGCAACTGACGTGCAGCTAAAACTGAGAAACTGGGACTTTTCCGTTCAATTTCTTCTACTATATTCTCTAATTCTGGGTCAATTGGTCGATCGGAAGATGTCAGAAACATCAATTAAACCTCCATGTAAGTTAACAATATGTGCAACCTTGGAATATTGGGTAAATTCTGTAAACAGTGAGTGACAACCAATAATTACCAGTAATTCTTGAGCGCGGGAAAAAGCAACATTCACCCGCTCTGGCTTTTTGGCAAATCCAACATTTCTTTGATTGTTGTTTCGTACCATACTGACAATGATGATTTCTCTTTCCATTCCTTGAAATCTGTCAACTGTACCAGTACGAATATGTAGGGAAGGATATTTTTTGGGGTCTATTGTTGATTCAATTAACTTTAATTGGCGACCATAAAAAGTAATTATTCCTACTTCTTTTCTAGGTAGTCCTTGGTTTACTCGAATCGACCAAGTTTGCTCAAATTGCTGACAAATTTTTTCAATGACTTCAATTTCTTTTTCGTTAATTGGTGAAGTTCCAATTTTTTGCTCTTGAAATTCTAATTGTTGTGGAGTTTTGACCCAAACTATATGGTTGTTATCTTGAATATTAGAGTTAGCTAGATTATGACTGCGTTGCTCGTCTGGATTAGTCAGACCACATTCAAGATTATCTTCATAAAACTGATTGATTGCTCCCATAATTTGAGGGTGCATTCTATACTGAATGGTCAGCATCTTTTTAATACTCTCTGGAGCAGATTCAAATAAGTTTTTAAATAGAGACTCTTTTAAGTAATTAAGCTCTTCAGTCGTAGTACCTAATTCTTCAGCAATTTCTTCTATAGTGTCATTGTTGAGCATAGGTGGTAACTGTCGATGGTCGCCCACTAGCACTAATTTTTTAGCTTTCAAAGCAGGAATTAACAACTCAGGAGGAGTGCATTTACTGACCTCATCAATAATGACTACATCAAAAGATTCAAACTCTTTAGAAAAATCTCCCTTAGCTGATTGACTACAAGTAATGCCGATGACATTGGCGTTATCTAAATAAATTCGTCTTAGTTCGTGACGATTTTGCTCAGAAGGATTTTTTAGTCCCTCAATCCAGTCGGAAATTAGATTTTGATATCGGTTGAGATAAATCTCTGTTACTCCTAATTGCTGTTGCCAAACCTCGAACTGAAGTTTAAATCTGCGTAAGAAATTTAGCTCGAATAAATCTGTAAATTCTTCTTCTGGTTTGAGATATTCTGGAACGGTTTGCCAATATTCCTGCCACCAATAACGCTTCTGTTCGATCGCATCTATTTGTTGCTGTAGTTGAGCCTCAATTTCATCAAGTTGTTGTTGGTAATTTTGCAGTCGCTCGAATGCTTCGGCGGTAGTTTTTTGTTGCTGTTGAAGATTAACCTCAATCTTGCTTTTAATCTTTGCCAGTACAGGAAAAGGATTGAGTTGAGAAATTAAGTTTTCTATTCGATCAATCTGACTTTCGTAGGTTTGGATAAGTGATAATAGTTCTGATGAGTCAGCTATACCAGCTTTCGGGTTTTGAAAGCATTTATTGAAAAAAGTATGTAACTGAGGAAGTAATTGAGAACTTTCTCTTATTTCTTGCCAAAGTTCAATAAATTGCTCTATCTTGAGTTCAGCTTCACTTTTACTGGTTTCTACTTGCTCTTTAGTTATTAATATTTGCCTGTGAATATCTGCTTCCAATCTTTTTTGTTCTTTTAGCTGTTCTGCTAACTGGTTAAGCAATTCTTCTATTTCAATTTTTACTCTTGCTCGTTGAGCTTTTAAATTTTCTAGGTTCTGCTCTAATTGAATATCTATTTCATCTAATTGATGTCGAGCATTTTTAATTTTTTGAGATAAGCTTTCATTGTTTTCTCTACAGCTATCTAGGTCAACTATAATTAAACTATTAATATTTGAGAGTACGCTAAAAGGATTAAGTTTCGGCATCAAAACCTCAAGTTTATCGAAACGATTTTGATAATAATTTACCTGTCCTAAAAATTGTGGTGCTAACCTGCGTACATCTGAAGGTTGTAAGTCTTGTTCTGCTATACTGCGTAATGGTTCAGGTAAAATTGATGACTCATTCATTTGTCTTAGCAAGGTCAAAACTTGGCTAAAGTTGTATTTGCCTTCGTTGCGAGATTTTTCTACTGACTCCTGAGCAAAAGATATTTGTCTGGATATTCGTAGTTCATCATTTTCAAGTTCATTCGATCGCGCTTGAATGTGCTGAATTTTTTGGTCTATTTCTGCATTAGTTCTATCTAACAGTTGCTGAGAACTATCTGAAATACCGTTTATTATTCCATGCGCGATTTGTTTAAAAATTGGTTCTAGTTCTTTTGGTTTATTTTTTTTGAGAATTGTATTGCACTGCTTGGCGATCGCTTGAAGTTTAATTCCTAGTAATTCGCGACGACTTTGACCACTAATAAATTCTAAGCTACGCCCCCAAATCCCAGGTGTTTTTTTGACTTCTAAAAGAGTTTTTTGAGTCAAATTTTGTAATTTTTCAATCGCCTGTAAGGGATTTGAGGGATTGAGTTTCTGACTAATTACCTCACAAAATTTATGAGTAATGTTGTTGCTAAAAGATTGATTATTTACAGGTACTAAATTTCTTGCTTCTTCTAACATCGAATATATTGAGTGGGCAATTCTCGAAACCTCCTCCCATTCACGATTGTGAGCAATCAATTTACTCAGTTTATTATTGCCAGAGCGTAAATAAGTTTCCCAAGGCTTACTATCATTGGGTCTGTTAAAATTAACGCTTTCGACTAAATGAAGTGGTAACTGGAGTGAATATTCTGTCAGGTTTTGCCTTTGCTTAAAACACTGCTCGATCGCTTCATATAAATTGAGATAAGCTGTACCCGACCATTTTTGTAGATCGGCGGTCGCTACATCTATCTTAGATTTTTGAAGATTCAAGCTGTTTAATTCTTTCTGAAACTCAATTCGCTTTTCGGTAATTTTCGGTTTTTCTTCTTGTAACTGAGCAATCAAATTTTTGTTTTCTACCAAAATTTGGGCTGCGAAATCGACCTCAGACATTGCTGAAGCTGCATCCTGAGTCAAAGACAGTGCTGTCTGAATTGATGGTAGTTGAGCGGGTATGGCGTTGTGCAACCATCCAGCTAAACCAAATAGTTGATGTTCGGGGGGTAGAATGCCAAATTCTATGGCTATTTCATTGGCAACAGAGGTATTTTTCGTTAATTCTTGTGCTGATGTTTCTTTATCTAAATAAGGTTGGAGACGTTCTAACAAGTCCATGACTTCTGGTTCGTACCAGTTCACCCCTGATGCTTTTTCCAATAAAGCCTCTAAATCAGTTTTAAGAAACTCAATCTCATGCTCTTTTTGTTCAGCTTCTTTATAGCTTTCTATTTTTGTCTGATAGTCTGATTCTATAGTTACTTTACGTTCTTCTAATAGCTTTTGCTCGGAATCAAAAGTTGATTCTGTTTGAACATAATCGGTAAATTTTACCGATAGTGGTTCTAACTCCCTAAAAATTTGCAAAGAGTGAAGTTTTATTGATGAATCTAGCTCTGAAACAATATTTTGAACTACATCTGAGCATTCATGTAAAGTGCTAATTTGTTGTTGGCGATTTTTTATGGTATCTGAGATTTTTTGCTGTTCTTGCTTTAATTTGCTCTCCTCAGCAGCATTATGTTTAAAAGTTTGCCAGGCAGAATTAGCCTCAACCATTGCTGTTTCTGAATTTTTGGCACGATTTAATACTAAATGAGCTTCAGCTAACTTTAGAGGTAGATTGTTTTGTAACCATCCTGCTAGAGCAAATAGACGGCACTCTGGGAGAAATAAGCCAATTTCTTGAGCAAGAATAGTTACCTTGTTTATATTTATCGTTAATTGTTCGACAGAATCATCTCTATCCGTGTAAGGAGTAAGTTTGGTCAAGCAACCAAATACTGTTGGCTCATCCCAATTTATTGACGATGTAGACGTAACAATCTCAGTTAAATTATTAGAGAGCGATTCTAGCTGGTCTTGTTTACCTTGGGCAATCTCATAAGCTTTAAGTTGACTTCGATAATTTGCCTCTAGAATTTCTTGGTGAGCTATTAATTGCTTTTGCTTTGGCTGGAAGTTTTCTTCTGTTATCAGATAAGTAGCAAACTGTTCTGATGATGCTAATAACTGACGAAGAGTCTGGGCGAGTTCAAGTTTAGCATTAAGCCTTTTTTCGCAGTCTGCGGAGGTATTTTGCAGCCAATTTTTAATTACATTGTCTTCGAGAAATGGCTCTCCTTCAAGTCCAACAGAGTTTTTGTTTCCTTTCCTGACAGCGCGAATTACGGGATTGTGTTTTAATCGTGACAGAGCATTATCTACGGCTAGGTTAGCTTGAGAAGCGATTAAGGTACGTTCACCTCGTAAAGCAACTTGATAGCAAATTTCTGCAATTACAGTAGTTTTACCCGTTCCTGGTGGTCCTTGAATTAATGCCAAATCTGGTGCAGACAGTACCGTCTCTACAGCAGCTTTTTGAGATGAATTAGTAGTTTTAAATAATAAATCTTGTGAGTGAATTTGAACTGTTTCTGTAGCTTCTCTAGCTTGAGAAGCATCAAACAAAAACTGACCTAAATAGGGATTTTGTGCTTTTCCTTGTTCTAAATCTTCTAGAGCTCTTTTCTTACGGTTAATTTGAGTAATATCGCCACGCGCCTCGAAAGATAATAATCCTTCTTGTGGTAACGTATAACGTCCTTCAGCAAGAAGATATAATATTTCAGAATCTAAACTAATTTTGAGGAAGTTGTTTTTAGAATCTATTGATTCAATTGTTCCTAATTTTCTTCCGTCGCTATTACTTAAATTATTTTCTAACAGCTTGATGATGTTTTGATTACGCGCCCGTTTAGCTCTTTGCCAAAAATCTTCTAGCGTGATGCTGTTTTTAGCTTCACTATCTACAGTTGCTGATTGGGCATCAACAGCAAAGGTAATATTTCTGGTTGCCTCACCATAATTGTGACTGACAAAAGGTACGCAAAATTGTTTCTCCTTAGCTATACGTTCTTCAACTTTAGTAAAAGCTTTCCATGCTTCTAGCTGTTGTTCTTTCGGGATACAATCCTGTTTAAATGGCATATCTGCCATGCGTTCTATTGCTTGGGGTGGCACTCCAATACGATATTGATAATTGGAGCGAAGACGTAGATAAAAAGACTTAGCAAAACTATCTTTTATCCCCTCACGTTTAGAGCGATATCGAGCATAAATAATTCTTAGACCACCAGTTCCATCATTATTGACAATAGCTACTAATTTTAAAGTAGATTCACGCTCTTCAAGCTGTATTGGTAATTCGAGATCGTCGAAGTCTGTTGCTAAAGTTAGTTCCCATTTTTGCTCCCCTAAATTATGTCCTTGTTCGATGCGACGTACATAAAATAAACAGGGGGTTTGACCAAAGAGGTCAAACATTATTTGTTCGGCAAGATTACGGCGGTCGTAAAATTCTGGATAGTTTTTTAAAGCTGCTTCGCCTTCAATCTCCCGAATAAAACTCTCAATTGCATTACCAGTAAATTTATAGCCCCAATCTTCATAAGGATCGTATATAGTTGCCATTTGATGCTCGATCGCTACACTATGTTTAGTGTTCCCATTCTCATCAAAAAAAATCGACTTATGGTTGTATCGATAATGCCAACAAGAATGCTTGAGAGAATAGACCGATGACAAATGCTTTTTAGATTATTTTGCAGGTTTTATATTCGCCTCGGCTCAATGTCTACGAAATTCACTTTTTGGGTAATAATGGCTGCCTTATGGCATTTTGAATGTCTGTAGCAATTATTCGACAAAATGCTAAAAAGAGGGAATTGGTAATTGAACTACCTATAATTCCGTTAATCGAACTGTATAGCGATCGCCATTAATTCTTACAAAGAGTGCTTTGCTGTTGGCAGCTGGTTGACTGACAAAACTTCTGAAAGATTTTATTTTTCGTAGGTTGGGT
>JAAUYG010014160.1_pt1 | contig 30573 bp, 31 predicted proteins | sample 7278091 | NCBI WGS metagenome assembly JAAUYG01 (sample SAMN14350201, study PRJNA611818) | marine sediment metagenome | isolation source: surface marine sediment (0.6m) | place: French Polynesia: Moorea | collected 2018-08 | reverse complement strand
AGGCAAAAAGCTGGTATGGAATAATGGCGAAGCAGAATTATTACCTCAGCAAGTTATCCAAGGCGATCGCTTTTCTCCACAATTTGAAGCGTGCTGGCAAAAAATCATGAGCGTTGACGGGAAAGATTGTTATATAGAAGGACACAGAGAGACAATCGAAGAACTACTGTCTTCTAATTGGGATATAAACAAATGTGCTAGATGCGATATGCCTGTGCCAATGATTGAAATTGGTATTCAACCCCTAGATTGTGCCTGTAGTGATTTGGATAATTGGCCAAATTCTGAACTACCAGCACCGCGATCACCTGTGAATAATTATGTACAGTTACATAATATTCAGAAAAGGTTGAAATCTAAATAAAATATTTAATAATTAGCCCATAGCAATTGATGATCAAAAAAAAAGGATAGAAATTTTCTACCCTTGTTGAAGATTTTTGATGATGAATTAAAGACTGTACTTCTCGAACGTTTAATTAGAATGTTTAATTAGATTTTAGTAACCAAGGTTAGTATAGTCAGGAGTTGCAGGGATATATTGACTAGCATCAATCTGAGTTTGATTATTGTCTTGCGTAGCATTTTGCTCAATTACGTTGTAGCCACCAATAGCAGCACCAGCATTAGCATTATCTTGAACAGACAACTGAGTAGAAGGGTTAGCGTAGTCGTTGATGCCAAACTGAGCCTGATTACTATTTTGAGTAGCGTTTTGAATTAAAAGGTTAGCATCGCCAACAGCAGAAGCAGAATTAGTGTTGGTTTGAATACTAGTTTGTGCATCTTGAGCAAAAGCAGCAGCGGGAGAAAGAGCTAAAGCTAAAGTAGCTAGAATACCAAAAGTGGAATTTTTCATTGTTCTAGACCTCGTTTTGTATAATTAAACTTGAATGTTTTTTGCTTACACTTAGTAATTACGTTGGGTCTATTTTTTTATGCACTTATTTTTAAAATTAAGTTTCCAACCAGTGATATGGCTTTGCTGTTTCTAGCTTCAGATACAACTTTTATCTAGGCGGCAATCGTTTTTAATTGTTGAAGTTTAATTGTCATTGCGATTGCACCTAACAACATTTCTTTTCTCAGATTTATCCCCTCAGAAGATTTATTTATGCGATCGCTATTTTCCTTAAGCGATCGCTTTTGTTAGTAGAGAATGGAATTACGACGTAACCCGTCGCTAAAGCGATCTCCTTTGAGCTATTTAAAGAACTTTATGAGTGTGGGAATGTTGCTTAACATTATCTTCGGTACTTACTACATTAGAAGCATTAAGGACTCTTTTTCTTTCTAGAGAGTAATTAAAATCTTGTTTGATTGTACCCAAAGGAATGTGTTCCTTGGCTTCGGGGCGACTTTTATAGGTACGAGTTGCCGCAGCGACTCTTTCAGCAAAGCGATCGCAAAAACTAACTTCTGTATCAGTAGTAAGCTCTGGAGGAATGTTGACCGTATCCTCACTAAAAATTTCTCCTAAAGTTTTAGAGCAGGCTAACTCATAAGAAGTAGGAATACCCTTGAGAATAGCTTCTAGAGCAGCAGAGGGAATAGGTTCAAGAACTTTTAATTGATGTATCTCGCCGTCTTCTCGAACAAAACAGGTAGCTAAACCCAAAACACAATAATCTTCTGGAGATAAATCCGATGCTTGAGCAAATAAAGTTGTATTAGTCATATTGTTAAACAGTAATTCAAAGCAATTAGCTTTATAAGTGTTTTACCTGCAGAAAGCTTAATCGCTAGCTAGCTTGGCTCAAAATAATTGTTAGTATCTAACGAATGTAGTGCAAAAATGAACTACTTCAACTAACTTAATTGCGAATTGTGATGAAAGAAAATATTTTGTATCAAACCTTATAACAAACTAAATATTAATCTAAGTAATTCTCAGGAAGACATTTGATCGTTTATTCGTCATCATTTTTTGTATAAAGAATCTCGAACTTAATCGATCAATTTATAAGATTATGAGACAGTTCGATTGGTGACACATTCAGTTTATCTGAGCCATGGGGCAAGGTAGTACAGTATCACTAGGAAAGGTTTAATTGATGCTATGAAGACCGATTTAAATCAACATATTAATTCCCAACCAACAAAGCAAATATCATCTTTATCTTCGTCTTATGAATCGGCACCAGTATCAGGATCTCAGTGTTGTTTATCTAACTTCAAAAGCTTGAATTTAGAACAACAATTAAGAATTTGTGTCAAAGAAAAAGCTTCTCAGGGTGACTATATATTAGCAATAGCTCTCCTAGACCAATTAATTGCTTTATCTCCCGATAATGCAGCAAATTATAACAATCGGGGGCTAATGTACTTTCGTAATAATCAAATTATTGAAGCCCTCTGTGACTTGTCTCAGGCTTTAGAAATCAATCCTAATCTTGATAGTGCTTATAATAACCGAGCCAACTGTTATGCTGCCCAAGGAAATTTAGCTGAAGCGATCGTTGATTATGATCTTGCCTTGGATCTAAATCCTGCCAATCTTCGTGCTTGGATTAACCAAGGAATCGCTTTCCGCGAGTTGGGAATGTACGATCTGGCAATTGAGAATTTTGATATTACTCTGATTATTGGTAGTTCACTTAAAGAAAGAATCTATCCTGAAAGAGGAAGAGCATACCATTTGAGGGGAGACTGGAATTGTGCGGTTGCTGACTATCAGAAAGCTTTAGCAATTTTAGCGACTCAACCTAAACTGATTAACTACCAACGAAAAGTCATGGCTTGGTTAGATCAACTGTTTCGTCCTCTAAAGTCTTTTTAAAAGATTTGGTCATTGGATTTAGTCATTGTCTTCTGGTAGCCAATAAATACGACTTTGGTCAGGAGAAGTCAAAGAGCTATATTGCTTCATCAGACTTTTAGTCCTTTGTGGATCAAAGTTGTGGTTGAGTTGTTTTCGGAGTTTAGTGACTCTGGCATCAGTTTCTTGTACTTGAATTCGTAGTTCTTTTAACTTCGCCTTTTGAGAAAGATGATAGGGTAAAAGCCTAAATAGAGAAGCGATCGCGCCGAGGGCAATTATCCAGCTTAAAATTAGTTTAAGACTAATCTCTACAGTTATTCCTCGATATGGATTGCGGCGATGGCGAGAACTCTTACGACGGACTTTTAGGCTTGATTGTCTGTCAGAATTCATGTTTAACTATCTAAGCTTTTGATTATGGAGGACTCCAGATTAACAATTTTTGGTCATTATTGCCAATCTGAAACCTCCGAGATCAGTAAGATAACTATTTTGATTAATAGTTATCTTGGCTGAACTTATTTATATAGCTCTGTAGATAAGCGAATAGCCATGATTCCAGGGAATAAGGCAATGATAAGTGCTACAAAAATTTGAGTATCTGAGATAGGCATAATAATTTTACTCCTTCTATTTTGATAAAAAGATATTCCATCCTTAATTTGCGTCATAATCGACCCCAAGCGAAACATCTTGTAACAAGATGCAACATAATTAAGAAAGAAACCGAAGCTAAAAACTAAGTGAGAATTACGAGATTACAAAAATATTTACTAAAATATTAAATTTGTGACTTTTCCTAGAGCCTGACAAAATACAAATTAGATTTTTAATCTGATTTAAGCAAAAAATATATCGTGAATGCTAGAAAACATAGTTAATTATTTCACTAACACTGGGGTCGACGTTTATTTCGTACTGCTAATTTTGGTGGCATTAGAGACAGTTTTATCTGCCGATAATGCGATCGCCTTAGCGGCAATTGCCCAAAGTTTAGAAGATCCGAAATTACAACGCCAAGCTCTCAATATTGGTCTGATTGGGGCATATATCCTCAGAATAATCTTGATTGTAGCTGCAACCTGGGTGGTTAAATACTGGCAGTTTGAGCTATTAGGAGCAATATATTTATTATGGCTAGTTTTTAATTACTTTTTTACTGGTGAAGCGGAAGAAATTGAAATTACAGACAAACGTCACCTCAGAATTACCTCCCTGTGGCAAGTAATTCCCACTATTGCTATTACTGATTTGGCTTTCTCTCTCGATAGTATAACTTCGGCGATCGCCATTACCCAAGAAACCTGGCTAATTATTGTTGGCGGTACGATGGGAATAGTTATTTTGCGTTTTTTGGCTGGTTTGTTTATTCGTTTGCTAAAGGAATATACTTACCTTGAAGATGCAGGGTTTATTACCGTTGGTTTTGTAGGAATACGTCTCTTGCTCAAAGTTTGGCTACCAGATGCCCTAATCCCAGAATGGGTAACAGTTGTGGTAGTTGCAATATTTTTTGCCTGGGGCTTTTCTAAACGAGAGATTGCCGAATCTGATAGCGGTAATTAGCTACCAGCCATTATCTAATATATTAGCAAGCAAATATCATCAAATCATTGAAAGATATTTGCTTTTTTGTTGCACTCTATCAATCAATAATACATTGTTATTTTAAATTATTTCAAGTAAACTACCGTTACCCCTGAACCACCTTCTTTTTGTTCTGCCAGTTCAAACTTTTCTACTTGGGGATGACGCTTAAGAAATTCATGAACTCCTTGACGTAAACGCCCTGTACCTTTACCGTGAATGATCCATAATACCCCTGATTCTAGAGCATGGGCGATCGCATTTTCGATATCCACCTCGGCATTATTTACCCGACTTCCCCGAATATCTAAAGTATTTTTAGAAGTTCTTACCATCACCGCCGGTTTTTTAGATTGAGTTTTAGAAATAGCTGTTTTAGTAGCCTTGGCTTTGGGTTTAATTTCCGCTTTTTGTCCATCCAGCGATTCAATTTCGGTTAAGCCTACATTCATTTTCATGATGCCAAACCGCACCACCAGTTGCTCTGTAGCTTCATCAATGCTCAATACCTCTCCTGTTTGATTGAGGCGGGGAATTCTCACTTTTTCCCCTAACTGGGGTTTATAGCCTGGTTTTGCTGCCTGAGGGGTTTGAGTTTTGGCTAGTTCTTTGGCTGTAATCTCATTGAGGGCTTGCGTCGCTTGTTGAGCTTTTTGCATGGTTTGGCTACCCTGCTGTAAACGACGAATGACTTTAGCAATCTCTTGTTTAGCTTCGGCGATCGCCTGTTGTACTGCTTGTTCTTGATCTGCTTTTAGAGCCTTTTCCCTCTCCTGTAAAGAAGAAGCTTTTTCTGATACCTCAGAATAGAAACGCTCAGTTTGTGCCAATAGTTCCCCCGCTTCTTTAGCTTTAGTTTCCTGTTCCCTTCTTTGTTCTTCTAGGGCAGCAATTACTTGATTTACATCTTCTGAGGAACCCGTACCCACTAAAGATTGAGCTTCTTCGATAATTTCTCTATTTAAGCCTAGACGTTGGGCAATAGTGAGAGCATTGGAACGCCCAGGAATACCCCATAACAATCTATAGGTAGGCTGGAGAGTACTATCGTCAAACTCTACCGAAGCATTTTCAAATCGTTGATCTTGATACTTGAGAGCTTTTAGTTCCCCATAGTGGGTAGTGGCAATAGTTAATAAACCGTATTCTGCTAAATATTTGAGTAGGGCGATCGCCAAAGCACTACCTTCAGCGGGATCTGTTCCTGCACCAACTTCATCTAACAGAATCAAAGAGTTAACAACATCAGTATTATTAGATTTTAAAGCTTCGATAATGAGACTAATACGGCGTATATGTCCTGAAAATGTCGATAAACTCTGTTGTAAAGACTGTTCATCTCCAATATCAGCTAATACAACATCAAACCAAGGCAATTCTACAGGTTCTTTCGCAGGAACAAACATCCCTGCCTTCGCCATTAGCGCAGCTAAACCGATTGTCTTAAGAGTAACGGTTTTACCCCCAGTATTAGGCCCTGTGATTGCTACCACTTTGGTTTCAGGTTTTACCAACACATCGATGGGAACTACTTCTGCACCCTCTTCATGGCGTTGTTGCCAGACTAACAGAGGATGACGTAAACGACGTAAAGTAGTAGTCTCTTGTTTTTCCGTGTCAATAAATTGAGGAAGATTGGCTTCTAACCACAAACCATAACGCGCCCTAGCAGTAGCTAAATCTAACATGGTGGCTACAGCTAAAACTCTTTCTAAGTCTTCCTGCACCTCAGCTACTTTTTCTGATAAGGCTTTTAAAATAATTTCTTCTTCCCGCTTTTCCTGACGCTCTTTTTGTCGTAGTTGATTACCCAACTGAACAACGGAATTAGGCTCAATGTAATAAGTTGAACCCGTACTAGAAACATCGTGAACAATACCGCGAATAGTATCTTTTTGGGCTGGCTTAACTGGTAAGACAAAGCGATCGCTCCGTTGGGTAATTACAGCTTCTTGAATTGCCGTAGCGTTGCGCTGCATAATATTCTGAAGCTGCTTATAAATTCGATTACGTAGATTTTTGGTTTCGTTGCGGATCTCTGCTAGTTTCGGGCTAGCGCGATCGGTTATTTCCCCGCGATCGTCGATGCAGTGATGAATATCTTTTTCTATCTCAGGATAGGTGCGTACATCAGCAACCAATTCTGCTAAACTCTTCAACTCTTCACTTTTAGCATCAATTAAGCGACGTAAATAACGCATCCCAGCTAAGGTAGTAGCTACATTCAAAAGTTCCTTTGCCGACAACATTCCACCGATATTGACTCTTTCTAAGGATTCTCCAATATCTTTAATTCCTTTAAAAGTCCAGCCAGAATCTATTTCTTGTTCTAAGTAATATATTTCTGTAGTCTGGGCTAATAACTTTTCGCTTTCGGCTTGCGTATCAGGCAATTTTAGCTGACGTGCCGCCACTACACCCAGCTTGGTTGCTGCAAAAGTAGATAAATGTTGGCATAAACGATGCCATTCTAATAAGTCTAAAGTTTCTGTGGTAATCACGGTCAGTTTATCTTGCCCATATAATCGATGTTTATAAAATTCTTCGGAAGTAAAAAATACTACAAATATGATATTACAAAACCTTACTTACAGTCGATTGCAACAGTTTGTAAAACAAAGTTACACTTAGTTAAGAATACTTGACATAAGCCCCCCCTGCAACAAGAGGATGAATAATTATGAAAAACAAAGAAAGTAAGTTTGGTTTTACTAATTTCGCCGAAATTTGGAATGGTCGCCTAGCGATGATCGGCTTTGTCGCCGCTATTATTTTGGAAATGAACACTGGACATGGAGTTTTAGCTCAGTTTGGCCTAATGTAATTATAATTTTAATAGATATTACTTGACCCCCTTGATGTTGAAAAACCAAAGCAATCAAGGGATTTTTTTAGTTTAATATCTCCAAATGTTTCTGTAAGAGGGCAATTTTCTTAGCTGCGATTACGCTCCGCGTACGCCGAAGGCATCGCGAAGCTTGCCCTGCGGATAATCGCGCTTCGCGTATCATGAGCGATCGCACCACTGGCAATCAGCGTAGGAATGAATATACCAGGAAAAGTAGAATCACCACAACACAGTTTTCCTGCAAAAAACATATTTTTACAGACTTTTTCAATATTCTAGATTGCTTTAATAATACTAATTTGTAATGTCTTCTGCTGTAATAGTTGCAATATTTTCTTGATTGAGTTCAGAAAGTTTAGTTAATCTTGTGGCTTGCTTTTCTATAGTTTTCTCAAAAAGATTGCGTACTAATCTACCATTACCGAAGTTTTTATCTCTTGTCTCAAATAACTCTGTAAATTTGTTCAACAATGCTTTTTTTGCTGCTGCATCTAATCGATAATGATTAGAATTACAGATTTGTTGGAAGATACTCAATAACTCGTCAGGTCGATAATCCTCAAAGATGCAGCTAAAAAGTTAACTGGTTCCAAAGTTTTAGTAACTACTACTCCTCTCACTTTCTATTTGCTTCTTAGAATAGTTAATGCTTAGTATTCCTAATAACCCGACAAATATAGAGAGCGCAAAAAAGGTGGAACTGAACACTTTAGCTGATTCTTCCAAAATTCGCCCGATATTACTTTTTTCTTGAGTGGAATCTATCAAAGTATGGAGACAGTAACATAAGAATGCTATGGATAACATTTCCGCAAAAAGAGGATAGCGTAAAATTTCTGGTAAAAAATAAACAGCAACTAATAAAGTAATAACACCATATAAAATCACAATTAAATCATTCCAATTGCGAAATACTTCTACTGGTCCAATTGAAGAAATTGTAATTAAATAGCCTAGTTTTTCATGAAATTCAAGTAACTCATCTAAAGCAAAAAAACCAAAACCCAAAGTTACTAATAGCCAAAAGTAAGAGAGTTTGTTTTCTTTTGTATTAGATAAGAAAAATGCCACCCATGCTAAACCACTAGTTATTGCTAACATTATCGCTGATAAGGCAGTAATTGCTCCTTCTTCATTACTAAAATGAAAATCGCGATCCCCACTAGGAGCAAAAACTATGGCAGCAACTATATAAATTAATAAACATACTATTACAAACCAGACGAATCCTTTCACTGAAGGTATTTTGATTTTTTGTCTTTGAAATAAAGATTGTTTAGCATTTCTAAATGAGCTTTTAAATAATGTTTTCATATTGAACAGTCTAAAAAAATAAATATTAAATAAAATCTTACAGGTAAAGCTGATAAAAATAAATATTTTAAGCTAAACAAAGCCTTACTTTTCTCGTTAAGTGTTTCTGGTAGCTTCCCAGAAACACTTAACAAAGGGACTTACGCGTAAATAACTTACCAGATAATCTGATTAATATGAGACAAAAACAGCTAAACAAAAATAGCTAAACAAGGCGATTGCCCGAAGGGCAGTGGCTTTGCCAATCTCTGATCAATGATGTTAACCGAAAAAGTCAAATCAACCTTCAAAGATGTAGCTAAAAAGTTAACTGCTTCCAAGAAAAGAGGGTTCATGGCGCAAGTAACAATTTATTATTTGAATAGTTCTTAAAGTATAATCTTGCTCTAAAAGACGATCTTTATTGATTGGTGATCGTTCATCTATTAACATGGCTCAGAATAATTAGTTTAAAATTTCCAAATGCTTTTGTAAGGGTGCAATAGTGTTAGCTGCGATTACGCTCCGCGTACGCCGAAGGCATCGCCAATTTATTAGATCTCGATAGTAGCGATCGCTATTTTATTTCATTTAAAAAGCTTTTCTTGAGTATTCTAGGATTACCATTTAAAACTTGAACAATATATTTGGTTAATATTTTATTTTCTATTTTTGGTAGATTAAAACTAAATTGTTGCTGTTGATAAACATTATTGGCTAAAACATAAATCTCTAGGGTGTTATTAATCCAAAACCAAACTTCTTTAACTCCTAATTTCTGATATTTTCTTAAATCGTCAGGACCCCCACTACTATAAACAACTTCTATTGCCAGATCGGGAATTTTTTTCAAATTATTAAAACAAAAGCTTGTATCTGGCTCTTTACCAACCTGTTTGTTCTTATCTTTAAAAGTTGTTGAACCTGTAGGATAGTAATCTAAATCAAAGGCATCACAATAAGTAATAACTAACAAAAAAATAAAGTCTTTGATCATTTCATGATTTTGACTAGGAGACATTATGGTAATAACTCCATCCAAAAAAGATGTTCTATAGCCCAGATATTCTACTGCATTAAACTTTTCATAATCATCCCAAGTCATACCAGAAAAGCTTAGAGTACGATCTTGCTTTAGAAGATGATTTTTATCAATTGGTAATTGCTCATCTATCAACATAGTTTCCGATAGTTTCTTAGTCTTGTAATCAAATTCTAATTTAAAATTTCTAGGTGTTTTGATAAGGGAGCAATAGTGTTGGCTGCGATCGCACCACTAGCAGCCACCGCAGGAATACCGATACCAGGAAAGGTAGAATCACCACAGCAAAGTAAACTAGATATGGGAGTAGTTGAGCCAGGAAATAAAGCTTTCCCCGCCTGATGGGCAGGGCCATAAGAACCATGATGACGACGAAGAAATCGCTGGTGAGTTAGGGGAGTCCCAACTAGGGTTAATTCAGTGCGATCGCGAATATCGGGGATAACTCGTTCTAAACCTTGCCACATGATTTCTGCTCGCGCTTGTTTTTGCTGCTGATAAGCCTCGCTACGGCGATCCATTCCTGCCCATAATTCATAGGGTTCATTACCAGGAGTGTAGACGTGAATAGAATGTTTACCTGGAGGTGCAAGGCTAGGATCTAATACAGAAGGAATAGACATCACGACAACATTTTGTGGTGCAGTTACCCCTAGATCCCAATCATTCACTACAGTATAGTGACACTCCAAGTCTTCTAAGCCTGTAGCATCAAAACCTAAATGCAAGTGCATAAAACTTTCACACTCAGGAGTATTAGCTCTTTCTTTGATAAAGCTTGGGGGCAATACCCCTTCAGGGATGAGAGGTAAAGTATCCCAGATAGAAGCGTTAGATACCACCGCCTTATTTGCCCTGATTTCTTTGCCGTTGCGTAAACGTACTCCAACAGCCTTATTTTTTTCTATTAGTATCTGCTCAACGTGGGCATTATAAATAATCTCACCACCCCGTTTAGTTAGTCCTCGCACCAAGGCATCGACAATTGCACCACTGCCACCCATAGGATAATCTAGCTGTACTCCAGGCTTATACCATTCAGCAAACATAAAAGCCATTTCTGCCCCCACCGTGCCGCTGGCAGGTAAACCTGATAGCAAAAAGCTGAGTAAATCCATCCAGTTACGAATAAACTTGTCTGTTACTATCCCATCCATAATTTTGCTAAACGGGCCAGATAGGCGCAGAATATTAGGAAGATGCCATAGAGTATTAGGCAGATATCGACCCATACTAATAGCTGCCCCCAAATCAAAACGCATTGCCAAAGGAGGTAGGGCATTCGCTGCATCTGCTAAAGGCTTCATTTCTGCCTGAAGCTTCCGCCATTGAGCTACTGCATCTTCTCCCCGCAGCTTGCTTAATATTTCACAAAAATGATCTGCTCCCACGTAGGCATTAAAATCACCTTCAGGCAAACGACAACCCCAAACATCATAATTTACCCATTCAATATCTTCCTCAATGGTATCTAATACCTGCCTCAAAGGATTATTAGAAGGGCTGGATGATAAACCCGAATAAAGAGAAGGTCCCGAATCAAACTTATAACCATCACGTTCAAAACTATGGGCAGCACCACCTGGAAGAGAATGACTTTCACAAACTATTACCCGATAGCCATATTTTGCCAATAGCGCAGCACAGCACAACCCCCCAACACCACTACCGATTACAACTACATCTACTGACTGTTTATTGCTCATAGTTAATTTAATTAATGGTTAATTTAAAATAAAAGGTAACAAATAGTGTCGCTCTTGATTAAGTCAATATATCCTCTGTCTGACAGACAGGTTAATGGGTGATAAGATACCTGAAGCCTAGTAGCTTTCGCATCCTGGATCGAAACAAGATAATTAAGATATAGACTATGCCACAACTAAATATTATTGACACTAGTATTCGTTACTTATTATTGATTTCCTTATTTTTAGTTGGATTTCCTGTCACCACCCTTCGAGCTCAGGAAACAGTTAACCCCGAAGAAACTCAACCAACAGAAGTAGCCCCAGAAGATACTACTCAGCCCGATAATTCAACGTCGACAAATGAATTTGATAGCGTTTTTAGTATTGAAGGGGGGAAAAACTTAATGGCAGAGGCAGATAAAGCCGTTGACGATCAACAATATGATGTTGCAGCCCAAAAATTACAAAGTGCCAGACAAGTTTTTAATCAGCTATCTAACTTTTACCTCCAGTTATTTAATAGTTTTTCAGGACTAGATAACATCGTAGCCGAATCTCACCGTAAAAAAGCGTTAGAAACAGGTATTGAACGAGATAATGCTACGTATCAGCTAGCATTAGTTCATCGGGCGCAGGATCAGCCCGAATTATCTGTTCCTCTACTGATACAAATTATTACCTCCCAAAGTCCTACTAGTGGACTAGGTAAAAAGGCTTATGAACAACTACTAGAGATTGGTTTTGTTGATGCTCCTTTATCTCCCCCAAAACCGCGTCCAACTGAACCCCAAACTGAACCTCAAACTCCGGCCGCACCTTCTCCGAACTCTCAGCCGACCGCACCAGAAGCTCAACCAGCAATTCCCAATCCTTGATTTTTCCCTAAATCTCTCTCTCTGACATTCAAAGTGATAGAAGTTTAAGTCACAATAGTTAATACTACTAAATATTAAAGTTTATTTCCTCAAATAGAGCAGATTATGATCAGTCCAGAACAAGTTCAAACAATGATTCAAGAGAGATTATCCAATGCTGAAGTTAAAGTTGTGGGAGATGGAGAACACTTTGAAGCCATAATCATATCTCCAGATTTTGCAGGAAAAACCAAAGTTAAACAGCACCAAATGGTTTATGCTGCATTGCAGGCAGAGATGGCATCGGAAACAATTCATGCTCTATCGTTAAAAACCTACACCCCAGAAACCTGGCAAGCTGCTAGTCAAGCTGTTTAATTTTACCTGTCTAATTTTGCAGAGTTTAGTAAAATCAAAATAAATTAATCGCTACGAGTCATTGCTGGCGTTACTAGTAAATTAAGAAAAATAGGTATTAAGACTTATGACACCCGAAGTAAAAGCAAAAATTGACAAGTTAGTTAGTGAAAACAAAATAATAGTGTTTATGAAGGGATCGAAGCTAATGCCCCAATGTGGTTTCTCTAACAACGTAGTACAAATTCTCAATACTCTAGGTGTTCCCTACGAAACCCTAGACATCTTAGCCGATCCTGAAATACGTCAAGGAATTAAAGAATATTCTAACTGGCCTACTATTCCCCAAATCTATATCGATGGAGAGTTTGTAGGCGGTTCAGATATTGCGATCGAGCTATACCAAAGTGGTGAATTGCAACAGATGGTAGAAGTGGCATTAGCCTCCTAAAATTTTTTAAACCCAAAATCTCAAACCCAAAAGTTTTTTTACTGGGTAAGGTACAGAGACGACTAGATATTAGACGACTAATATTAGTCGTCTTTAACTTTATTGCTCAAAAAGTAATTAGATCTTGAACAATCGACAGGATATACAGGATATACAGTATATTTAAAAATAATCACTGTCGGTTTCCATCTGTGTTTGAGGTGAAGATAACTCAAAATTAGAGGGGTCTCTGAGAAAGCGTAATGCTTGCTCTTCTAAACGGTGAATCCGATATTGTTCAACAAAGTTACTATGACGTAAACAGGCGATATACCCTTCCATATATAATCTAATTTCCTCGAAGCTATAGCGTCTACGCCATAGATCGACCATTCCATCGGTAATTTTTTGATAGTGGCGGATTGATTGAGGATCTTGAAGCATCATGATTTTAATGAGATTAGGTTGTCAGTAGGTTGGTAGAAATTTAGCAGATATGCAGATATTAAGTTTTTTGGCTTTTTCTCATTTTACTGCGTTGACTTTTAACAAATACATTTTTTTATTGAATCATTAGTACTGTTCCCGCGTAACCATCGCTACAAAATCGTTCTAAAGCCTCTGGTAGCCTTATCTTTATAGGAATTTCCCTAAATTTTAATGAGGCCAAAGTGATTTCAACACATATATCCATAGTTGAAAGTAATCCTCACTTGCGCTCGCTACTGGGGTGGCATTTACAGCAGTCGGGTTATGCTGTAAGTCAGTCCGCTAGCTTGCAACAGGGTAGAGATGCTTTTTATCGACACCAGCCTGTATTAGTGATTATAGATTCTGATCTACCAGATGGAGATGGTTTAGAGCTATCTCGTTGGTTATACGAACAGCAAAAATCTTTGATTTTATTACTTTCAGCTCGCAGTAGCGAACAAGATATTGTCAGAGGATTAAAAACAGGTGCTGATGATTATTTAACCAAACCTTTCGGTATGCACGAGTTTCTGGCGCGAGTTGAGGCGTTAATTAGAAGAATGCGCATTATAAACTCTACTCCTCTATCTGTCGATTGTAAGGAGCTTAAGATTGATTTAGCACAACGTCGTGTCCAGGTAAAAGGTGATTTTATTGAATTAACACCACAGGAATTTAGTTTGCTCTATGTCTTGGCTCAAGCGGAAGGAACTCCTTTAAGCCGCTCTGAATTGTTAAAACGTGCTTGGCCCGATGCTATTGATAATCCTCGCACGGTTGACACTCACGTTCTTTCTCTGCGCAAGAAAATAGAATCTAATCCACGGCAACCTAATATTATTCAAACTGTTCGTAACATAGGCTATTGTTTTAATCCTGAATTGATTGAAGATCGCCAAAACTTACTCAAAACTGATTTGATACCACAAAATACGCCAAATATGACCTGTATGTCTAGCAGAATCTAGTAACTTTAAGACTAATTATTAGTTAGAGCCACTCTTGTTCTTGCTCTTTCTGTAATCTAAGCAGCTTTTGTTGTAGTTTTTGACAATTAGCTTCGGTAGCAAGAATATCTTCTTCTAGTCTTCCAGCATTTAAATATAAAATGCGATCGCAGAAACCCTGGATTAATTCTAGTTGATGATTGACCATTATAATAGTGAGATTTTGGCTCTGATTTAAGTCATCCAGAACAGTTAACAGATGATTAGCAATACCCACATCTAAAGCAGATGTTGGCTCATCTAACAGTAATATCTGGGGTTGCATCACCAAAGCACGGGCGATCGCTATTAGTTGTCTTTGTCCTAAAGATAGCTGTAATTCAGTTCTATTTAGCCATTCTTGAGGGATTCGCAGTATATCTGTCCAGGTATCAATTCTTTGACGAATTTCAGACTCGGATAGTTTCTGTAGCTGCAAAGGATAACTTAAAGCTTCTAGAGTATTCATACCCAAGAGCTTTGGCTCTTGAGTCACCAAAACTACTAGGCGACGCAGTTGAATAGCTGTGAGTTTTTGTTCTGGTCGATCTTGAATGTAGATCTTTCCCTGATTAGGAGAAACTAAGCGGTTGAGGAGTCGTAGTAGAGAAGTTTTCCCTGCGCCAGATGCGCCGACTATTGCCACCTTATGCCCTGGCTCAATTGTAAATGAGATGTCCTTTAACAAAAAATCTGAGCCAATAGAAGCTTTGAGACCAACCTGTTCCAGACGCAAAATTAATGGGAGATGGCGATTGCTCATACCTGATCGAATTATAGGTAACAATTTACTGTAAACTGATGTGCTGTTAATCTCAAGAATAATTTCATCTTGAGCTAAAATTTAACTGATTCATATTACATCATTGCTTAAGGAGTAAAGATTTGAGGCTTCTAAAACTAGCTAATTGGTTATCTGAAGGAGATTTAGATAAATACAAGAAAAAAGCAGAGCAAGCTCAACAAGCTGAAGCCAAATTGCAAACAGCAAAGTCTGAATTAGAAAACTTGAGAAATGATTTAGAGAAATCTCAAAAAGAAACAGCACAAGCTAAAGCCTTATTGCAAATTAATCAAGGTTTTCAGCTAGAGTTGGGAGAAACCCAGCTAAAATTGCAAAAAACTGATGCTGAAGCAAATCGCTATAAAAAAACGTTATTTGAGCAACAAAAACAATTAAATCTGCTCCAGTCACAATTTAAACAAGCTCAACAAGCATTGGCTAGATCGCAAAACTGGATACAGCAAATTAAAACTCCAATTAAGATTGTGGATATCCAGAAAACTCTTCCTAAACACAATTTTGATACTTTATGGGGTTTTGGGATTATCACCCCGAAAGTTGAATCGATGGCAACCGCAGGTTCGATTATGGTCAAAGGTTGGGTATTAGGCAAACAGTCTCCAGCCAAAATCTTAAGAGTAATTTATCAAACCGAAAACTTGCTAGAAACCCCCGTCAAATACCCTCGCCCTATAGTGGTACAACAATATCCAGATATACCCAAAGCTAACAAAAGTGGGTTTGAATTTTCTGTAGCAGTTGCAGGACTATCATCAGCAGAGCTAAATCTGGAAGCTGTTTTGGAAGATCAAAGTGTTGTTCCTTTGTGCGCTATTGTCTTAGAATCTCAGCCGCCCCAATCTGAGTGAACATAATATCAATTTAATTTGAATTAAACTTGACTAAACCAACTATCACATTTAAATAATTAGAAAATAATACAAAAAAAGATATTCAAAATCTAAAAAAAATATAAAACCGTTTACAATATGAAAATGTGTTCGGAGGAACGAAGTGTTTATTAGACTCGCACAACAGCATCGTCAATTCGTCCAGGATTTGGTGATGACTCTTCAAGCTTTGGCGATCGCTCTAGAGAGCAAAGGCTATTTAGCATCTTGCTACACCTGTGGTGGTGAAATGAATAGTGCTTCTTTTATGGTTAGTTTGAAAGACGAACATCTAATCCGTTTTTTAGTTTCAGATTATGGGATTACCTGGACGGAAATGAGAGACGATCGTGAACTAATGAAATTAGAAGGTGCAGAAGCAATCAATCAATTACAGGATTTGGCTGATTTAATTAAATATCCAACGCAACCGTCTGAATCTGAGGTTATTAAACCACAAAGTTCTCAAACCTTACAGCGTATTTAGTTGATAGTTGATCTTAATGATAAATATCCCTACTAGAATGCCCAAACTTGTAGATTAGTTTGGGCATTTGACTTGTTTTAGTTTTAGATTGTGTGGGGAAAATATTATCTAACGACTTACTTCAATTCCTCTTTCTCGCAATTGTTGCATAAAAAACTCTTCCAAAGAAGGTCTAGCTAGGTGAATGCTGACTAACCTTGCCTCAACATCATCAAGATGAGTTACGAAGCGATTTGGTTCTACTTTTAATTGACCATGCCAACGGTTATTTTCTTCAGTCAGATTACTCATCCAGGGAGCTAAAGTTTCTGGGGCTACTCCAGCAACAATTGCCTGATAGGCATCGCTAGTACCCAATAAATCATCGAGAGAACCCTGACAAATTAATTCTCCCAAAGCCAAAAAAGCAATGCGATCGCAAATCTGCTCAATATCCGATAAAACATGAGAATTAAAAAATATTGTCTTACCTTGTTGTTTTAAAGATAAAACTATTTCACGCATCCGATAACGTCCCATAGGATCGAGTCCCGACATTGGCTCATCTAAAAACACAATTTCAGGATCGTTAATTAGAGCCTGTGCCATACCGACACGTTGCAACATTCCTTTAGAATATTGCTTTAGTTTCTTTTTGCGAGCAGTAGATTGAGCTAACCCTACCAAGTCTAATAATTCAGTAATACGTTGATGCTGTTGACTTTGGGGAATTTGAAATAATCCAGCAACAAATTCCAAAAACTCCCAAGCGGTTAGAAAATCATAGAGATAAGCATTTTCAGGAAGATAACCAATTTTTTGTTTAACAGTGCGATCGCCAATTGGTTTGCCAAAAATAACGGCTCTGCCAGTGGTGGGGCGAGTAATACCCAGCAAGGTTTTTAGTAGAGTAGTTTTTCCTGCGCCATTTGGCCCTAATAAACCAAAAGTTTCCCCAGGGTAAATACTAAGAGAACAATTTTTTAGAGATTCTATCTTTTGATTCATCCAAAAGCCAGTACGGTAGACTTTTCCCAGATTCCAAGTTTGCACCACAGGCATAGAATCATTGTGTGAATGGTTTGTTGATAAATCAGTAGCAGAACCCATAAGCAACAGTCACTCAAAAGTATTATTTGTCCCTATAGTTCCCCAAAATCAACTATTTTTTAACACCTAAGCTTAATAATTTGCTCACTAAGTACTTATTGATATCTAAGTACTTAGTTAAGTACTTGGTGAGCAGCTCCATTTTTTGCTGTTTGCTTCATAAAAAAAACATATATTTTTATGGTTATTTAGCTTATTCTTACTTATGGGTTACTTATAATAATCAATAATAAATATTATTTTTATAATTACTATAGCTGATGCTATAGGAGGCGCACAAGTTCAGGTAAAAGACCTAGCAGTTGCCTTACGACAAGAAATAGTCATTCCCATTAATTTTCTTTTGTTGTATTAACATACCAACCATAGTATTAAGTAAATATAAATTTTGAAACCCTAGTGAAACGGCCTATTCTTCTGTCTACACCTCACATTGGAGAACAAGAACTTCAATTTGTCCAAGAAGCTTTTGATACTAATTGGATTGCTCCTGTAGGACCTCATATAGATGCCTTTGAACAAGAATTTTCTCAAGTAGTTGGCTCCCAATATTCTGCGGCTGTATCCTCTGGTACAGCAGCTTTACATTTAGCTCTGAAGCTTGTGGGGGTTGGGGCTGGGGATGAAGTATTTTGCTCGACTTTCACTTTTATTGCCAGTGCCAGTCCCATAACTTATTTAGGAGCAAAACCAGTATTTATTGACAGCGATCGCATTTCTTGGAATATGGATCCGAGTCTATTAGAAGATGCTTTAGCTAAACGAGCTAAGGTTGGTAAACTGCCCAAGGCAGTATTGCTAGTTCATCTTTACGGTCAGAGTGCCGATATTGAACCTATCTTAGAATCATGCGATCGCTATTCTATTCCTCTGATTGAAGATGCAGCCGAAGCCTTGGGCGCAACTTACAAAGACACTTCTCCTGGGACTTGGGGGCGTGCAGGTATTTTCTCTTTTAATGGGAATAAAATAATTACTACTTCTGGCGGAGGAATGCTAGTTTCTGATGATGCTGAGTTGATTGAAAAAGCTAAATTCTTAGCAACTCAAGCAAGAGATCCCCAACCTCATTATGAACATACTGAAATAGGATTTAACTATCGACTGAGTAATATCTCGGCAGGTATTGGTCGAGGACAATTATTAGTACTAAAAGAAAGAGTTGCTGCTCGTCAACGAAACTTTGAAATCTATCAAGAAGCTTTAGGCGATTTACCAGGTATCCAATTTATGCCAAAAACCGACTACGGTACTAGTACTAATTGGCTCAGTTGTTTAACTTTTGAACCGAAAATTGCGGGGATCGATCGAGAACAAGTGCGTTTAAAACTTTTAGAAAAACAAATAGAGACTAGACCAGTTTGGAAGCCAATGCATTTACAACCAGTATTTGCTGATTGTGAATGTATTAATAATGGAGTAGCTGAAGATTTATTTGAAAAAGGTTTGTGTTTACCTTCTGGTTCTAATTTAAGCGATGAAGATTTAGAGCGAGTAATTTTTGAAATTAAGAATGCATATAAATCACAATAATGAACGAAGTTCATCAAAACTTTGTCTAAAATTTGTAATTATTCAGGTATCATAATTTAAGCATATTTACGTATGTATTTTTTCTTAAAGTATTTTTAAAATAATTTCCATTAAACACAGTATTTTCATATGAATCCTTCGCAAACCTCTTTAGGGATTGACCAGTATTGGGAAATAGTTAAAAGGCGTTGGCTTCCTGGCTCAATAGTTTTTTTATCAGTATTAACTTTGGGCATTATTGCCACCTCCATCAAAGAAAATATGTATCAAGCAGAAGCTAAATTAAAATTTAAAGAAAGCACTGTTAGTTCATCCTTAAACGAATCAAGTAAAGTTCTTGGAGCTTTTTCACCTATTGCCGAAAAAGGAAATCCACTTGATACTGAAGCCGAGGTATTACGTTCAGTTCCCTTAATCAAAAAAACAATCAATGACCCCGAGCTTAAACTCACAAATAAGGAAGGAGACAGATTAAGCGTTGCTGAATTTCTGGAGAAATTGAAAGTAGGTTCTGTAGCTTCTACAGATATTTTGCAGGTTGCCTATACCAGTAGCGATCCAGAACAAGCGGCGAAAGTTGTTAATACTTTAGTAAAAAATTATTTAGAAAATAATATTGTAGTTAATCGAGCCGAAGCAGTTTCTGCCAGAGAATTTTTAGAAGAACAGTTACCCAAGGTAGAAGATTCTTTACAAAAGGCTGAGGCTGAAATACGCCAACTTAAAGAATCAAATGAGTTTATTGCTCCTGAAGAAGACATTAAAGCGTTAATTGATTCCTTACAAGAAGTACGGGCAGAAATAGCTAAAGCCAAGGGAGAAATGGCTAATGCTAATTCCCAGGCTAACTACTTAAAAGACAAACTGGGTTTAAACTCAGAACAAGCGGTAATTGTAACTACTATTAGTCAATCTCCTGAGATTATAGAGACAATAACCAAACTTCAAGAAGCCGAATCACAGTTAGCTCTGGTACAAGCACGCTTTACTGCCAATAGTCCCAACGTAGTCGAACTACAAGAACAAGTCACTTCCCTAAAAAACTTATTAGACAAACAAACTCAAGCCGTTGGCGGAGAAAAAGCTAGGGAGCTAATTAAAAATAGCAAGTCTGGTTTGATGCAACAGCAGCTTACTAGTGAATTAATTAAATTAGAAGCTAACAATATCGGTCTCCAAAAACAAATTGATAGCCTGAGGGAGATCGAGCAGAGTCGCCGCGGAAAAATCAGGAAAGTACCTGAAATAGAGCAAAAACTGCGACAGTTAGAAAGACAGGTAAGATCATTTCAATCAACTTATGAAGTTTTATGGCAACAGTTGCAGACTGTTAGGATTGCTGAAAGCCAAGACCCTGGTAATGTAAGGGTAATTTCTAATGCGGTTATTCCCAATAAACCCATCTCCTCTCGTGGGGTCGGTTACTTAGCTTCTGGCTCTTTGGCACTTTTAGCAGCAGCAGGAATAATTTATCTTGTAGAGATTAGTGATAAATCGATTAAAACCGTTGAAGAGGCTAGGCAGCTATATGGTTATACTTGCTTGGGAGTGATTCCTGGTCTTGAGAAATTTAAGCTATTTACCCTCCCAGAGTCTGGTCAAGATCCCACAATTCCTAAGTTGATAGTTCGAGACTATCCTTCCTTACCTCTGAGCGAATCTTATCGGATGTTACAGTCTAATATTAAGTTTTTGAACTCTGATAAGAAGCTCAAAAGCATTGTTGTTACCAGTTCTGGAGCTCAAGAAGGTAAATCTACGATAGCAGCTAACTTGGCTGCGGCGATGGCTCAAGTAGGTAATAAAGTTTTACTGGTTGATGCTAACCTGCACAATCCAATTCAACATCGTATTTGGGATATTTATAACGATAATGGTTTAAGTAATGTTATTGCTGAGCAGTTAGATCCTAGAATCACAATTAAGGAAGTCATGTCTAATCTTGACTTGCTTACTTCTGGCAGTACAGATCCTTCTCCTGCAACTCTGCTAGATTCTCAAAGAATGAGAATGCTGATGGATTATTGGGCAGAACTTTATGACTTTGTTATTCTCGATACCCCTGCGTTAGATTTGACTGCCGATGCTCCTATTATTGGTCATATGGCTGATGGAGTTTTACTGGTGGTTAGACCTGGTTCTGTAGAAAGAGCACAAGCTAACTTCACCAAAGAAATTTTGGAGCAATCTGGACTAAATATATTGGGAATGGTCTTTAATAGCGTTAATCTTCAGTTTGACTCACGCTCCTATTACTATCAGACTCTGGAGGAACGACAAGGCGTTATACAGCAAAATACATTACCAGGATCTTCTTCATCTAATTCATCTAAAGAAGAATTGTGGGAAACTATCTCTTCTCTTGCAAGAGAATCAAAGAAAAACAAACTAGCTACTAATTTAGATGAAGAACAACTTCAATTAGCTCCTCTAGACAAATTAGAGGCAATGGTGTCTCATCTGCAACAGGACTTAGCTGATTTAACTCGACTGGTAAGAGAACAAGAAGAAGAACTGCTAGCACAACGTCAAAAAGTAAAACAGCTGCAAAGAAAAGCTAATGTTGCTACTGAGTATGAGCTTTTCTATTTGAAAAATCAATTAAGCCAAGAGCAAGAAAGAAAACGAATGCTGGATGAAACCCTGGTAGGACAAAGACGTAATCTTGAAAAACGCCGAGAAATACTTTATCAATATCAACAAGTGTTAGAAAGCAGACAAAATGCTAGTTTTCGATTTTAGAAATTAACCAGCTAGATCGGTAATTTTCCATAATTTAAAATAGGGGAGAGAAGATAATTATTTTCTCTCCCCTATTTTTTTAGCTGTAGCAATTAAACGATCGCGGCAGCTTTTAAGTCAAATATTCTTTCAATTACATCAGCTACAACTTTATCAGGAGTAGAAGCACCAGAGGTTATGCCCACGGTAATTTCACCTTCTGGTAACCAATTTTGGGCTATAGTAATTTCTTGGCTCAAAGGTTTGTGTTCTAAGCGATCGCGACTAATAATCCTCTCTACACTATCGATATGATAAGAGGGAATATTGTATTCCACTGCAATTTCCTGTAGATGTGTAGTATTAGAAGAATTAAAGCCACCAATAACAATCATCAAAGATAATTCTTTTTTGACCAAGTCGAACATCGCATCCTGTCTTTCTTGAGTTGCATCACAAATGGTATTAAAGCTCATAAAATGATTGTTCAACTCGGTTGGCCCATACTTTTTAAGCATAGTTTGCTCCAGAAGTTTACCAATCTGTTCGGTTTCGCTTTTAAGCATTGTGGTTTGATTAGCAATACCTACTTTTTCTAGATCCCGATCGGGATCGAAACCTTCAGAGTAGGCATTTTTAAATTTAGTTAGAAATTCTTGGCGATTACCACCATGAAGAATATAGTTAGTTACATATTCAGCCTGTTCCAAATTTAAAACTACCAAATAGCGATCGGCAAAGGAACTAGTAGCTACGGTTTCTTCGTGAGCATATTTGCCATGAATAATCGAGGTATAGTCTCTTTTTTTGTGTTTTTCGACAGAATTCCAAACTTTGGATACCCAAGGACAGGTAGTATCTACGATCTTACAGCCTTTATCATTGAGTAGCTGCATTTCTTGGACGCTAGCACCAAAAGCAGGCAAAATTACTACATCACCTTGATTAACAACGCTAAAGTCTTTTTCGTCATCAATAACTTCGATAAAGCCAACTTTCATTTCCCGTAAACGCTGATTTACAGATGGATTATGGATAATTTCGTTAGTAATCCAAATTTTTTCTGTGGGGAAATGCTGACGAGTTTCATAAGCCATGGCTACGGCTCTTTCTACTCCCCAACAAAAGCCAAAAGACTCTGCCAGAAAAATAGTTACGTCTCCTCGTGAATAGCGATAGTTGCGATCGCGGATGGTTTGAATTAAATCACTTTGATACTCTGTACTCATTGTTCCGGCAACTTCTACATCGTGTCCAAATCCTCGACGATGATAATTTTCCGACTGTTGCAAAGAACGTTTAAAAGCTTTTGTATCCATTTTTTTATCGGTCATATTGTTAAATAGAAGTGATTACACCCATTCGAGTGTTTACACCGTTTAGAAGGAGTGCCAACCCGCAGGGTCACCGTTACACCGCCTTCAGAAGAGGCTGTCTGTCTTGGGCAGCCTATATGCGGGCAAGCCCTTTGTTTGGCGGATGTTTCATCCGCAGGTTCTGCCCGCTGCGGTGACCGGTGTTCCCCGGTAAACTAGGCAAACACACTCAAAAACCTATCTCACATATTACAGTATTCTCTAAATTGTCATTGGTGAATCGATATATACTACTGGTTCTGGTATCGAGAACTCAATATTATAAGCTAAGAGTTTACTGGCGATCGCCTGATTAGCTAAATCTACCAGTCGTTTGCGTAAACCAAGAGAGTCTTCTCCTGAACTGGTGAGAAAAAAGTTGATCCTAGCGCGAGTTCCTAATTTTTCTTCAGGTTGAGAAAAACGAATTCTCGTGTTGGCTTTATCTATGCCCCAAAATGTGTCCGTACTCTCAATAACAGTCCGTCTCACCAGTGCTTGTTCGCTTTCTTCTAGATGTCGAAAAAAATCTAGGTAGAGCATCGCTACAACTTTCTTACCCCTGCTAATATTTTCAATATTCTTACCTGCCATAATTGAATTGGGAACAACGATAATTGTGTTTCTTCCAGCTGTGCGGATTTTGGTAGAACGCAAGCCAATTGATTCAACACGACCATACACATCTTCGCCATAAGGATTAAAATTTACCTGGATATATTCTCCTGGCTGGTAAGGACGATCTAAAAACAGTTCAATAGTTCCAATTATTCTTTCTAGTGCGTGTCTTGCAGCAAAAGCAACCACAACCCCTCCAACACCTATACTGGCAGAAATAGCAAATAAGTTAAGTCGCAAGCCTCGAGCAAAGAGCAAAATAGCGAACAAAATAATAATCACATTGGTTAAAGTTTCAAAGACTAAAGCAGTTTCATTGACTTCTCCACCAAACCTCTGAACTAGCTTAATGACATAGATCCGAATCACTCGTCGAGCTATGCGCGAAGCAAACCAGGCAATGCTAATTGCTAAAGCTAAATAGATAAAAAAGCCTAAGAATTGATAAATTCTTAGATATTGAGCGAACAAATTTAAACATAGAGCGATAAAGACTAATGCTCCTACCGTAACGAGGGAGTTTCTGGCGGGTTTAATCAGTTGATCGTAAATAACCGTAGTATTTGAGGGAACAAATCGCTGGACTAACTTAAGAATCCACCAACACAAAAAAGGCAAAATTCGCCCAAATAAGGGAGCAATTACAGTACCAAAAACGAATAGACTAGATCTCCCGATTAATTCAACTAGAAATCTTTGATTTTCCTCACTTAATTGTAGCGATTCTGGAATAAACTCGAGCATTATGTTACTGTGGCTATCTAAATATTTAACTCAGTGGATATAAAAAAAACCAACAACAGAAGTCTCTTTTCTTTCTCTGCTTGCTTTACTTTTAAAGGTGTGTTTGTAACTATTTCAAATTATTCCAAATTTAACTATTCTTGCTCATTTAGATATTCATTGGTTGAGGAACATCAAGAGTATTTTCTTCAAAACTGAAGTTTATTCCATAATCCTGCAATCGCTCGATAATGTTTTCCCTGGCAATTTCTAACAGATTACTTCTTAGCTCTATTGAACTTTCGGCAGCCCCCAAAATATAGAAGATAACTTGAGTTTGTACATAATCTTGTCCTGCGGCATCGGTAGAATTTTCAAAAGTAATTTGTGTCAGACGATGATCGATTCCCAAAATTTCTCTGGTACTCTCTGTAATAAGTTGATGAATCAATGCCTTTTCTTCTTCAGACATACCCCTAAAAAAGGTTAATTCCGCGATCGAAATTACCCTTCTTGCTCTGGTCATATTTTCAATACGGCTCTGGGCAAGTTGACTATTAGGGATAATGACTAGGGTATTTTTTCCTGAAAGCCGAATTTTAGTTGAACGCCAACCGATTGATTCAACTCTACCCAGAGTCGTATCAGGCAAATGAATATAGTCATCAACAGTAAAAGGGCGATCGATGTACAGAACAATACTCCACAATATCTGTTCTAAAATTTTCTGGGAAGCAAAAGCAATTGCTACCCCCCCAATGCCTAAACTAGCAATTAAGCCAAATAGATTGATTTGGTGTGTTTGAGCAAAAATAGAGACAACAATTAAGAGGATTGATGAGTTACAAATAAATTTGGCAATAACCAGTAATTCAGTATTGATTTTACATCTGTTGTCTAGGGCAATTCCTAATAAGTAATTGTCGAACAATTCTTTAAATAAACTAAATCCCAGAAAGCTAACATTTAAAGCTACAAGTAAACTGAGGGGAAATTCAAACAATCCTAACCAATTAGGAGTAGGAACACTTAGAATAATTATATCGACAACACTAACAACGATTATCCAGTTTAACCAGCTCTGATAAGGTTCGACCACCTTGTGATAAATCTCTTGTTTTTCTGTTGAGGAGAAACGGTCAAATAGCGAATGGGCAACTTTAGGAAGTTGCATATAAGATAGACCAGCTACAAGAAGTAAACTGAAAAAAGTAATTGTACCTAATAGTAAAGCTGTAGTGACCTGAAGAGTCCCTGGTATATTAGTATTAGCTGCGATGACCTCCAAGCAATAATTCATAACTAGCCCAATATTAAATGGGATTAGATAAAATTTTCTTAATATCTTATAGTTTAAGAGAAATTCTTAGCAAAACCCTGATGAATATACCAGAGGCAGATACCCCTTTATATAATCACACATTACCAACTATCGAAGACTGGCTCCGAAATAAAGGCTGTAATCAAGATCGAGAAAATCTTCACTGTTGGTATATTGAAGAAGTAGCTTGGAAAGCAGAAATTTGTCTAGATATAGAGGAGTTAACTGTACGTTACTTTGATGCAAAGCAAGAAAGCGACAATATTAGTCGTTCTTTTAAATATTCTCTCAGTCGCCAGGATATAGAAGCGGCAGTTTTTTCAGGACCATGATTTGAGGGATGAGGGATGGCGGTCAGACTCGCTAAAGGGTTCAGTAGTTGCGTGAATGCGGGATTCCCCCACCAACGCACTACTTTACTGCGTCCCATCTAGGTGAGATAATAAGCTCGATCGAACTCAGGTTTGGTAAATATTCAAGTTAGGGAATAATTTCGACTATAGTTCCTACTTCGAGCACACTATAAAGCTCGTTGATATCCTGATTTTTTAAGGAGATAGATCCCCAAGTCCAGTTGGATTGTTGCTCAATTAGGTAGTCACCATTTTGGGGAACTCCATGAATACCAATTTCGCCGCCTATTGGGCTGAAAAAATCTATTTTTCCCGTCTTTTTTGCCTGTAAATGTTTGCGCCAAGATGATTGATTGGGATAGTCTAGCCAAATAAATTTAAACCAACTGGGATGGGGATATAAATCTTTGATTTTAAAAACACCTTCGGGTGTTTTATTGTCTCCTTCACGAAATTTATCCCCTACAGGATTACTTCCTAGCACAATAGGATAAGATTTGACTGCTCTTTTTTGGTAATAAAGAGTGAGTTGATCTTGAGATTTTTGGATTAGAATTGCTGTCTGAGATTTATCAACGGGCAGAACAATTATTTCGGCAAGCGATCGCTCATAATTAAGTAATCTAGATTTAGGTGCAGGTAAGTGAGTCGAATCGAGATTATTAGCTTGAGCAAAAAAATAACTGATTGGTGGTATGTATCCAGCCCGGTTTAATCGCTTGTATAAGGCTGGAGTCAAAATTAGTAACAAAGTAATTGCTAACAAATTCCGGCGATTGTTGTAGAACGCAATCATGCTCAGACTATGAAATGTTTCATAATACTAACGCCTGCTAAATTCATCTGCACTTTAAATTGCTCTCCCTGCTGAGAGCTAAATTCCAACTGCATCCAATCGTCTATATCTTTGACTTGTGCTGATAAATAAGTCTGGTTGGCTTGGTCAAGAATGTTGATGGCTAAACCTGCGGCTAAATTATTATTTGCTTTCCCTGGATATAGTTGCAAACATAAATCTATTGCTGGGGACGATAAACCTGACGAACAGGGCAATGCACTTTTAAGCTTTACTACTTTTATGACTAAAATTATTTCTTGTTCGAGACTATTTAATTGCCACCCGATTGCTTTTCCTCTAGTAATAGTAGTTGCAGGAGTTTGAGTAGCAAGACTTCTGGTTATTCTTCCCACTAAGATAGTTTCAACTGTTTGCCAATCTGAAGTAAAGATACCAGATAACCATTGACGTAAATTGATTTGAGTTTGTAGTTGTTCAATTGTATCTATTAAAGATTCCAAAGGCTGTAATTGAGTAATATTTAGTAATTTTGTATCAAATTTTACTTTTTTAGCAGAAATAAACCCTAAAGACTTTACTTTATTTAGATTTTCTTTTAATTGTACAATCAGATAACCAATGCGGTCTTCTCTTGCTTCCAGAGGAATATTTACTGCCTCTTCTCCTGGTAATAGCCAGCGACATTCGAGTTTTCCCAGATTGGGTAAGATAACATCGGCAACATCAAACATAGCTTGTAAACCACTCTTCCAACAGTCACTATTAACCAAACTACTATTTATATTTAAACATTTTAAATAGATGTTTACACTGTAGACAGCCAAAGTATTGAGATAAAATCTCTCTAGCCACTTTTGAGAATTGGTATAACTTTATAATTCTCGTGCTATCTCAGAAGCTTTTTGGGGTGATTGCTTGAGCAATAGACGGATGGCTAAACAGTAACAGTTGTATTGGGGATGTTTGGGGGGATGAGTAGTGGTGAGATTTTTGCCTAAGTCTTGTTTAATATAATCGGCGATCGCTTAAATCATTACTTATTCAGCAACGCCAAAATAAGATATTATGATGTCTCCGTGATAGTGCTGACATCAACTTATAGCAACCCAAACCAAGAACAATAAATGCACCTATACCACCAACAATGTATTCTTTGATTTCCGAGTTAAAATATCCTTGCTTAATTAAAGACTGTTGATAAACTTGGCAGTGTTGAGCAATCTCACTTTTTAAACTCCTACTGTTGATTAAAGCGATCGCTTTACTAGCCGAATCAATTGGCAATAACACCAGACAATTATGGAATGAATTAAAAAAATTAAACAAGGAGCTACAGATAGTTTAATATCTGTGTTTATCTGTGAACTTTTTGGCTAATAACTCAAATTCAGTTTAAGAAGCTACTCAAAAGCTTAAAATCAGCAAAGACAAAAAAAGCCTCAAGACTTCAAACTGCTTGCTGCTTCAACAAAATTAAATTATTAGTTACTCAATTATTAATTCAACCATCCTTTTAAACGACGAGCGACTTGGGGGCGACGTAGCTTACGCATAGCTTTGCTTTGAATCTGACGCACTCTTTCGCGAGAAAGACTAAACATTCCCCCCACCTCTTCTAAGGTATAAGGTTGGCTAGTAGATAAACCATAGCGCAGACAAATTACGTCTTTTTCTCGCTGTGTCAGAACATCATCTAAAACTTCAGTGATTTCTTGACGCATCATGGTTTCATTCATGCGGTCTTCAGGAAGTTGCAGATCGCTATCTTCTAGCAAATCAACTAACTCTGTATCCTCGGCTTTCCCTACGCGATGATTAAGAGATAAAGATTGACGACGTAATTCTAACAACTGACGTAACTGAGAAGCTGATATTTTTAGTTCTTTGGCTAATTCTTCTTCGCTAGGGTTACGTTGTAGCTTTTGCTTCAAATTACGCTGAGCTTTTTTAAGTTTATTAAGCTTTTCAACAATGTGAATTGGCAAACGAATGGTACGGGCATCATTAGCAATAGTGCGGGTAATTGCTTGACGAATCCACCAATATGCATAGGTGGAGAATTTATACCCCTTGTTGGGATCGAACTTTTCTGTGGCTCTATTTAAACCGATCGCACCTTCTTGAATCAAGTCTAAAAAAGGAACACCACGATTAAGATATCGTTTAGCAATGGATACTACTAGGCGCAAATTAGAACGAATCATTTTACGCTTGGCTACTTTTCCTCGATACAGTAGCAATTCTAATTGACGCTCTGATTTTAATTCCATTGCTGCTGCTAATTCAGCTTTGCTTGGTGATTGTTGTTTCTGGAGAGCTAGTTTTTGCCGAGTTTTTTCCACCTGAAGCATCAATTTGACATCGTTAGCTAAAGTTACTTCCTCTTCTGCTGTTAACAAAGGATAACGAGCCATTTCTTTGAAAAAAGCACCAATATTATCTTCTAAAGGAATTTTGCGGCCACTAGAAGTATTAAAATTATCTCGCTCTTCTTCAGAGTATTCTGCCTCGACAAGTTTTAAATCTTCATCTATTTTTTCAGAATCCTCAGTTATTGAAAAGTTTATACTGTAACTTTCGTTTTCTGTTAATTTCGCTATGGTCATTGGCTTAGTTCCTTATGTTATTAAAGAGGTATTTTGCTCCTGGCAAAAAACCTAAAAAAGCATTTTGATATTGATATTGAAAAAAGATGATAATTAATGGTGAATAGTTGAAGAAGCTTGTATTAAATCTACTTATGTTAGATGGTTGAGAAAAGTGGACAATTTATTTAAATAAATTATTTAAATAACAGCCAGGGGCGAATTAACGTTATAGTTTTGGTTTAAAGCTTATTCTGGGAATAAAGTCCTACTTATTAAGTCCTACTTATTAAAGTCTCATGTTTCAGAATTATTATTTAAAAAATACAGTATTTCTTAATATTCTTTACTGACTAAATAATGTAAGACAAGTTTTCCAACTCTTGCTAAACCTTCACGGTAATTAGATTAACATGATTACTTGTTACATTTGTTTGCTAGGTTACAAATAGCGAATTTATTGATTTTAAGTTTTAATTAACCTTAATACTTTTTCATAATTTCCCAAGAAAAAATGTAACTATCGTGACCTTAAGTCGCAACTTGTAATGAAATGATTACTTAACATTTGGTAAAATTGCTAACTACCTAAAATATATCTAGACTATAGCCCTTTCTTTAATGTTTTAAATGTTGTTAATTACACAAAGTAAAAATAATATTTGTATATTTGCGGTATATTTGCGGATTGAATATTTAATTCCAATGACTATCTAAGTAGGTGGGTCAAATTAATTAGGAAGATAGTTTGCTCAAAAAGTAGCCAGTAGGGGTCAACGGCCGTTGACCCGTACAAGTAGCTTTTAGCAACTGCTAATCAGTGAATTTAGATTATTTCCGTTTGATCTTTAATTCCGCCTACCTGCTTAAGATAAAAATATTTATTAATTAAATGCTGATTATCTAGCTATTATTAAGACGCCAAAAATGTATATAGTATTTTTGTACGAATAGTTAAAAAATTGATGTCAACTGATATTTCTCAGAATTTATCT
>JAAUYG010042312.1_pt1 | contig 30731 bp, 29 predicted proteins | sample 7278091 | NCBI WGS metagenome assembly JAAUYG01 (sample SAMN14350201, study PRJNA611818) | marine sediment metagenome | isolation source: surface marine sediment (0.6m) | place: French Polynesia: Moorea | collected 2018-08 | reverse complement strand
CGGCAGCCGGGCGCCCAGGAGGCAGGACAGCGCCAGCAGGGGCAAAAAGCCGCCAAAGGAAGCGACGGTCAGCGGTGAGGTGAACAGATCGTATCCGGTGCCCTCCTGGGCGCGGCCATAGGGCAGCCAGCGAATGGCGAAAAGCATGGCGCCTCGTGCGAAGCCCGGGACAAGCATCAGCACGAGCGAGCGATCGCTTTGCAATCCGGCAATCCCGACGGCCTTGAGGGCCAGGCAGGCGACAACCGTCACCATGGCCATCGTGCCGATGCGGCTGTCTTTCATGATGCGCAGCGCACTCTCACGGTCGCGCCGGCCGTAGAGCCCGTCCGCGGTATCGCCCAGGCCATCCAGGTGCAAAGCGCCGGTAATCAGGATCAAAAACACCACATCGAGGACGGCGGCGGCACCGGGCGACCACAGGGTCGAAGCCGCCCGGTCAAAAAGGGCCAGCAGAAGGCCGATGGCAAGACCCGCCACAGGGAACCAGGCGATCATTTCCCGCGGGGCGTAGAGCCCGCGGGGACCGACCGGCAGGATGGTGAGAAACTGGACGGCGGCGCAGCAATGCGTCAAAGCCGATTTGATCTTGGGGCGCCCGATCTTCATTTGACCTTCACGGGTATGCCGGCCACCATCCATACGACCTGGTCCGCAACAGCGGCCACTTTCTGGTTGACCATTCCGGCCCAGTCCCGGAAACGCCGTGCCATGGCATTTTCGGGGACGATCCCCTGCCCCACTTCGTTGGCGACCAGAATGACCGGGCAATCCATCTCCGCCAGCACGCGGACGAGGTGCGCCGCCCGCGCTTCGACATCTTTTTCCTCCTGCGCGTCCATCATGAGGTTGGTGGTCCAGAGGGTCAGGCAGTCGACCAGAATGACATGCGCGCCGACGTTGTGGTTCTCGAGGGTCTCGACCAGATCCAGCGGGACTTCCAGTGTCGTCCAACTGGCGTCGCGCTCGCGCCGGTGTCGTTCGATACGCGCACGCATTTCGGCATCGTAGGGACGGCAGGTGGCCACGAAAATGCGATGCTCCGCATCCATGGCCTCGGCCCTTCGCAGCGCTTCGGCGCTCTTGCCGCTGCGACACCCACCAATGATAAAAGTGATCATATCGATTTATATTATTTGGTTATGATGTTTTATTAAAGTCATACATTAATTTTCAGGCTCGCCGGACAAGGCCCAAAACGGCCGGCAGGTCGAGGTGTTTGGCCACATGGGCGGCCAACTGGTCATAGGCCCGGTCGCGTGCTTCCGGACCACCGATGCGATCCACCGCGATGTTGCCCAGCCCCCAGCAGTGCAGCCAAAGACGCGTGATTTCCGGGCTGTCGAACAGGCCGTGGATGTAGGTTCCGGCGATGCGCCCTTCATCGACCTGGCAGCCGTCCACATCGTCGGCCGCCTCCCGGTTGCGATCTTTTACGCGCAAGAGACCATCGCCTCCCTCCCGGATCGTCTGCCCCATATGGATCTCGTAGCCTTGTCCACAGGCCTCGCGCCATTCGAACCGGGTTCGCGTGGTGGTTTTGGGCGCTTTGAGAATGGTTTCCACCGGCAAAAGTCCGAGCCCCGGCGTTTCGCCGGGTGCACCTTCCAGGCCTTCGGGATCGCCGACGCGGCGGCCCATCATCTGGTAGCCGCCGCAGATGCCGAGCACACAGCCGCCGGTACGCGCAAATTGCCGGATCTGATCGGCCCATCCCTGCCGGTGCAGCCATTCAAGATCGTATCGCGTGTTCTTTGATCCTGGCAGGATCACCGCCTTGAAATCATCCAGCGCCTGCAACTGCTCGATAAAGTGGACGTCGACGCCGTCCAGCGCCTGCAACGGGTCGAAATCCGTGAAATTGGATATGTGCGGAATACGGATGACGGCAATTGCCGGCAGCCCGGAATTCTCGGCGCGCACCGCGCGCGGTTTTTCGATCACCACCGAGTCTTCCTGCTCGATGACGAAATGATCGTACCAGGGCAGCACCCCGAAGACCGGTTTTCCCGTTCGCGACTGAATCCATCCGACCCCGTCGTCGAACAAGCGCAGGTCGCCCCTGAACCGATTGATGATGAAACCCGCGATCCGCTCCCGGCGTTCGGGCGGCAGGCAGGCCATGGTGCCCACCACCTGGGCGAACACCCCGCCGCGATGGATGTCCGCCACCAGAATGACCGGGGCATCGGCATACTCGGCCACTTTGAAATTGACGATGTCGTGGGCCTGAAGGTTGACCTCGGCACATGAGCCTGCCCCTTCGATCAGGACCACCTCGTACTGCGAGCGGATCCGGTCCAGTGCCCCGCAAGCCCCTTTAAAGAGCGCGTCCTTGCGCTGGTGGTATTCAAGCGCGCTCAGATTGGCCCGGGCTTGACCCAGCAGAACCACCTGGGCGCCGACCTCGCTGGTGGGTTTCAGGAGAATCGGATTCATGTCCACATGGGGCGGGATCCCGGCCGCTTCCGCCTGGACGATCTGCGCCCGTCCCATTTCGAGGCCCTCCGGCGTCACGCCGGAATTGTTCGACATGTTCTGGGCCTTGTACGGCGCCACTTTTACGGCCTGTCGACGCAGGGCCCGGCAAAGTCCGGTGGTCACCACGCTCTTGCCCACGTCCGAGCCGGTGCCGAAAATCGCCAGGCACGGGGCTTGCTGAGGTTTACTTTTCAATACCGGTCCTCGCCGCGACACCCTTGCTAAAATAGTGTTTTTGCGCCTGCATCACGGTGACCAGGTCGGCCGCGGCGCACCAGCCGGGAGGTGCGTTGCGTCCCGTGAGAACCACCTCCACGTGGGGCGCGCGCTTATCCAGCATGGCCAGTACCGCTTCGGGGTCCACCAGCCCCAGCGACCCGACCACGTTGATCTCGTCCAGGATGACCACATCGTTTTCGCCCCCCCACAGCGCCTCGCGAGCGGCCGCCAGCCCCTTGGCGGCCATGGCCCGGTCCTCCGCCCCGGGGCGTCCGCGCACGAACCGGCCCGTGCCGAACTGGGCGATGTGGACCGGCGGGGCGAGCCGGCGCAGTGCCTTGATTTCGCTGTAATCGCCCGTCTTGAGAAACTGGATCAGGGCCACACGCAGACCGGCCCCTGTGGCCCTCAGGGCCAGTCCCAGGGCGGCGGTGGTCTTGCCCTTGCCGTCACCCGTATAAATCTGGAGATATCCCGGCATGTCGTCGTTCATTCTATCGATTCGGCTGACATCAATGGACGGATCATCCGGTCCCGTCGTGCTGGGGCTGGGATCTTTCTCCCGTCACCGCGTACTTGTCGCTGTAGCCCCGTGGCGTGATCATGAAATCCCGATAGACCATCGTTTCGCTGTTACCGACGAAGAGCGTGGTCTGCATGTCCACATGCATTTGCGGCAGGTTGTCCAGCGTGGTGATGGCCACCTGCTGATTGGCGCGCATGGCCCCGGTGACCACGCCCACCGGAGTTTGCACCGCGCGGTGGCGCCGGATGATGTTGCAGGCCTGGTCGAGATTGTCCTTCCGGCGGCGACTGCGCGGGTTGTAGATCACGATCACGAAATCCGCTTCGGCCGCGGCCTCGAGCCTTCGGGCGATCGTGTCCCAAGGGGTCAGCAGGTCGCTCAGGCTGATAGCGGCGAAATCGTGCGTGAGTGGGGCACCCAGCAACGCGGCCCCGGCCGCCAGGGCCGGAATTCCCGGTACGACTTCGACGGGAAGTCCCACACCGGCTTCAGCGGGCATCCCGGGCTTGCGGATCGCGATGCCTTTCAGGCGGCAAAGCTCGAGCACGAGGCCGGCCATGGCATAAATCCCCGCATCACCGCTGGAAACGATGGCGCAACGCTTTCCGGCGCTCGCCGCCTCAATGACCGCCTCCGCGCGTTCGATCTCGCGCGTCATGCCCGTGCTGATGATTTCCTGATCGGTAATCAGGGGACGAATCAGGTCGATATAGGTGCGGTAGCCGGCAATGGTCTGTGCCTGAATCAGGACTTCGCGGGCGCGGGGCGAGAGGTGATCGGCATTCCCGGGGCCTAATCCGACGATGAACAGGGTCGGCGGGCTACCGCCACCGTCACGTTGCGGGTGGTCTGCTTGGGTACGATCAACCTGCCGCTGCCGGCGGCCAGAATCGCTGCTGCTTCGCATACGCTTGGAATTCCTATATGTTTTTCGACGGTGGCCGAGGGGGTGCGGATGTCGGTCACCTGGGCCAGCTGTTGCCGGGAAAAAAAATCAAGCGGCAGACCAAACGCGTCAGCCATCTCGATCATGCCGGGCTCGTCGGATTTGAGGTCGACGCTGGCAAACCCGGCCAGGCTATTGGGCGCCAGGTCGTTTTGCGTCAAAACGACTTCGAGTAGTTCTCGGATCTCGTGCGCGGGGGTCCCCCGGTTGCAGCCCAGGCCTACGAAAAGTGATGCGGGTCGCAATATCAGGACTTCCGGGGGAAGGTCAATCTGAATATCGGTCACGACAACGGTTGGCAGACGACGCCCAGCGGCATTGTCGCCCCTGTCGGCCGGACCGTCAATCGACTGAATTTGGGCCTCGGGTAACGCACCGCGGAGACATCCATGAGGATCGGCGACCGCGATGGCATCGTTGCGCAGCAGCGCCCCGCTGATCAGGCGGATGGCATTGTGATTCTCGATGGTCAGGCCGCGTTCGCGGGCGATCATGTCGATGGCGGGAACGCTCCTCAAATCCGTGGCCGTGGTAATCACGGCCTCGCCCCCCACCATTTTCGCGATCCGGCGCGCCAGTTCATTGGCGCCCCCCAGATGTCCGGACAGCAGGCTGATCACGTGGCGACCGGTCTCGTCCATGACCACAACAGCCGGGTCCTCGGCTTTGTGGCGCAGCAGATCGACCAGCGAGCGGACGACGATTCCGGTCGCCATGATGAAAACGTGAGCTTTATAGCGATGGAAATTGGCGACCAGCGCATCGCGCAGGCCATCGAAGCTTCGGGCCGCCATATCCGGATGGTCAACCGAAGCGGTCACGTACAAACGGCTATGGGCGAAATGGCCATTGAGCCGGCGGCCCAGTTCGGCACCGCCCCTGGTCAGGGCCCAGATGGCGATTTTGCGGGAAGGCGATGTCAAAAACGCTTCCTTGTCGTTTACGGCCGCCCCAGTTCAGATCGCGCAGGCGGTCGTGCGGTTTGTCAGGATTTCTGCCGGCGGCGGTAGCCGTGGCTGAAACCGGCGTCGTACAGTTTGGACCTTTGCCGGAATTGCTCCAGGCCGACGTCCAGCACCCGCCCGACGATAATGACGGCCTGACGGTCTATTTCCCGACGGGCCAGTTCGTCGGCAACGCTGTCCAGGGTGGTGCGCACGACCTGCTCGTCGGGCTGACTGGCCCTGTAAACCACGGCACAGGACGCTTGCCGGCCGTAGGCCTGCCCCAGGATGGCCGCGACCTGATCGATCATGCCGGTGCTCAGATAAATGGCCATCGTGGCCTGGTGAGCCGCCAGCGAGGCCAGTGCCTCTTTTTCCGGCACCGGGGTACGCCCTTCCAGACGGGTCAGGATCAGTGTCTGGGAAACCTCGGGAAGGGTGAATTCCATTTCCAGTGCCGCCGCGGCGGCAAAGGCGGCCGAGACGCCGGGGACCACGCGGTAATCGATATCGCGGGCATCGAGCAGCGCCATCTGCTCGAAAATCGCGCCATACAGGCTGGGGTCACCGGTGTGCAGCCGCACCACCCGCGCACCGGCCCGCCATTGTGTATCAATGGCATCGACGATTTGCTCGAGGGTCATGCCGGCACTGCTCACGGTCTCTGCCCCGGGGGCACACCAGGTCAGCACGGCCTTGGGAACCAGAGAGCCGGCGTAAAGGACGAAATCCGCAGCGGCCAGTGCGTCACGGCCTTTGACGGTGATAAGTTCCGGGTCGCCCGGTCCGGCACCCACGAATAAGACCGGATGTTTTGGATGGGTCATGCGTCGCCTTGGTGCTATCAATTTTAAGGATCAGCGGCGGTCGGCCGCCCTTTGATCAGCAACTGAATCTATTCCCGTAGAGCAGAAGGCTCCACGTGCCTTCCGCCCAGCGGGTTAGAGGCTTTCAAGCTTCCAGCTTGAGTCGCCCTTTGCGCCCCGCGCCGAGCATCGAATCATCGACGAGGATCGAATCATCGAACGGATCAGGCTCGCGGGCCGGTTCGCGCGAGACCCGTTCGTTACCTTGACGCGCAGAAGAGAGCGGGGGCGACGGGCGCCCTCTTTGGGTTGGTTTTCATGGCGCGTTAAAATAGAAACAAAGCAAGGCGTCGGTCGAAATGCGCTGCAGCGCTCATCTTCAATGGAATCAAAATTAATAAAATTTACATTTTATTCCAGCATATTATTATTTATTTATTCAACGATAGATTCAACTATCCTTGCACCCGCGGACGATCCAGACCGGGTTCAGGGCTTCCAGGCGATCGCCGGTGGGCATGGTACGGCTGCGGCTGATCTGCACTTGGGTGAAATCCGTCTGCAGACCTGCGGAGCGCATGGCCTGAACGGCGGCGTACATGCTCTCGATCAGCACGGCATTGACCACCAGGATACCCCCGGTGTTCAAACGGCGGCTCGCGTTGGAAACGATGGCGACCAAGGCTTTGCCGCCGCCACCAATGAAAATGCGGTCCGGATCCGGAAGTGCGTCCATTCCGGCGGGCAGATCCGCCTCAATCACGCGAACGGACCCGGCGCGCCATCGACGGCAGTTTTCCCGTATCTGAGCAACCCGACCGGCATCCTTTTCAACCGCCCATACACCGCCCTCCCCCACGAGACAAGCCCCCTCGATGGCCACGGCGCCGCTGCCGGCCCCGAGATCCCAGAGCACCATTCCAGGTCTGAGGCCGAGCTTGGACAAAGCCACGGCCCGGACCTCGCTTTTGGTGATGAGGCTGCGCTCATGGGCGATCTCGTCATCCGGCAGTCCGAGATAGGGCCGACGGTTTTGCCCGTCGCCTTCGGTTTCAATCACCACCAGGTTGGGTTCGCGGAAAGATTCCCGGGCGGCCTCCCGGGCGGACAACCAGCGAACGGATTCGTCGTCGGACCCCATGCGCTCCAGCACACAGAGGCACGCTTGCGGATGACCCTGGGCCACAATCACCTCCGCCAGCCAGGCAGGCGAGCGGTGCCGATCGGTGAAAACAGCCAGGCAGGTGCCCGGTTTCAAGGCCCCAACCAGTTGATCTTCGTTCTGACGGCCGTGCATGCTGACGACGACAGCGTCGTGCCAGGAGCGGCCGATACGGGCAAAAGCCGCCGCCACGGCGCTGATATTGGGCCAGACGTGCACACGGTCGGATCCCAGGGCCTTTATCAGGTAGGACCCGACGCCGAAATAGAGCGGGTCGCCGGAGGCAAGGACGACGACCCGCTTGGAGGCCATTTCCGCCCTAATCTGAGCAACAACGTCTGACAGATTGCGATCGATCACGATGCGCCGGGCGGGGCTGTCGGCAAAGGCATCGAGGTGTCGCTTTCCGCCCACCAGCACCTCGGCCTTGCCGATCATGTCGAGATGGATCGCCGTTAGATCACGGGGCGACATCCCCATGCCGATAACGTTTACGGGCTGGTCGGCAAGCGTACTCATCTTTCCTCGCGTGGCGGCGCGTCGCTGTCGGCGGCGATCCGGCCGTCATAATCGAATAGGATGCAGCGCACCGCCATCGGTTCTTTGGCAAATTGCGCTGCCGAGCGGACAATCCGCCGGGCGACCGTCTCAACCATGGATGGTGAGCGTTCTTTCAGCATGTAAAAGGCCTGGCGGGCCGTGTTGGCCCCGATAATGTCGCGTGCCAACAAACGATCGCCGGTCTCGGCCCGGGTCCATTTTGCCAGATGCTCCAGCGCGAGGGCCGCCTTGGCCGCATGGGTATGAGGAATCCCCTGGGCCATCTTCAAGGCCTTGCCGAAAAATACGGCAATGACAGCGTTTGCCAGATGCATCGCCGCGGCCGTCTCGATGGCAAAGCGGAAATAATCACCGATCTGGACAAAACTTTCGGCGGCCAGCTCCGGCAGCGTCGCCTGAGCGAAGCGCTCGCTGCGCCGACCGGTGGTCAGCACCGCGGTGTTGCTTCCCGAGGCGGCCGCCACGGACAGCGCCGACTGGATCGTGGCCGTGTAGGCGGCATGCGACATGGGGCGCACAATGCCGGTCGTCCCCAGAATGGATATGCCGCCGACGATCCCCAGACGGGCGTTCAGGGTTTTGCGCGCCAGGATCTCCCCGCGGGGGACGAAGATCCGCACCCGCACGTTGAAGGCCCGGCGTTTCTCGGCCAGCACGGCGTCGACGGCTTCACGGATCATGCGGCGCGGGCCAGGATTGATGGCCGGCGCGCCCGGCGGTATCTCCAGCCCGGGCTTGGTCACGGTCCCCACCCCTTCCCCGCCCTCGATATGAAGTTCAGCCTGTCCCCCTGAAAACGGTGCGCGTACCGACAGTTCGACCTCAGCGCCGATTTCGGCCCGATGGGTGATGTCCGGATCGTCACCGGCGTCCTTGATCACCGTACAAACCGCCTTGGTCGGGGATACGCGCTCGATGCGCTCGAGGGGAATGGTGACGCCGCCCTCGCTCAGAAAGGCGATATGCACCGCTTCCGGCGCCCGATTGTTCGTGAGCAGGCTGAGCGCCCCCTTTACGGCGGCGGCGGCGGCCGTTCCGGTGGTAAAACCGCTGCGCAATTTTCTTTTAGACGCGGCCAACCGTCAGATCAAACCTTTCTTTCAAAGCGCGTCCGGGCGGAAAAGGGCGCAGCTGGGTGATCCCATGTTGTTCAGCGGATGCGCGCGTGATCCTCCGCTCCAGCGGGCCGCTTCAGAACCGATGGTCAGCCGGCGGCCATGATGGCCAGAGCGTTGACGACGCTGGCGGCGACATTGGATCCCCCTTTGCGGCCGCCATTCGTGATGTGCGGCACATCCATCTGCGCCAGTTCACGTTTTGATTCGACGGCGTTCACAAACCCGACCGGCAGCCCGACGACGAGCGCGGGTTCAGCTTTTTCAGCGCGTATCAATTCGATCAGTCTCAGGAGCGCGGTAGGTGCATTGCCGACGACATAGATCCCGCCCTTCATCAAGGGAACCGCCGCATCCACGGCGGCCTTGGCCCGGGTGCAGCCCGACTCTCTGGCCATTTGGGCGACCGTGCCGTCGTCGATCAGACATTCGACCGATCCGCCGAAACGGTAGATCTCGCCCTTGCGAATACCGGCGCGGGCCATGTTAGTGTCGGTGACGATGTTGCGGCCTGTGCGCATCGCGTCGACGCCCACGGCGATGGCATGGGGATGGATGCGGGTCATTTGCATGTATTCGAAATCGGCGCTGGTATGGATCATACGACGAATGATGGACCACTCCTGCTCGGCGTAGCCGTGCGGACCGGCCTCCTCGTCGATGATGCGAAAGCTCAACGCCTCGATGTCAGACGGTTTCATCTCAGGAATCCTTTTTGCGTTGGTATGCCTGGCAGCGGCGGACAAACGTCCGCGGCATTTCGGGGTTGCTGCTGAAATGCAAGTGGACATAACTGCCCAGGGTCTGATGCCGGAGGTAACCCTCGGCGGCCATGGCCGCGCCCTTCCTGGAGGCAATTTTGTAAACCAATTCGATCCCGGTATCAATCACGGCCGTATCGATCTCGGAATAGTGAAATTCGTGGCCGCGGGCCCGCATCCCCGAAGCACCGATAACCGTATCCGCGCGCAGTTCGATTTCGCGATACCCCAGGGCGTTGCGGCGGGGCAGCATGCGGGTGGTGTATGGAAAGCAGCCGGCCATGGCGTGGGCCCTGCCCGATGTGTCGACCAACTGCCGGCAGAGGTACATAAACCCGCCGCACTCCGCATAGATCGGCATACCATCCGCACTCATCGTGCGGACGGCCTGGCGCATACGTTGGTTGGCGGCCAGAGCGGCGGCGGCCGTTTCGGGATATCCCCCGCCAAAGTAGAGCCCGTCCAGGCCGTCTGGAGGGCAACGATCCGCCTCGGGCGAGAAAAAGACCAACTGGGCTCCGTTGGCTGCGAGCATTTCCAGGTTCTCGGGGTAGTAGAAGCAGAAGGACCGGTCGCGGGCCACGCCGATGCGCGGTCCGTTCGTTTGAGCTGGTATTTCAGCGGAGGACCGATCCACATTCGAGTCGATATCAGGCAGTGCCCGGATCAGCTGATCGACATTCACGTGGGTTTCGATCAAATCAACCAGACGATCGAGATGATCCGCGCTCAGCGGATGATCGTCTGCGGTGACCAGACCGAGATGACGCTCCGGCATTTGGATTCGGCCTTCACGGGGGATGCCGCCCAGACACGGCATCGCCACGTGCCCATCGAGCGCGTCGGTGAGATAGCTAAGATGCCGCGGGCTCCCGATGCGGTTGAAAATCACTCCCAGGAATCTGACGTCCGGATCGAAATTTTCGAATCCCTGAACCAAAGCGGCGGCGCTGCGGGCCATGCTGCGGGCGTCCACGATCATAAGCACCGGGAGCGCCAGCCATTTGGCCATCTGAGCGGTCGAGCCGGCCTCGGTTCGCCCGTCGTAGCCGTCGAAAAGCCCCATGACGCCCTCGACCACGGCCGTATCGCCAGCGCGCAAATGACGATGGAAATTGGTCGCATTGGCATCCCGGGATAGCATCCACCCGTCCAGATTATGGCTGTCGCGGCCCGTCACGTGGCGATGATGACCCGGGTCGATAAAATCCGGGCCGATCTTGAAGGGGGCCACATTCAGCCCGCGGCGTGCGAATACGGCCATCAATCCGAGGGCGAGGGTGGTTTTACCGCTGCCGCTCGAAGGGGCCGCTATGATGATTCCTGTGGGCATGATTGACTTACCGGTCCGATCTGCGTGTGGGCGCCGCAGGTATATACACCTCGGCCGTTCGCTTTGGCAAGCCGGTTGGTCGCAACGGCAGTCGCTATCGAATCAATTTAGAAGCTATTTCAAAAAGGTCTTTTGTTCCCATATCCGTGTTGGACGCTCATTTCAAATCCTCGAAATTCCGATGTATTCCTCATACATCGGCGGGAAGTCCCGCGGAGTGGGTAAATTCGCGGCCGCCTTCGCGTCCCCGAAGCTTAACGGGAGACCTGGAACCAAAATCCCAATTTGAGATAGCCTATAGGAAGGAAAAACGAAAAGGGTACCTTATCGCTGTCAGCACGCGGGCCAGACAGACGGTGGGAAGTGGCCCCCACGCTGCACAGGCGTCCCAAAAGACGGCGGGCCGGAGAACTTCCCGGCCCGCTACCTGCTGTGTCTCTTGGTCCCTTCCCTACTTGCGTGAATGCCGCCTGACGCCCACGAGAAAGAAGATGCCGGATAGAAGCAGCCATGTCGATCCCGGTATCGGTGTCGGCACGGCGGAATTGAAGTCATTGGATACTCGCCAATTGTTTCCGTTTCTCGACAGCGTCCCGCTATCGATGGAGAGGCCATCGAGGTATTCGGCCCATTCCAGCCTGAAGTCCGTAATCCGATCTCTGCCGGGACCATCAGAAAAAGTGATGTTAAATCTTACGCTTCCGGGATCGGCCGCGTCAGTCCCTCCAAGGTGGATATAGGTATCTGTGTGATCAAGAACCGCCCAGCCGGAAGGATTACGCAGCGAAACATCCTGAAAAATGACGTCTCGTGCCGTGCTGTCATCATAGACAAATAGATAGATGGCGTCTGTCGTATGGCTGTTCCAAAAACGCGTCGAATAGGTGCTTGCCTGGACGGGCAGCGGCAGCAGAACGATGAGCAAGGCAATATTTGATATGGTCAGTAGCGTCTTCATGGTCTTGGGCTCGGTTAAGTTGTTGTCAGATGTCAGTTGCGAATAATACAAAGCAAATCGCATACCAAATATGCAGGTTTGTGCACATCGCAATTATACATTGTCATACACTCAAGGCATTTCATTCCGACCCAATCGTGAAGAAATGCGTCGCTCGACAAGGAAGGATCTTTGTAGACAAATGCCGGCCAGACGATCCTGCCAGCAATTGCCTTCTGTCAGTAATTGTTATTGTTAGACTTAAAAGCCGGCCCCGTGTAAAGCGTCTCCAATCAAAGCGCGGAGCGACGCGTTGTTTTTATGGTCGCAGCATTTGAAGGGACAAAGCCGCAGTTTGTATATTGCGGCAAGGACCGAGAAAGAACCTCATGATTTTTTTTCTTGGGTCATGGCATCTGATCGCTGGCGCCGGTCCGTGATTGGAAAAATCTTTGATTACATAAAAATAATTAATGGGTAGTCTAAACAATTTTAACGCCTTCCTCTGCGATCATCGAATCGATTCCGGTAGCCGTGTCCGTTGGTCGCGGTCGCCGCGATATGCGTCCCAAGCAGGTCGGTATTCGACGTCAGCCCGGATCTTTCAAGCGTTCGAGATGTCCATGGTCAAGGCATCCGGGGTACCGCCGAAGGCTTTCTACCGCAAGCCCTCGATAACACGATTAATTGACATCTCGGACGCGCCCGCAGGGTGAATTTTATCTGCGTTCCCAAAAATCGAAGCAGGTTACAAACCGTCACCGGAAAATCGCACCTCGAGTAGCGTTGATTGCATCGATATAACGAAATATGCGGGGGGAGCTATTGAGTGTGTACATGCTCCGATCTAAATGATATAAAACGCTATAAAATCGAAATTGATTTTAGTGATTGCCTTAATCTGAAAAAATACGCACAGCTACAGTGGATTTTCAATGCCCGATCAAAATTTCGACGCAGCGTTATTGACTGTTATCGGCGCCTCGCTTGACGCTGGCCGAGCCATCCTGGATGTCTATGAATCGGATTTCGCCGTCGAGGAAAAAGACGACCGATCACCGCTGACCTTGGCCGACCGCAAAGCGCATGAAATCATAGCGGCCGCACTGGAAACGTCGCCCCATCCGGTTTTGAGCGAAGAGGGTCGGGAAATCCCATATGCCGTCCGACGCAAGTGGGACACTTTCTGGCTGGTGGATCCGCTGGACGGCACCAAAGAGTTCATCAAACGCAATGGCGAGTTTACGGTCAACATCGCCTTGATTCATAATCAACATCCGGTGCTGGGCGTCATTTACGTTCCCGTGGCCGACACGCTCTATTTCGGGACCAAGACGCATGGGGCCTTCAAAACGGTTTCGGCTTCTGACGCCTGCCGTGAAAAGCCGTTGCATTCGATGACATCGCAAGACGCGCTTGAACATCTTTTGGGCGCAGGTGCTGCGCTCCCGCTACGCATGAATTCGAGCCGCCCTTTCACGATCGTCGGCAGCCGTTCGCACAGCACCCCGGACGTCGATCGTATCGTGGAGGAAAGCAAGCAGCGGCATGGTGAGGTGGATTTCATTTCCGCCGGCAGTTCGCTCAAGATCTGCATGGTGGCCGAGGGGCGTGCCGACCTGTATCCCCGCACCGGGCCCACCATGGAATGGGACACGGGCGCCGGGCAGGCCATCGCCCAAGCCGCTGGGGCCGATGTCGTGGAATTCCACAGCCGCGAGCCCCTCCTGTACAACAAGGAAAACCTTCTCAATCCCTGGTTCAGGGTGCAGCGCCCCTGAATGCTGCGGCCGATGGTCGTTTGCCGATCGCCAACTCCAGTACGGACAAATACAAGCATGCAAAACGAACCCGCGCCCCTCGTCAACCTGGTCGCCGATGAAGAACGCCAGCAACTTCTCAAAGATCTCTCGTTCAGCCTTCCGGATCTGCCGCTGAACGAGCGCCAGATGTGCGACCTGGAACTTCTGGCCACCGGGGTGTTTTCACCTCTGGACCGGTTCATGAGCCGCTCGGACTACGAATCGGTTCTGGACCGCATGCGCCTGCAGGACGGACATCTCTGGCCCATCCCCATTTGCCTCGATATTTCGGCCACGCAGGCCGCGGGCCTGGAGGTGGGACAATCGGTGGCCCTGAGGGACCCCGAGGGATTTCTGCTGGCCATCATGCACATCGATGAAATCTGGCCGGTAGAAAAAGACAAGGAAGTTGAGCCGGTTTACGGCACCACGGACGGGAGCCATCCGGGCGTGGCCTATATCCGCAACAAAGCCGGCGACTATTACGTCGGCGGCCCGCTGGAGGTGTTGAGTCCGCCGCTGCACTTTGACTTTAAAGCGTTGCGTTTGACGCCGGAAGAGGCACGGGCGGCCTACCACAAGCTAGGCTGGCAGCGGATCGTGGGATTTCAGACACGTCATCCGATTCACCGCCCTCAGTTCGAGATGACCCTGCATGCCATGCACCAGGCGCGCGCCAATCTGCTTTTGATGCCCATCGTCGGTATGACCCGCGCGGGCGACTTCGACCACTATACCCGCGTGCGCTGTCTCAAGAAAGTCGGAAACCTCTATCCGCCCGACAGCCATATCCTCAACCTGCTGCCATTGGCCATGCGCATGGCCGGCCCCCGGGAGGCCCTCCTGCACGCGATCATCGCCCGCAATTTCGGCTGTACCCATTTTATCGTCGGTCACGATCATGCGGGCGCCGGCAAGGATGCCGGCGGCAACTTTTTCTATGCGTCAGACGCGGCACGCCAAACCACTCAGGAAATGCATGAAGAACTGGGGGTCGAGATCATCCCCTTCAAAGAGATGGTTTATCTGCCCTTTGAAGACGAATTTCGTTTCAAAAACGAAGTGGACGACGGCATCCAGACCATCGCCATGAGCGGCACCGATATCCGGGAACGCATCAGCCAGGGCAAACGCATTCCGGCCTGGATGACCTTTCCGGAAGTCCTTGCCGAGATCCGGCGCTCGTTTCCGCCTCCGCGGCGTCGGGGATTTACCGTCTTCATGACCGGGCTATCCGGGGCCGGCAAGTCGACCATCGCACGCGTGCTTTATGCCAAGTTTCTGGAAAGAGGCGATCGGCCGGTCACCCTTCTCGACGGTGACATCGTCCGCCGCAACCTGTCGAGCAAGTTGACGTTCTCCAAAGAGGACCGCGATATCAATGTGCGCCGCATCGGTTTCGTGGCCAGCGAAATAACCAAGAACCGCGGGATCGCCATCTGTGCGCCCATCGCCCCCTATGAGGTCACCCGTAATGAAATCCGTCAGGTAATCGAACAGTATGGCGGCTTTTTCGAAGTCCATATCGCCACCCCGCTCGAAACCTGCGAAAAGCGCGATCGCAAAGGCATGTATGCCAAAGCCCGGGCCGGAATGATCAAAGGGTTTACCGGGGTGGACGATCCCTATGAAATTCCGATGAGCCCCGAAGTGGTTGTGGACACCACAGACATCACCCCGGATGAGGCGGCCCAGCAGATTCTGGTGGTGCTGGGGCGCAAAGGCTATCTCTGACAACACTATCCAAGGAGTCATCCCATGAATCTTGCCGTCGTCGGCACCGGTTATGTCGGCCTGGTCACGGCCGCCTGTTTTGCTGAGATGGGCAATGACGTCATTTGCATCGACATCAATCCGACGATTATCGAAAACCTGAACAACGGCCAAATCCATATCCATGAGCCCGGGCTGGAAGCGCTGGTGGAGCGCAATGCCGCTGAGGGACGGCTGCAGTTCACGACCGACCTCAAGGAGGGTATCAACAGCGCGCTGTTCATTTTCAACTGTGTCGGCACCCCTCCCCGGGCGGATGGCTCTTGCGATCTCTCCTATGTGCAAGGCGTCGCCGCACAGATCGGGGAGATCATCGACGAATACAAGATCATCATCAACAAATCCACGGTGCCGGTGGGAACCGGCGGGCAGGTCAAAGCCATCATCCAGGAAAAGCTCGACCAGCGCGATCTGCAGATCGAATTCGACGTGGTTTCCAATCCCGAATTTCTCAAAGAGGGCGATGCCGTCAGCGACTTCATGAAACCGGACCGCGTGATCGTGGGAACGGACAACGTGCGCACGGCCAAGCTTCTGGAGGCCCTCTACGCACCGTTTGCGCGCAGCCGCGACAAACTCATGGTCATGGGCGTCAGAAGCGCCGAACTCACGAAATACGCGGCCAACTGCATGCTGGCCAGCAAGATATCGTTCATCAACGAAATCGCCAACATCTGCGAGAGGGTCGGGGCGGATGTCAAGGATGTCCGCCGCGGTATCGGTTCGGACCACCGCATCGGCTACAAGTTCATCTATCCCGGTGTGGGCTACGGCGGCTCCTGTTTTCCCAAGGATGTCAAGGCCCTGATCGCCACGGCCCTTGAAAATGACTACCGTCCCGAACTAATCGCGGCCATCGACAACGTCAATGTGCGTCAGAAGGTGTTGATTGCCGACAAGATCAAATCTTATTTCGCTGACCAGGGAGGCCTGGCCGGAAAAATCCTGGCCCTGTGGGGTTTGGCCTTCAAAGCCAACACCGACGATGTTCGCGAAGCCCCTGCTTTCGATATCATCACGGCCCTGACCGCCGAGGGCATGCGTATTCAGGCCTTCGATCCCATCGCCGGCAAGAACGCCCGAGAGGCACTGCGCGGAAATGAAGGCGTCCAGGTGATGGACGAGCAGTATGAAGCCCTGGCGGACGCCGAAGCGCTGGCCGTGGTCACCGACTGGAACCAGTTTCGCAACCCGGATTTCGCCCGCATCAAAAAACTGCTGAAGGCCCCGATCATTTTTGACGGCCGCAATCTTTACTCCAGCAGTTTGATCGCCTCCCAAGGGTTTGCTTATTTTGCCATTGGCCGTCCCGAGATAAGGCCTTAGCTCCGGTTTCGCTCGTCGCAAGCGGCGTTACGTCGTTGACCGCGGCTTCCGATTGATTTCCAATGGGAGCACCATGAACAAAGAAATCGCCACGATTATTATGGCCGCCGGCCGCGGCAGCCGTATGACCGGCTGCACCGGCAACAAGACGCTGCTGCCGCTCGAGCCGCAAGACTCGCCCTTTGTCGGTCGACACCCCATCCTGCTGCACATTATCAGTCAGTTACCCACCGGCCCCAAAGCCATCGTCGTCAATTACTGCCAAGATGACGTGCGCCAGGCGACAAACCACCTGGGGGTGACCTATATCGAGCAGTCCGTGCTGAACGGCACCGGCGGCGCCATTTTGGCATCCAGCCCGTTCCTGGAATCGATCAACAGTGACCGCTGCATCATCACCATGGGGGATGTTCCCTTCATTCGCGCGCAGACTTATGCGCGCCTCGTCAACGCCCTGCAAAACCGGGCCATGGTCGTTCTGGGCTTTAAACCCGACGACAAGAAACAATACGGCGTTCTCGAAATTGCATCCGAGCGCGTCGAATGCATCACCGAATGGAAATACTGGAAGGACTACCCGTCGGCCCGGCAGGCGGAGTTGTCGATCTGCAACTCGGGGATCTATGCCGTGGACGTGGAAGCATTGAAGCGGTACCTGCCGATAATGGCCTCACGACCCCAGATCGTTAACAAGGAAATCGACGGGCGCATGACGTCGATCGAAGAATTCTTCATCACCGACCTGATTGAATTTTTAGTCGAAGACGGACTCCCGGTCGGCTATATCCTCATAGAAGACGAGAACGAGGCCATGGGCATCGACGATCAGGTGGCGCTGGAAAATGCCCAGCGGCTTTTCGGCAACGCTGTGACCAAAGGGACTGAGGTTCGATGAAGCCACTCAACATTCTCGTCGTTGGCGGGTGTGGATACATCGGCACCCATATGATCAAAGCCCTCCTTGCGGCCGGGCACCACCCCGTGACCCTCGACAACCTCTCCAGCGGTCACCGCAGTTTACTTCCAGGCGGGGATTTCATCGAGGGGGATATCGGGGACACCGCCCTGCTGGACGGCATTTTCACCTCGCGGCGTATCGATGCCGTCATGCATTTCGCGGCCTTTATCGAAGTGGGCGAATCGGTGCAGGATCCGCTCAAATACTACGGCAACAACTTCACCGCCACTGCCAATCTGCTGGAGGCCATGATCCGCCATGATGTCAAACGCTTCGTTTTTTCATCGAGTGCCGCGGTCTACGGCGAACCAGACTACACCCCTATCGATGAGGGTCATCCTTTAAACCCCACCAGCCCTTACGGTGATACCAAACTGTGGGTGGAGAAGATGCTGGCGGCCTGCGAAGAGGCGCATGGGATGAACGCCATGTCGCTTCGCTATTTCAACGCCGCCGGGGCCGATGAAACCGGAACGATCGGTGAGCGGCATCAACCTGAAAGCCATCTGATTCCCCTGGTTCTCGAAGTCGCCCTTGGCGTGCGGGAACACATCAAGATCTACGGCGTCGACTACCCCACGCCGGACGGTACCTGTATCCGCGACTACATCCATGTCAGCGATCTGACGGCCGCCCATCTGACCGCTATCGACGCCCTCATGGACGGTGCCGGCAGCAATGTGTACAACCTTGGAAACAGCCGGGGCATATCCGTACGCGAAATCATCGAAACGGCCCGGCGCGTCAGCGGCTGCTCAATCCCTGTCGTCGAAACCCCGCGGCGACCGGGCGATCCCGCCGTCCTCATCGCCGGCGCCGACAAGATCAAAAAAGATTTGAACTGGCAGCCCCGTTTCGAAAGCATCGAAGATATCATTCGCACCGCCTGGAGGTGGCATACCGGAAAGTGAATCTTATCCCGCAGATCAGAAGTCGCGGGGTAGCCCTTTGGAGGGAGGCGTATCAATTATTGGCGTTTAAGACTTCCCTTGGCCCCGCGCCGAGCATCGGTGGCAGGGATGGATCAAGCACGTCGGCCTGTGTGAGCGAAGCGCGTTCCGGCACGCGCCGCAACTGACACCGGCGCACAGGTCAAAGTAGGTCACGGGCGCCTTCTTTTGGTTACTTTTCTTGATGCGTTCTTAATAAGTTATGCGTCTGCTTTGAGCGCAGCATAAGTACCACAGCGCGATTCGACAGAAAGGGCGAACCAGAAGAGCAGCAGAGCATATCAAAGCATCGGTAGAACCTCTCCGAGCCCTCCACCGGAGGTTGAACGTTAAAATCGGAAACGATCGAACCCTTTGCACTCGAGGCCAGCCAGTTAGGATCGCGCCATGAACGCATCAACAGCAACCTATCTCGTGACCGGCGGCGCCGGTTTCATCGGCACCAACTTCATCCGCCACACGCTTAAGCTTCGTCCGCAGTGGCGCATCGTGTGCCTGGACGCGCTGACCTACGCGGGCAATCCCGGCAACCTGGCCGATTTGACAAAGCTTTTTCCGGGGCGCTACCGGTTCGTCCACGGCAGCATTCTGGACGAGGCGCTGCTGCGCGTGATTATCGATGAAGAGACTTTAGACGGTGTGATCCATTTTGCGGCCGAATCCCATGTGGACCGTTCGATTCTGGCCCCCCAAGCCTTTATCGAAACCAACGTCAACGGCACCTGCCAGCTGCTCAAAGTTTTCCAGAGCGGCTGGGAGCAGAACGGCAAACCGGAGAATTTTCGTTTTGTGCATGTCTCCACCGACGAGGTCTACGGCACGCTGGGCGATACGGGCTATTTTACGGAGGCCTCCCCCTACGCGCCCAATAGCCCCTATTCAGCCTCCAAGGCCGCATCGGACCACTTTGTGCGGGCCTGGCATCACACTTACGGTCTTCCGGCCATCGTGACCAACTGTTCCAACAACTACGGGCCCTACCAGTTTCCGGAAAAGCTCATCCCGCTGATGATTCTAAACATCCTGGAAGAGCGCGAGCTGCCGGTTTATGGCGATGGCGCCAACATCCGCGACTGGCTTTATGTACTCGACCATTGCGAGGCCCTGCTGACCGTTCTGGAGAGAGGCAATCCCGGGGAAACCTACCTGATCGGTGGCGGCGCTGAAAAACGCAATCTGGAGATCGTGCACTTGCTTTGCGACCTCTTGGACCGCTTGCTGACGCGAAGTGGCGCCCAAGGCAGCCGCGGGCTGATCCGTTTCGTCACCGACCGGCCCGGCCACGACTATCGCTATGCCATCGATGCGACCAAGATTCGCAACGAGCTTGGCTGGCAGCCGCGCTTTCGGTTCGAGGGAGCCATCGAGGACACGGTGGCATGGTATCTCGCGCACATGGACTGGGTGGCCTCGATCCGCAGCGGCGAATACCGGCAATGGATCGAGACCAACTACAACAACCGCTAAACGTTAAAACGAACGGACGTCGTTATGAAAGGTATCATCTTGGCCGGCGGAAGCGCCACCCGGCTCTACCCGATCTCGCTGGTGGTCAGCAAGCAGCTGCTCCCGGTCTATGACAAACCCATGATTTACTATCCTCTCTCCATTCTTATGCTGGCGGGCATCCGTGAGATCCTGATAATCTCCACCCCCCAGGATCTGCCCCGCTTCCGCGAGCTTCTGGGGGACGGCCACCAGTGGGGACTGGCCTTCAGCTATGTGGAACAGCCCCGGCCGGAGGGCATCGCCCAGGCCTTCATCCTGGGGCGTGAATTCATCGGCCCGGATCCGGTGGCCCTGGTACTGGGCGACAACATCTTCTACGGCCACGGCCTGCCTAAACAGCTGGGGCGAGCCAAAGCGCGGGATCGGGGCGCCAGTGTTTTTGGCTATTGGGTGCGCGATCCGGAACGCTACGGAGTCATCACCTTCGATGGGGACGGCAAGGTCGTCAATATCGAGGAAAAGCCTGCTGCGCCCCAATCGAACTGGGCTGTCACCGGCCTGTATTTTTACGACAACGACGTGGTCACAATCGCGGCCGGGCTCAGCCCATCGGATCGGGGCGAACTTGAAATCACGGACGTCAACACGGCCTATTTACAGAAGGGAGAGCTCTTCGTCGAAAAGATCGGCCGCGGGGTGGCCTGGCTCGACACGGGTACCCACACCAGCCTGATGCAGGCCTCCGGCTTCATCGAAGTCATCGAGCAGCGCCAAGGGCTCAAGGTGGCCTGCGTCGAAGAAATCGCCTATCGCCAGGGATTCATCACGGCCGCTCAGCTGGAAGCGCTGGCCGCGCCGCTCAATAAAAGCGGCTATGGCCAATATCTACTCAACGTCCTCAACACCGAAGGACAATTTTAGGATGGAAATTCAAGCGACCCCCATCGATGGCGTCTGGGTCCTGACACCCAGGGTGTTCAGCGATCCGCGCGGCTTCTTCATGGAAACCTTCCAGCGCGAACGCTTTGCGGCCGCCGGTCTGCCAAGCGATTTCGTCCAGGACAATTTGTCGTTTTCCTCCCGCAATACGCTGCGGGGCTTGCATTTTCAGACCCCGCGGGCGCAGGCCAAGCACGTCCAGGTTATTCAGGGTGAAATTTTCGATGTGGCCGTGGACATCCGCCTGGGTTCGCCCACCTTCGGGCAGTGGTTCGGCATAAAGCTCTCGAGCGCCAACAACCAGCAGATGCTGATTGCCGCCGGGCTGGCACACGGTTTCTGCGTTACCAGCGAAACCGCCCATGTGCTTTACAAATGTACCGACTTCTACGCCCCCGAAGCCGAAGGGGGTGTCCTCTGGTCCGATCCGGACATCGGTATCGACTGGCCCGTCGAAAACCCGTTGCTATCGGAAAAGGACCGGCAATATCCTCGGCTCAAGGCGCTTCCCCGTGAAATGCTGACCGGTGGAAAATGACATGCGCCTCCTGATCACTGGCGCCCAGGGACAACTGGGCCACGACGTCGCCCAAGCGGCCATTCAACAGGGCTTCGACACCCTGGCGCTAACGCGCAGCACCCTGGACATCACCCGCGCCGAGCGCGTCGACCGGACGATCGATGCACGCCAACCGGACCTGGTGGTCAACTGTGCCGCCTACACCGCCGTGGACCGGGCCGAGGAGGAGTCAGAACAAGCCTTTGCTGCCAACCGGGACGGCCCGTCCCACCTGGCGACGACCTGCGCGCGGCATGGGATCCCCCTGATCCACGTCTCCACCGACTACGTCTTCGACGGCACCAAGGACAGCCCGTACACCGAGAGCGATCCGTTGCGTCCCATAAATACCTACGGGCGCAGCAAGGCAGCCGGCGAAGCGGCGGTTCAGGCCATGACCAACCGGTTCGTCATTCTGAGAACCGCCTGGGTTTTCGGTGCCCACGGGAACAATTTTGTCAGAACCATGCTGCGCCTGGGGCAGGAACGCCCATCCCTTAGGGTGGTGAACGATCAGGTGGGCTGCCCCACCTTTACCGGCCACCTGGCCGAAGCCATCATGGGGATCGCCGCGATCTATCGCACCGAAACAGAGTGCCCCTGGGGCGTCTACCATTATGGCGGGCAGCCACCCATCAGCTGGCACGGGTTCGCCGACCATATTTTCACCACGGCGCGGACCATGGGCGTGGCGCTTAAAATCGAAGCCCTCGAGGCCATTCCAACGAGCGCATATCCCCTGCCGGCCAAACGCGCGGCCAACTCGCGACTGGACTGCAGCAAGTTCGAACGGGTTTTCGGCCTGCAAGCTGGCGCGTGGGAGGATGGGGTCCGGACGGTCATTTCAGCCTGGCTGGCATCCCAGGCCATTAAACCCCCGGAATGATTTTTTCCCATTGTGTCTTATTTATAGTATTTAGATGCTTGTCCGTGCATACCCACCATTGGGTCATAAATCGACAAGTCGATGAGGAGCTTCGCCATGAACGGCTTTTTCATCCGCTGGCTTATCCTTGGTTTTTCAATCAGCACGGCCGCCTACTTGATGGACGGTATTCACGTGAGCGGTGTTTTCTCCGCCTTTGCCGCCGCGGCCATGCTGGGCATCCTGAACGCCGTCTTTCGACCGATCGCCCTTATCATCACCCTCCCGATCAACATCCTATCGTTCGGCCTGTTTACATTTGTCATCAATGCCGCCATGCTCAAAATGGCATCTGCGCTCATTGCAGGCTTTGATGTCATCGGCTTCTGGTCCGCCGTATTCGGCTCGCTTCTGATCAGTATCGTCAGTTTCGTCATCAATGCATTCATCAGCGATCGCGGCACAGTCGAATACATCGAGCTGCGTCACAAGGGCGGTGACCGCTGGGAGGTCTGAATCGCGCCGAAGCGGGCTTGATCCAATGAACCGATACGATGCTTTCAAAATTCTGGGCCTACACCCCGAGGCCACCCTGGACGAGGCCCGGCGCGCCTATCGCGAGCAGGTCAAGCTCTGGCACCCGGATCGATATTCGGACAACTCCGCACTCAAATCGATGGCGATGAGAAACGCCCAGGATGCGAACCGGGCCTGGGCCTTTCTGCGTTCCCGCCTGCCCCAATCGCCGCCACCGCGTCCGACGACCAAGACCGATAGGACCCTGCGACAGAATCGGCAGGGGCGGCATCCAGAGAAAAGTGCTGGATCTTCCCGCGCTGCGGGCCCGATCCGCTACCTGCGCCGCTGTATCGCTTGGGCAGCCCCTGTGATTGGACAGATCCGCAAAATCCACATTGGCGACATCATCGTTTGGCTCCGAGAGGATCCCGGTCGACGCTATCGCCCCTGGTTTCGGTATTCCCGGGAGACCGGCGACCGTCCTCCCAAATCCGGGTCACCATGTTTCAGACAGACGCTGACGGAAGTCATGAAGGCGCGCAGCTACGGCGCTTTAACGAATGCCGCCCGTCCGGGCCGGAAAGTACCGCCGACTCACAGAGCGTCGAGATCGGCCGAGCAAAGGGATAAAGGCGATCATGGCCGTCTTGGCAGCGTCGATCCCGTTGATCGCAGCCATGAAGCCTGAGGAACACCTGGCAATTGCAGGATAGTTTACTTTCAACGGGTTTTGATACCCAGACCCGAAAGGTCATCGTAATTTGAGTCCTCAAAGGAAATGCCTATTCACGGCTGCAGGAATTGCGGTTGCATTGCTCGTGTCCGCCTGTGCAAGTCAACGACCGGTCCTTTACCCCAATGCCCATTATTACGCCGTCGGCCAAACGACAGCCGAAGACGATATCGACCAATGCGTTCAGCTCGCACGCACGCATGGTGCCGATACGGATCGTTCGGAACGGGTCGCTAAAAACACGGTCGGCGGCGCGGCCGTAGGCGGTGCGGCCGGCGCAGCCGCAGGGGCCGTGTGGGGAAGCCCCGGCCGCGGCGGCGCGGCCGGAGCCGCCGGTGGGGCCGCCGCCGCCATGACTCGCAGCATGCTCAATTCCGGCAAACCCGACCAGGTATTTCGCGCTTTTGTCGAAAAGTGCTTGCGGGACAAGGGGTATGCCCCGATTGGCTGGAGGTGAGTTAAGCTAAGGGTTCAAGGATTCAAGGGGTCAAGGATTCAAGTGATGATGCGAGGGTTCACTGGATCGCTGAGCCACGGATACTATAATTTGTTTTCTAATGTTTCAATAAGTGCTCTTAGCATTCTCTCGACTTCATCTTTAGCTGTGCTCAGCAAATCCAGATCATATTTTTCAATGAAGCCCAGATCACCTGCCAATCAAACCCGCGTTTCCAATTCACAAACTGAGCCCTATGAAATGTACAACATTCGGATGTAATCGGCAGTAGTTTTCCTTCCATAGCCTTCCGCGATATTCGAAGCTATCGACACCGCAGATTTTTTTATCTATGAAGTCAGGCCGTATTTTTCTTGATTAGGAACCTTGGAGGATATTTCATAAAAGTTCAAACAGAGTTTATACGATCTCTGCCATACTTGCAGATCTATAAAATTCCGTAGCATTCGCTCCCCTTCAATCCTCAGTTTCCCCTCGCCCCCTCGAACCCTCCTACCCAACATAGCCTTCATCGACAGACAGACCGCCTGCGTTGATAGCCTCGTGTACGAGTTGATCGCAGCGTTCGTTCCAGACGTTTCCGGCATGCCCCTTGACCCACCTGAAGGTCACGTTGCGCTCTTCAAGCAAATCAAGCAAGCGTGCCCATAGATCGATATTCAGGGCCGGTGCGCCGTTGGATTTGCGCCATCCCTTGCGGCGCCAATTTCGGGCCCAGCCCTTGTTGACGGCGTCCACCAAGTAGCGTGAATCGCTGTGCAGGACGATGGCATCGCCGCCGGTCAAGGCCCCCAGCGCGGCGATACACCCCATCAGTTCCATGCGGTTGTTCGTCGTCCGCTGAAATCCACCGCAAAGCTCTCGCGGTGGGGCATTGGGTTTCAGGATCACCGCACCGTAGCCGCCCGGACCGGGATTGCCCAGCGCGCCGCCGTCCGTGAAAACGTTGATTGTATTTTCGTCACTAGGCGCCCGCTTTTCCTCCTGAACCTCGGTTTGCCGTCGCATAAAAAGCTCGGCCTCCCGGCGTGAACCAAAGCCTTTGTAGACCGCCCCCGGAAAACCGGCCACCTGGAACTGGGCGCCGTCGGGTCCGAACCACTGCCGGTAGATACCTGGTTTTTTGCCCCGGCGCACAGCATAGAATTTCTTTTTTCCCACCGCGCCATCCTTTCGGTTGTCCTCGCAGGATATGTCATATTCGTGCCCACCCGTCCAGAATGGCCCGGCTGGATTTGGTTTTCAATATCGGGGATAGTGGGTGGCGGGGCTGAATTGGGCGGATATCATGCGGCGGGTCCGGTTTATCAGAGCGTCCAGCTGATCGGGGAAATAAGCATTCGTTTCAATGGGTTGCCCGACATTCACTTCGATTGTTCCCGGGCGAAAGGCCACCGAGCCTTTGGGAAGGATGCGACGGCTTCCGTTGATCGTTACCGGCAACACCGGCATACCGTTTTGCATAGCCGCCGCAAAACCGCCTTTCTTAAAGCGGCCTAAACGACCATCCGGTGAACGCGTGCCTTCGGCGAAACACATCACACTCACACCGGATGGCAGCCGCTCGACGCCCTTGCGGATGCTTGCGATCGCCAGTTCACGATTGGAACGGTCAATGAATATATTGCGCGATGCGTACAGGCAATGGCCGAACAGCGGAATTTTGAGAAGCTCGCGTTTGGCGATCCAACGGAACTGCATGCCGGTAAGACCAATAGCCAGCGCCGGCCCATCGAAATGGGATTGATGATTGGCGATGATCATGTATTCGCGGCAGCGATCAATCCGATCGAGGCCCCGCGTGCGAATTTTTACACCGGTGAAGCAGCAGATGATTCGGGCCCAGAGGCGGGCCAAAGCAAACATGCTGTTACCCGAGCGACTGAACAGGGAAGCCGCTATAATGGGGGGGAAGACCAGGAGTGTGGCCAACGCTATCCAGCCGGCCAGCCAGATCGTCTTGGCTGTTTGCCGGCCTGTCGTTTCGGCACGATTGGCTTCGAAATCAAAATGGCCGCTATTCTTGGGGCTGTTGTTTGCGTGATCCGTTTTATGCATTTCATACTGCTCATCTTCGTGGCTGATTCATTGATATAGCAGTATGTTACGTCGTGTGATCAGCAGTTATCAACGAATGCGCACCACTGTTACACTACTTTTACAAAAAGTACGGATTGCGGTGGGTGCAAAGAGGGTTGGGCCGCATTTTTTTCCTGGTCTCAAAGCGCGCAGCCTGGGAACAAAGGTGTGAGGGAACGAATCCGAAGCTGATCGGGAGGTAATTTAGAACACAGCCATCAAGGCCGATTTTCAGCGCTCGGGGTCGATGTAGCCTACGTTGGCACCGGGTATGCCCAACTGAATCCTGAAACCATGAACCAATTTGCCCCAGCCACTGGCGCGTGCAAAAATGACATCCCGGTCGTTGATCTCCATCTGCTGCGAGACAATTTCGTCTAAATCCAATTCCTTGACTTCACGTTCGCCGTTGCCTATGTGCCGGACCAGGATTATTTGATCTGCATCAGCAAAAGGTGCCAATCCACCGGCCGCCGCTATGGCTTCCATCAGTATGGTTTTCTGTCGAATGGGGTAGGCCCCAGGTTTACGGACCGCCCCTGTAATAAAAAAGGTCCCGGCCTCGGGGACAAAAACCACGTCCCCCCCGTTGATGTCGATATTGAGGGAATCCTCCCCTTCTCGAATCAAACGATCCAGGTCGATGATAATCGTCTCGCTGGAGCCTACCGCCGAGGCCTTGCTGCTACGCCGAATCTGGGCGGTGCGACCCGCGTTTTTCGTCAGTCCGTTACCTAACGCCATGACGTCAAGAAGCTTGAGTTTGGAGGGGTAATCATAAGTACCGGGGCTCTTGAACTGACCGATCAGCGTAACACGCTGGCTGTGGTGTTCCTCAACAAAGATGCTGACATGCGGGTTCTTGATGTAATCCTGGCGATAAAGCTTTTCGATGTGGATTTCGGCCTCGCGCGCCGACAAACCTTCAACCCTAACTTGCCCCAGCAATGGCAGCGTCACATAGCCACGGGAACTCACCCGCACAGTGGTGGCGAGTTCTTCCGCTTCGAAAACCTCGACTTCCAAAAGGTCTCCAGGGCCGAGTAGATAGTCTCCAGGGTCGTTGTTAAGGTTGGCTCCGGCGAGCAGTTTGGCGTTGAGGTCTTCGACACTGCCCTCTTTGACCACGCGATCGGATTGGCTCTGGGCCATAATGCGTTCCATTTTTTGTTGCTTTGCTGAGACGCATCCGGAAAGCAGTACCACTATACTAAGGAATACGAACGCCCACAGGGTATCCCCATATCGCCGTATATGTATCTGAGATTCTGTTTTCATTGCACGCAATTTAACCACATTTCAGACGGAACAACTATTCCGGTAAGCAACAATGAGGATTGCACCCCCTTTCGCGTCATAGTTGAATTTAAAGGGTCAATCCCTCATCGTAGTAATCAAGTGGAGGGCGAATAGTTAACGCAGATACATGATTCAGATCTAATTGATCCCAATGACCTGGCATTAGAAACGAACGTTAAACGGCGACCTCCTCACTAAACCAGGCCGCCGCTGCCTACATTTTTTTAACACCGTATCTTATCGTTATAACTATACTAATCCACCGGGCTCACCGACCCGTTTCCACCGCCGTTACCGCCACCACTGCTACCGCTTCCGCCACCTCCCCCACCCAGGGCCAGGGCAGCGCCGACAACGGCGACGACCCCCAGACCTACGCCCACGTATACCCCGGTGTTGGATTTGCGGACCGGCTGTTCAGGCGTTCCTTCTTCGGGCTTGGCTATTTCCTCGGGTTCCTCGGACTTTGGCTGCTGCTCTTCAGCGGCTCCGCCTTCACTCGGGTCGTCCTCTTCGAAGAGCAACGCTTGGGCGATGGTGATTTGACGTCCGGGTTCGATTTTGCGGTCACCCTCTGCGGTCGACACCACCATGTATCCGCCTTCAAGCACTCCAATCTGGGTCTGGTCGGACTGAATATCGAGATACGCTTTCATGACCCCCTGGCCAGCGGCGTGGATGACGATCTGCCGGGCCGGGAATACCCCGGCTGGCGTCTGAAAAACCAGATTCCCGGGAAGTCCCGATAGGGCGAAATAAACCATCCCCTGCTCGATGGTAAGCATCCGTTCACCATTCTGATCACGAATGCCGAATATGCTCTGGTCATCAGCCACCAGGTAAAAACCATCCAGGCGAACCCCGCAGCGTCCTTGAGTTTTCAGCATGTGGCCTTCGGGAAAAGGGGCCTCGCTGGTGTAAACCTGAACGACCTGGCCGTCACTGTAGGCTTCGACCCGACCGTTCGGAATGATGCGGCTGATGGAAAAGGCCCAGGCCGCTTGCGCAAAGACCCAGATGCCAAGCAAAAAAACGATTGTCAGGGGCAAGGCTTTGAATTGTCGAGAGGCCTGGAGTAACATGTGTGGGTGCCTTTGGATGAGGGGTTGGGGGCGGAACGATCAATAGCTTAAGAGCCTGCTGACGGCTGCCATTCTACAAACCTGGCAATGATTGTCAAGCCGAAACCTATTCGGCTGTTGTTTCAGATCTGGCGCAAGGATAGCCGTTGAACGCGAATTCAAAAGGTGGTAGGAATTCCGCCTATCGAAGTGAAGGCTTACGATTCACAACCGTTTGGATTGATCCGGCCTCGGCATCCGTATCATATCCGTCAGGCGGCAACACTCAACAATGCGGATTCCCCAGTTGTTAAATGAATACCCGCTTCGGCCGTATTGTTTTTCGCATGGCCACCGTAGGATCGGCCGCCAGATCGCATATCCTTACCGAATGGGGGTTGATAGGCCCGCAACCTACCTAAGAATAATTTCAAGATGCGTCCTCCTACCCGCACGACCACCACATTTACTTGAAATCAGTCCTTTTGTGCAGCAGAGGCCACACGAGTCCTTTGGTTTCATGCCATCCGGCCTTTGCAGAAACTTACGGCGCAAAGCGGTCTTCCGGGTGAGACGCGCATGGCGTTGCTCTGACAGCAAACGAACCAAAGTTCCGGCAATCGCAGATAGGGCTACATGCGATGGCATGCTGTTTGGGGACATGACTCTGAAAAAGCAGGCAATTTGGGATACTGTCTTTGGTGCGATTGGTTTAGCTGCCCGAGAAAGGCCATTTTGGTGGGCTAGGGTGGCCCAAAGCCCAACAGGTCAACGGCGCTTAAATGAAAGTATCAGGACAGGATGAGGCTCACATTTAGGCACGACGATTCGGCCAAAAGCAAAATTGAAACATATCTGAAATTTTTCCAATAGGTTAGATATGGGCCGCAAGATTAAACGAAGGGGCGGAGCTATGTTCTTGCGAGGACCGCACGAGCTGAAACCCATTCCCCATTTCATTTTCTGACCACCTCTTCCGCTTAAACTTTTCACGCGAGCCCGTTCATTACTAAAACGCAACTGCGCAATTTCGAAATCCAAATTCGATCCACCATCTGTTTCGGCCTGTGCTTGACACCACTTGATTTCCCTCCCAACCCTACATTTTCCAAGGCTCCAATGGTGAAAAAGTATAAAATCCACCTGATTGCAGCAGCACGCCCCAATTTTGTGAAGATTGCTCCTTTGTACCATGAACTTCTAAAACGCTCATGGGCCAGCCCTGTTATCGTCCACACCGGCCAACATTACGATGCCAGTTTGTCGGCAACCTTCTTTCAAGACCTGTTGTTACCGGAACCGCATTTCAACTTGGGTATTGGAAGTGGTTCCCATGCCGAACAGACGGGTAAGGTCATGATGGCCTATGAAAAGATTCTTCTCGATGACAGACCCGACCTGGTGGTGGTCGTTGGCGATGTAAATTCAACCCTGGCCACAGCCTTGGCAGCCGTCAAGCTAGGCGTTAAAGTCGCCCATTTAGAGGCTGGATTGAGATCTTTTGACCGCACCATGCCGGAAGAAATCAACCGCATCGTTACCGATACCGTCGCCGATCTTTTGTGGACGCCTTCGCAAGACGGTGATGAGAACCTCTCCAAAGAAGGCGTGGCACGAGAAAAAATCAAACGCGTCGGCAATATCATGATTGACACAATTGAAATGCTGAAACCAAAAATCCAATCATGCGGTACGTGGCAAGAACTTGGATTGGTCGCTAATCATTACGCCGTGGTTACTTTGCACCGCCCGTCCAATGTTGATCAGCCATCACCTCTTACGGCCATTCTTGAAGCCCTGATCGACCTTGCTGCCCAAATACCGGTAGTATTCCCAATACACCCTCGCACAAAAAAAAATTTAGAGCGTTTTGGTTTGCTCAAGCCCCTCGCATCAATAGAGCGTATCATCTGTCTATCGCCACTAAGCTATTTGCCTTTTATGAACCTCCTTCTTAATTGCCGTTTTGCTGTAACCGATTCCGGGGGCATCCAAGAGGAGACGACCTTCCTCGGCATTCCATGTATTACAATTCGCAGGAATACTGAAAGGCCTATCACCATCACCCATGGTACCAATCGTTTGTGCCACGTCGATGAACTCCAATCCACCATCGAATTGGTGCGACAGACCGAACCCCAAAAAAATACACCACTGGAGGGATGGGACGG
>JAAUYG010100005.1_pt1 | contig 30804 bp, 22 predicted proteins | sample 7278091 | NCBI WGS metagenome assembly JAAUYG01 (sample SAMN14350201, study PRJNA611818) | marine sediment metagenome | isolation source: surface marine sediment (0.6m) | place: French Polynesia: Moorea | collected 2018-08 | reverse complement strand
GCCGAGACGGGCGTCTCGTCCGCAGGCGGCAGGCCTCGCGGGTCGGCCAGCCAGGCCCGCAGGCCTTCGGAGGTCGGCGATACCGGGTGGCGCTCCAGAAGGAATTCCGCCGCCGACGAATCAGAGATGTGATCGAGTACCTCCCGGCAGACGGTAAGAAGCAGGACGGGCGGATCGGCGGCCCAGGCATCGGCCGTGGCCAGGGCCAACTGGGCCCAGGCGGCAACGCGCGGAGCGAGCATGTGCATCACCGGAGCGGCCGCGATTGTGGCCGGCGGGCCGACGGTCTCCGCCAGCGCATCGTCATCGCCTTTGAGTTCCTCCAGTATGCGGCGCTCCTCATCCGCGCAGGCCATCAGGTCGGAAGCGAGTTCACTCTGGCGGGCATCGAATTCCTCCGCCAGCAGGAGCAGAAGGCGTGCGCGCTGCAGTCGCTCCCCGCTCGCCGCCTCGCCACGCGGCTCAAGACCGCCCTTGATTTCAGCGACGATCTTGCTGGGGGCGTCGGCACCGAAAAAAGGGACCGCCTCCCCCCGACCCACCAGCCCGGAGAGGTCGCTACCGGCATGCCCGGCGGCCCAATGTCGAAAGGATGCCATGGCCGTCATCAGGTCCTCGCCATCCCCCCGAGCGGGAAAGATCAACTCGATCTGCCGGTCTTCAGCCAGTTCGGCCGTCCGGCCGGAGACGGCTTCGCGCAGCGGGTGCAGAAGGGTTGTCGGGCCCAGGACGGCATGCAAGGCCGCGGCCAGGGCCGGCGTGATGGCGGTGTGCGGGAAAAAAAGCCGTTTCATATTTTCGCATCCTGAGGGGTGACGCCCAGCGCCAGCAATTCTTCCCTGAGCTGGTCGGCCCGGGCCCAGTCGCGGGCGGCCCGGGCTTCCTGGCGGGCCGCGATCAGCGCCGCCGCCTTGTCCGGAAGGGCCGGGGCGCTGAAATCGAACACGCCCAGCACCCGGTCCACAGCACGAAAACCCGCGATGATCCGGACGGCGTCGTCGGCATCGATCCCCCCCTCCTGGATCAGGGCGTTGATCCGTCGCACGTTGGAGAACAGGGCGGCCAGTGCTGCGGATACGTTCAGGTCGTGGTCCATGGCCTGGGTGAACCCACTGCGGATATCGTAGAGCAGCTGCTTGATTTCCGGGTAGGGGCGCCCGCCCTCGATCGCCATCAGCCGCTCAACGCAGCGATCGAGACGCTTGAGGCTGCGGGCCGCGTTGGCCAGGTGGGTCTCCGAAAACACCACGGCTTTGCGGTAGTGGGTCGCCAGCAGCCAGAAACGTACGACCCGACCGCTGTGCCCCGACGTCATCAGATCCTCCAGGCTCGGGGCGTCTTCGCCGGTTTCTCCGGCCGACAACCGTTCGGGGCGCACCTGCCCGCAGTGCAGCCAGAAATTGGCCAGCGGTTTGCCGCTGAGCGCGGCGGCGATGGCAATCTCGTTCTCGTGGTGGGGAAACACCAATTCGCTGCCACCGGTGTGGATGTCGATCGTCTCCCCAAGGTGTTTGGCCACCATGGCGGCGCACTGGATATGCCAGGAAGGCCGCACGTTGCCCCATTCGGTCTTGGTAAACAGGCCGCGCTTGAGCTCGGAGAGACGCGCGCGCTTGAGGAGGGTGAAGTCGCGCGGGTTTTCCTTTTCGTAGTCGTCGAGGTCGACGGTATGCCCCAGGCGGATCTTGTTCAGATCGAAGCCGGAGAGGCGCCCGTAGTCGCTGAAACGGGAAATGTCGAAATACAGCGAGCGCAGTTTCTCGTAGGCCAGTCCTTTGCGGACCAGTTCCCGGGCCGCCTGGATCATGTCGTCGACATGCTCGCTGGCCAGAGGATAGTGGTCCGCCGGGCGCACACCCAGATAGGCCATGTCCTCATGGAAAAGCGCGGTGTAATGCGCGGTAAAGGTTTTTAGGTCCTGGCCGGCCGCCTCGGAACCCTGGATGGTCTTGTCGTCCAGATCGGTGATGTTGATCAGGTGATGCACCTCGTAGCCGCGAAATTCCAGGTAGCGGTGCAGCAGGTCGGCAAAAACGTAGCGGCGGCCCTTGCTCAGACTAATGCGTCGGTCCACGGTGGGCCCGCAAGAGTACATGCTGACCTTGCCCGGCTGGAGGGTTTCGAGCGGTCGCGCGGCGCGCTGCATGGTATCAAACAGATGGACCTCGGCCTTTTCCCGTACCGTGAAAAGGGAGGTGCTCAGGTAGCGCTCGCCGCCATCGGGCAGGATCACCACCAACGTGCCGGCCGCCATCCGGGTGGCGGCCCGCAGGGCGGCCGCCATGGCCGCGCCGCTGCTCATGCCCACGAAAAGCCCCTCGGTATGCGCCAGACGGCGGGTCATCTCGAAGGCCTCCTCGTCGTCGACGTTCATCTTCACGTCGAGGCGATGTTTATCGAAAATCTCGGGGCAGTAGGATTCCTTCATGTTTTTGAGCCCCTGGAGCTTGTGTCCCATGAAGGGCTCGATACCGATGAGCTGGATATCGGGGTTGAAGCGCTTGAGACCCATGGAAAGCCCCATGGCCGTGCCGGTGGTGCCCAGGGTGGCGACCACGTGGGTGACCGCGCCCTCGGTCTGGGCCCAGATCTCCTGGGCCGTGCCGTCCCGGTGGGCCCGGTAGTTGGCCGGGTTGTTGAACTGGTCGGTCATGAAATATTGGTCGGGATTTTCACGGGCCAGGCGATAGACCTCCTCGATGGCCCCGTCCGTGCCGAGATGGCCGGGGGTCAACAGGATTTCGGCCCCCCGGGCGCGCAGGATTTTCTGGCGTTCGATACTGGCCGACTCGGACATGGCCAGGAGCAGACGGTAGCCCTTGACGGCGCAGACCATCGCCAGTCCGATGCCGGTGTTGCCCGAGGTGGCCTCGATGACGGTTTTGCCCGGGGTGAGCGCCCCGGACTTTTCGCCGTCCTCGATCATGAACAGGGCGGCCCGGTCCTTGATGGATCCGCCGGGATTCATGTATTCCAGCTTGGCCAGGATGCGCACGCCGGCATGGGGATTGAGCCGCGTGATCTCCACCAGCGGGGTGTTGCCGATTTGATCGATCAGCGTGGTCTGCATACGGGCCTTCCAGCTTTCATCTTCCAGCGGCGCCTGGCGAGGGGCCGCTTCAGGAAGGCGACGCGGCCAGCGCCGCCTTCAGGGCGTTCCGGGCCTCCCGGGCGACCGCCTGCGGGTCGGCCGCGGCGTTGATGATCCGAAAACGCTCGGGTTCGGCCTGGGCCAGGGCCAAATAACCTTCCCGCACCGCCTCGTGAAAAGCGAGGTGCTCCTGTTCGAAGCGTGATTCCCGCCGGCTGCGCTCGCCACTGTCGAAATCGCGCCAGGCCCGCTCGAGGCCCGCCTTCGCCGGCAGGTCCAGAAGCAGGGTGAGATCGGGCTTGAGCTCGCCCAGCACCAGTTCGTGAAGCGTGGTCACCAAATTCCGGCCGAGCCGGCGGGCCACCCCCTGGTAGACGATGGTGGCGTCCATGTAGCGGTCGCAGAGCACCACCTCCCCGCGGTCCAGGGCCGGACGAATGATTTCGCGCACGTGCTGAACGCGATCCGCCACGTAAAGCAGAAGCTCGGCATAGGGGTCGAGGCCGCTGTGGGCGGGGTCCAGCAGGATCGCCCGCAACTGGCGGCCGAAATCCGTTCCGCCGGGCTCGCGGGTGACCGTACAGACAGCACCGCCCGTTTCGAGCGCCGCCACCAGCTCCGGCAGAATCGTGGTTTTCCCGGCCCCCTCGATGCCTTCCAGGGTAATGAACATGGGTCTCAGTCCGTCCCCTCGGTCTCGGGTCCGGCGGTATCGGCAGGCGCGGGTGCCGGCCCGCGGTAGAAATGCCGGCCCAGCACCCGGTGATAGGCGGTCCAGGTTTCGCCGCTGGCGTCCTTGGTCATGAACTCGCGGATGGCGTTGATCTTCGAATCGATTTCGTCGATGTAATGCAGCAGGACCGCTTCGATGGTCTTGGGCGGCTCGACCGCGCCGAATTCGGGCGCGCCGTGATGGCTGACGATCAGGTGTTTGAGCAGGTTGGCCTGCTCCCGGGGAACGTCCGCGAGGGTCTGCAGGCGTTTTTCAACCATCTCCAGTCCGATGACGATGTGGCTCAGCAGTCGCCCCTCGTCGGAATAGTCTATCGCCGTCATGAAGTCGAACTCGCGCACCTTGCCGACATCGTGCAGGATGGCGCCCGCGATCAGCATATCGCGGTCGACCCCGCCGTAGTGCCCGGCGAGCTTGTCGGCCAGCACGGCCATGGACAGGCAGTGCACCAAGAGCCCCCCGATATAGGCGTGGTGCATCATCTTGGCCGCCGGCGCCCGCTTGAAGCGGTCCACGAAATCCGCATCCGCCCAGAAATCCTCGAAAAGCGCCCGGATCCAGGGGGTCTGGACCGACCGAGTCAGGTTCACGAGGCGTTCGAAAAGCTTGTCCACATCCAGGTCGGTGGCGGGGATATAGTCGGCGGCGCTCAACCGGGCCGGGTCGACAGCCGCCATCTGCCGGACTACGAGTTGGGGCGCGCCGCGATATTCGGAGACGTTGCCGCTGACCCGCACGATATCGCCGCTCGCGGCCGCCGCGGCCATCTGCTCCACGTGATCCCAGGCCACGCCTTTGATCTGTCCGCTGCGATCGGCCAGGACGACATTCATGTAAGGGTTGCCGTCCTTCTTGTGAGCCAGCGCGCGTTCGGCGAGCACGAACAGATCATCCACCCTTGCGCCCGGGGCCAGGTCCTTGACGAACTGCTTCTTGGTGGTGTCGGCGGTCAAACCTGGCTCCCCGCGGCAGCGGACGGCGGCCCCTCCCAGGACCAGGTCTCAAGTTGCGCATAGGCGTCGTAATCGGTCATGTCGCATTTGATCGGGGTGACGGACACATAACGGGCCTCGAGCGCCGGCCCGTCGATCCGGGGATCCGGGTCAAACACCTGCTGGTCGCCGCCCTGCCAGTAATAGGTGCGGTTACGTGGATCCGTACGCTTTTCGAAAGCATCCGGGAAGACTCCGTTGCCCTGGCGGCTGATGCGGATGCCGGCCATATCGTCGTAAGGGATGTCGGGAATGTTGACGTTGAGAAAAGTGCCGCGGGGCAGCCCCCGACGGTGAACGATTTCGGCCAGCACTTTGACGCAGCGGGCGGCATCCTCAAAATGCACGCCCTCGCGGCTGTGGATCGAAGCGGCCAGCGCCGGCAACCCGAAAAGGGCCGCCTCTTTGGCGGCCGCCACGGTGCCGGAATAGTTGACATTGATGCCGACGTTGGCCCCCGGGTTGATGCCCGATATCACCAGGTCGGGCCGCGTGGCCATGATCGCGCACAACCCCAGTTTGACGCAGTCCGCCGGTGTCCCGTTGCTGGCGAATCCGCGATAATGGGCATTGAGCGTCACCGCCTCGGCGCGCAGCGGTGCGTGCAGGGTGATGGCGTGTCCCACCGCACTGCGTTCACGATCGGGAGCGACGATCGTCACGTCGTGGTCGGCAGTTAAAACACGGTAGAGGACCTGAATCCCCGGCGCATAGATGCCGTCGTCGTTGGTGAGAAGAATCCGCATGCCGTCCTGTCCGTTGGGATCGATGGAAGCTTCGATCTATAACGGAAATCCATCAGCGGTTCAAGCCGTAAAGCCTCAGATCAACGAAACGGCTTCAGGGGGGCATGCCAGGCGGACCAGGTCACCGATCTGCAGGGGACGCCGGCGGTAATCCGCCGCCGGCATCAGCACGGCCAGGGGCAGTCCAGCGGCAACCACCACCCGGATCCAGTCGCCTTCCTCATAGAGTTGAACCACGCGGCCCTTGATCTCCTGGGAGGCCGTGTCCGGCGACACGGCCGGCGACAGGTGCAAGCGGCGGGGATCCACGGCGATGCGGATCTTTTCCCGATCGGTGGCCGGGGCCGGCAGGCGCAGCTTGCCGTTGACGACGCAATGGGTGCCGCCGGGGGTCGCGACGCACCGGCCGCTGAAGATGTTCTCGTAATGGCGCGAGTCGAGACAGCCGTTGAAGAGGTTGATCTTCTGCTGGGCCAGGCGCGCCGCCTGGAGGTGGTCGTGGGTGCAAAGCACCACGGAAAGCCCGCGGGCATCGCGCAGGGTGGTGATGATCTCCTCGATGGCGAGCCGGTTTTCAATGTCGACATTGGCTGTGGGCTCGTCCAGCAGAAGAACCTCCGGTTCGCAGGCCAGAGCCCGGGCGATGGCTACCCGCTGGGTTTCGCCGCCGGAAAGCTGCCGTCCGTGGGCGCGGGCCAGCGACCGCAGCCCGACGCGCTCCAGACTTCGGTCGACCCGGCGGCGGCGCTCGGCGGCATCCACGCCCCGGATCTTCAGACCGAACTCCACGTTGCGGGCCACGGTGGTGCTGAACATGATGGGGTGCTGCTCCACCAGGATGATCCGGCGGCGCAGGGCCCGCAGGGCCCGGTCGGTGGAACGCACCGCCTCGCGGCGGTAGCGGATCCGCCCGCGCGTGGGCGTCAGCAAAAAACCCAGGATGTGCAGCAGGGTCGTCTTGCCGGCCCCGTTGGGCCCCAGCAGGGCCACCGTCTGCTCCGCCGGAATCGACAGGTGGGGAAGGTCCAGCACGCGCCGGTCCCCGTACGTCATGACCAGGTCTTCGGCGGCGAACAGCGTCATGACGATGTCTTTCCTTGGAAATAATTGAGCAGAACGTTCATCGCCAGACTGACCGCGAGCAGGACCATCCCCAGGGCCACGGCCAGCACGAATTCCCCCTTGTCGTACTCGAGGGCCATGGCGGTGGTCATGGTGCGCGTAAACCCGCGGGCATTGCCGCCCAGCATCATGCTGATGCCGATCTCGGAAATGACGCGGCCGAAAGCCGCCACGACCGCGGCCACGATACCGAACCGCGCCTCGCGGAACACCACCAGGGCGGTGCGCAGCGGCCCGGCACCCAGGCTCAGCGCGGTGCGCCGGTAGCGGATGTCGACACGGCTCAGGGCGGCCACCGTAAAAGCGGCGATCACCGGCAGGATCAGCAGGACCTGCCCGATCACCATGGCGGTGGGCGTGTAGAGAAGATCGAGCATGCCGAGAGGGCCGCGACGTGAAATCAGGGTGTAGATGAACAGACCAATCACCACCGTCGGCAGGGCCAGCAGGGTGTTGAGCACCGTGATCAGGGCGCGCTTGAGGCGGAATTCGTTGAAACCGATCAAAAACCCGCAGGGCACGCCCAGACAACTTGCCATCAGGGTCGAGGCGATGCTGACCTGCAGCGACAACCCCACGATCTGCATCAGCTCGGGATCGTTCGCCCACAGCAACGCCAGCGCCGAGCGCAGGCTGTCCACAAAAAACGTCATGCACACTTCTCCCATCCGCTGCCGCTGGACCGCGGCGGGGCCGGGCCCGGCCAGGAGGCTTTATACCCCTCGGCCGCATGACATGCAACGAGCCTCCGCGCCATAATTGCGCCGAGGCCGACATGAACCCGACGATGCCCCTTTATGGATGACCCCTATTGCGCGTCCGGCATGGCGTCCGGATAGAATAACTGCTGGCCCTCGAGGCGGTAGCGGGCGATCAAGCCCTGACCTTTTTCCGAAGAAAGCCAACGCGCGAACGCCTCGGCGAGCGCATGTTTGACATGCGGGAATTTGGCCGGGTTGACCGGGATGACCCCGTAGGGGTTGGCCAGGCGCGGATCGCCCTCGCAGAGGACGTCCAGATCCAGGGGCGGCTTCTTGCCGAACTTGTATTTAATGAAGGTACCCCGGTCGCTGAGAATATAGGCCTGTTTCTCCTCGGCAAACGTCAGGGCCTTGCCCATCCCCTGCCCGATCGAAAAATACCACTGCCCCAAGCCGTCCGGGTGAGAGAACGTAATCTCGCGATTCTTGCCTTTTTTCACGATGGTCTGGCTGGCCGACTTCAGGGGCAGGCCGCTGGCCTGCCAAAGTTGCTGTTCCTTGGTGTGGGTGCCGCTGTCGTCCCCCCGGGAAACGAAAGGAGCATCGGCCCCGGCGATTGCCATGAGCGTTCGGGCGACATCGTTGCCGCCCCGCACGCCGGCAGGATCCGCCGACGGCCCCAGGATGACGAAATCGTTGTGCATGATGGCGTAACGCCGGGTGCCGTAGCCTTCCCGAACGAATTTTTCCTCACGCGCCTTGGCATGAACGAAAATCAGATCGACATTGCCGTCCATGCCGTCCCGGATGGCGGCCCCCGTGCCTTTGGCGATCACCTTGACGCTCACGCCGGTATCGGCCTTGAATGCGGGCAGCAGAACGTCAAGCAGCCCGGAAGCCTGGGTGCTGGTTGTGGTCGACATGGTCAGCAGTTTTTCATCGGCCCCAGCAGCCCCCACCAGCATGGCACACGCAATGACGACAATCCCCACGAGCAGACAATAGCGTTTCATCCATCCTCCTTTTTAATGACGACCTCAACGGACCGGCCCCCTCCGGGGCAGGCCGAATCGGCGATTGGAACAATTGGGCCAATCGTCTCAGTTCAACGGGAACAAACAAATGTTTGAATCGGTTATTATTGGTTAAAATAATTCTTGTAAATATAAAATTTATATTGATTGCCAATTTATGATCTAAAAACAACCAATACCAACTGATAGACCAGCCTATATTCAGCACGGCGCCCATCCATGCGGCCGGTGCCGTTCGCTGAAGCTCTCTTTAGAGGTGATCGCGCGATCGCCGGCCGAATGAGGGCTCCGCAGACATTCATCAAGTTGAAGGATCGAAACCGCCGACTGGCCGACTGAATGATAAGTTGACATTTACGGACGCCTCGGGTTTAAGTTCCATTCTTACCGTGCGACCGGTTCGGAACAGGTTGCCCGTTGTTGGCGCCCCAAACCAGCAGACAGGCTCAGATCAAGTTTATGAATGCACAGCATGGCGGTGTTTTGAACCGCTTCGCCAACTTTTCAGGCCGCAGACGCAAACCCGGGCCGGCGCTGGCCCTCATCGTGTTTTTCGCCGTGTGCCTTTTCGGCGGGAAACCCGCCGGCGGCCAGAATCTGAGCCTGGACACGGACGCGCTCCTTGCCAACGACCCCCGGGTGCCCTGGCAGATAGCGGCCGATGAGATCAGCTACGACGACCGGGCCCAGCGCTACGTGGCCGAGGGAAACGTGCGCATCACCAAAGGCGACCGTCGCCTGACGGCCGATCATGTGCGCTTCGACCATCGCACCATGCAGGCCGAGGCCAGGGGCCACGTGGTGCTTGTGGCGGGTGGGGACATGCTGTTCGGCGACCAGGTCGAGATCGACCTCGAGAATCAGATCGGCACCATCACCCAGGGAACGATTTTTCTTCACGAAAACCATTTCTACATTCGCGGCGAAAAGATCGAAAAGCTGGGACCGCGGGAATACGCCGTCGAAAGGGCCAGCCTTTCCAGCTGCGACGGCGAGCGGCCGGCCTGGAAAATCACGGGTCGCAAGCTGAATGTGGAAGTTGAAGGCCAGGGGGTGGTCAAACATGCGGCCTTGTGGGCCAAGGACGTACCGGTTCTCTACACCCCCTATTTCAGCTTTCCGGCCACCACCGAACGCAAGTCGGGCTTTTTGATGCCCGAGTTCGGTACCTCCGACCGCAAGGGGAACCGCCTGCTCGTGCCCTACTACTGGGTCATCAACGACCAATCGGACCTCACGCTCTACAACGACTTCATGAGCGCGCGCGGCAACAAAATGGGCGCCGAATTCCGCTACGTCGTCGATCCCCTCACAAAGGGCACGGTCATGTACGACTACCTTAATGATCGCAAAATCGACGACGGCCAGGGCGAGAACAGCAGCGATTACGGCTATCCCGACGACGACTTCCTGCGCCGCAATGAAACCCGCTACTGGTTTCGCATGAAGCACGATCAGGGCCTGCCGTTCGGCTTCCGGGGCCGGCTCGACCTGGACTGGGTCAGCGACCAGGACTATCTGACCGAATTCCGCCAGGGGCTGACCGGATTCGAGGAGACACGCGACTACTACCGCGACAAATTCGGTCGCGACATCGACGACTACAACGACCCGGTGCGCACCAACCAGGCCGTCATGACCAAGAACTGGAACCATTCGGCCCTGACGGGCGGCATCATCTGGCTGGATGATGCCACCAAAGCACGGGCCGACAACCTGCCCTCCGTCGATACCACCCTGCAGCGCCTGCCGTTTGTTGTCTGGGACGCCTCCAAACAGCCGATCGGATCGACGCCCTTTCAAATCAGTGCGGATACCGAATGGCAGAACTTCTACAGCGACGAAAACACCAAGGGGATGCGCCTGGACGTCCTTCCCCGGCTCTACTTGCCCTTTTCTCTGGGTGATTATCTTTACGTGGAGCCATCGGCGGGTTTACGTCAGACCGCCTGGTTCATCGACCGTTTTCAGGACATCACCCCGGAGCAGCAGGCGGAAATCGAGGAGCGCGCCGATCGCAGCCTGCCCAGGGAAGAGGATAAAGACAAATCCGAATACCGCACCCTGTACGATTTAAGGCTGGATGCTTCCACCGAGGCTTCCGGCATCTATGACATAAGCGGCGAAACCCTGAAGGGACTGCGGCACACCATCCGGCCGCGTGTGGTCTACGAATATACGCCCAACGACGATCAGGACAAATTTCCCGCTTTTTTCAGCCAGGCGGAAAACGGCGAGCCGGTGGGGCTGAACGATGGCGTCAATCGCGTCCCGCCGGAGAACCTGGTCACCTATTCGCTCCTGAACACGCTGACGACCAAGTACCGCGAGCCTGTAGCCGACGATGCGGCCAACGGCTCGGTTGCAAAGACGGAAACGGAAGATGAATTCAGATTCAACGATTTTATGCGTCTCGAATTTCGACAGAGCTACAATATCCGCGTCGCCAACAGCGACAATCGCAACCGGCCGTTCTCGCCGATCCGGGGCCAGTTGGAATTGTATCCACGCAAATACCTCAAGCTCAAGGCAGAGACCGCTTACGACGTCTATGATCTGTCCTTTCGCAAACGCGACCTGAAAGCGACCCTGACCTCCCCCCGCGGTGACGAACTTACTGTTGATTACCGCTATGACAGGCGTGAATTCGACTTTTCCGGCAACGAGTTGCTCAACAAAAATATTCAGACCATCAAAGCCGGCGTTCGAATCAAGCTCCCTTGGCAATTTACGGCGTATGGTTCAAACGAGTATAACCTCAACGACGATCAGCGCATCGAATCCATTCTGGGGCTCAAGTACGAAGCCCAATGCTGGGCGCTGGACGTCAACTACACGGATACCGAAAACAACGACAAGGCCATTGCCTTCCGGATCACCTTGAATGGTCTGGGAGGATACGGTCTGAGCCAGGGAATCGGCGCCGGGGAAGAGTAATACCGATGGAAATCCAAGAGCTGGAATGGCGCTGGTATGTCCTGCACACCCGCAGCCGCTTCGAAAAAGTGGTCCATGAAGGCCTATTTAAAAAAGAGCACGACGTCTTTCTGCCCCAGATCCGCGTGCGCAGCCGACGCCGCGACCGTCGCGTCATGTTGGATGTGCCCCTGTTTCCGGGCTACGTATTCATTCGATCCAATCTGCATCCGGACCACCACCTGGACATCCTCAAAACCGTGGGGGCGGTGCGCCTGATCGGCAACCAGAATCTCCCGGTGCCGGTTCCCGAAGACACCATCGAATCGCTCCGGATCATGGTGTCCCGCGATGCCGGCATCAAAACCGGCAACCGGCTGCGCAAAGGCGACCGGGTCATGGTGGTTCGGGGGCCTTTCACCGGCGTGGTGGGCACCTTCGCCCGCTACCGCGGCATCGGACGCGTCGTCGTCCACATCGAGGCCCTCGGACAGTATGCCAGCGTCGAGGTGGATGAAGACGACATCGAAGCCATCTCCGCGGGTGAGCACAATGCCGTCTACCTTCCCGGCGCCGACCGATAGGGGCTGAACGCCGCCGGGCCGCCGATATGACGAGCCTGCGCCGACTGAGCCTTAGCGGCGGCCGAAGTTCTCGGCATATGTGGGGCAGGGCCCATAACACCTTGACTTTTTAATTGGTTTGGTTTTATTTAGGTGGAAATGAGCCGTGCCAAACGATGATAATCGAGGCTACCGCATCGCAAGGAGGTAGTATGAACAAGCTGGAATTGATATCCGCCTTAAAGAACGAAGCCAACATATCCAAAGCGGATGCGGCCAAGGTGGTGCATATATTCTTTGATCATATGGCCGACGCCATGACCCGGGGCGACCGAGTCGAAATCCGCGGATTATGCAGCTTTTTCATCAAGGAATACAAAAGCTATACCGGACGCAACCCCAAAACGGGCGCACGGGTTCTCATCAGCCCCAAGAAGCTTCCATTCTTTAAATCCGGAAAAGAGTTACGGGAGCGGGTCGATCAGCCCGCCGCCAATTAGCCGCCGCGCCTGAAGGGCAAGCGGGCAACCGGCACCGATTGAGACCGCATGCTGCGGGCCCAACCGGCGCCGTCGCCCGGCGTCGCCTGCAGGGACCATCGGGGCGGCCTTGATCAAGGGGTCATGCGAATATCCGTGCTGGGGTTTGAGCAAATACACGACCAGCAGCAGCCGCTGCGGCTGCTGGCGGCATTCATCCGGAAAGACCGCCTTCCGCACGCGCTTATCTTCACCGGTGTCGAAGGCGTCGGCAAGACGTCGGCGGCCATGGCGCTGGCGCGCGTCTGCAACTGCGAGCGTCTCCCGGTCACTGCCGACCGTCACGCCGACGCCGACGCTCCAGCAGGCGCTCTGCCGGTCGCCTGCGGTGAATGTCGGTCCTGCCGCTGGATCGCTTCCGGAAACCATCCGGACGTCGTCCGCATCGACCCGATCGGCACGATCATCCGCATCGACCAGATCCGCCGTTTGATCGATACCCTATCCAAAAAACCATACGGCCAGGGCCTTCGCGTGGCGGTGATTGCCGGGGCCCAGGCCATGAATCCCGAAGCCGGCAATGCCCTGCTCAAGATGCTGGAGGAACCGCCGGCCGGCACGATCCTGATCCTGACCGCTCCGCAGACGACCGACCTGTTGCCGACCATTGTCTCCCGCTGCCAGCACATCCGCTTTCGACCGCTTACCGCCGCGACACTGGCCGATCTGCTGACACAAAACGAGGGCATCGACGCCGCGGACGCCGCAATTGTCGCTCGGATGGCCGGCGGCAGCTATACGCGGGCGGTGACCATGTACCAGGACAGCTGGATCGCACGACGCAACTGGATCGTTGGCGAAATCAGCGCGCTCGAAGCGCAGACCGCCGTCGAGCGCATGGCGCTGGCCGAACAGTTGGCGGCCCTCAAGGGCAGCCTTCCGGACGCCCTGGAGTGCATCCTTTATTATTACCGGGATCTGCTGATATGGCACTACGACCCCGGGAAGATCAGCAATCGCGACCTGGAAACGGTGATCGCCCAAGCCGCGCGGGGGCTCGGGATCGGGGCGCTGATCAAGCGCATCCGGGCCACCCAGGAGGCGCTCAAACGCCTCGCGGGCAACGCCAATCCGCGGCTCACCATGGAAACCCTTTTACTGCATCTCGATGCGGTCTGACATACGCGCCTATGAAAAAAATCGTTGGAGTCCGTTTCAAATCCGCCGGCAAAGTCTATGACTTCGAATGCGGGGCCTTCGTCCTCGAACAGGGCGATCACGTTATCGTCGAAACCGAACAGGGCCTCGGGTTCGGCACGGTGGCCGTGCCTCCGGCGCCGCAGACCAAACCCAAGCGCAACGCCAAACCCTTGAAGAAAGTCTTCCGGCTGGCCAGCCCCAAGGACTTCGAGCAGCGGGAAAAGAACCGCCGCAAGGAGAAATTCGCACACAACTACTGTCTGTCGTGCATCGCCCGCCTGAAGCTCAAAATGAACCTGTTTGCGGTCGAAAGCACCTTTGACGGCGGCAAGCTGACGTTCTTCTTCACCGCCGACGGCCGGGTCGATTTTCGCCAGCTGGTCAAAATGCTGGTCAAGAAACTGGGTGTCAAAGTCGAGATGCGTCAGGTCGGCATCCGCAACCAGGCCAAGATGTGCGGTGGTCTCGGCCGCTGCGGTCGTGAGATCTGCTGCTCCCAATTCATTGAAAAATTCTCGCCGGTCTCCATCCGCATGGCCAAAGAGCAGGGCCTTTCGCTCAATCCCACCAAAATATCCGGGCAGTGCGGCCGATTGATGTGCTGCCTGACCTATGAATTCGAAACCTACAAAGAGTTGAGGGCCAACCTGCCCAAAATCGGCAAGACGATTCGCACCGTCCACGGCCAGGGCAAGGTGCTGCGCCACAATCTGCGCGACCAGCGCTTCGTTATCCGCCTGGCCGGCGGTCAGGAAACCGAGGCCTCCCCCGCGGACATCGTAAAGGAGCAGAAAAAATCGAATGGCTGAACGTTTCTACATCACCACACCGATCTACTACGTGAATGCCAAGCCCCACCTGGGCCACGCCTACACCACGATCGTGGCCGACGTGGCCCGGCGCTTTCACACCATGCGCGGGATCGAAACCTACTTTCTGACGGGCACCGACGAGCACGGCGACAAAATCGTCGAAGCGGCCCGCAGCCACGACATGACCCCCAAGGCCTACGTTGATCATATCAGCCGGATATTCGCCGATCTGTGGCCGGAGTTGGACATCAGCAACGACGACTTCATCCGCACCACCTACCCGGCCCACATGGCCGTGGTGGAGCGTATTCTGCAGGAAATCTACGACCGTGGGGAAATATATTTCAGCGAGTACGAGGGGCTTTACTGTTTCGGCTGCGAGCGCTTCTACACCGAGCGCGAACTGGTCGAGGGTAAATGCCCGGACCACGACAAGGCGCCCGAGGTCATCCGCGAATCCAATTATTTCTTCAAGATGAGCAAATACCAGGACTGGCTCATCGACCATATCCAGCGCCATCCCGATTTTATCCGCCCGGAGCGCTACCGCAACGAAGTCCTGGCCTTCCTGCGCGACCCCCTGGACGATTTGTGCATCTCGCGGCCCAAGAGCCGTCTGCAGTGGGGCATCACCCTGCCCTTTGACAGCGACTACGTCACCTATGTCTGGTTCGACGCCCTGGTGAATTACATCTCCGCTCTGGGGTTTCCCGACGGCGAGCGCTTTAACAGGTTCTGGCCGCATGCCCAGCACGTGGTGGCCAAGGACATCCTCAAGCCCCACGGCATCTACTGGCCCACGATGCTCAAGGCCGCCGGCGTTCCGGTCTACAAGCATCTGAACGTCCACGGCTACTGGAATGTCGACCAGACCAAGATGTCCAAGAGCATCGGCAATGTGGTCGCCCCGCTCGAGATGATCAAGGACTACGGGCTGGACGCCTTCCGCTTCTTTCTGATGCGCGACATGGTGTTCGGGCTGGACTCCAGTTTTTCCGAAGACCAGCTGGTGCAGCGCATCAACGCCGATCTGGCCAACGACCTCGGCAATCTCTTCTCGCGGGTCGTCACCATGACCCACAAATACTTCCAGGGTGAAGTCCCGACGCTCGATCCGAGCACCGACAAGACCTTGCAACTGGGACTCGAGGCCGCCGCCGCCCAGGCCATCGTGGACTACGAGACGGCCATGGCGCGCTTTGAATTCCACAAAGGGCTCAAGGCGGTCTGGGCATTCATCGGTCGCATGAACAAATGCATCGACGTTTCCGCCCCCTGGGAGCTGGCCAAACGCGCCGCCAGCCGCAAAGAGCTGTCCTGCGTGATCTACAACCTGCTGGAGGGCCTGCGGGTCATTGCCGGGCTGGTCTACCCGGTCATGCCGGCCACCGCGCGCCGTATGCAGACCCACCTTGGACTCGACGCCGAGGGCGCCTTCTATCGCCTGGACACGATCGGTAAATGGAAAACCCTGGTGGCGGGAACCCGGCTGCCCAAATCGACCACCCTGTTTCCGCGGATCGAGGTGAAGTCGGCAATCCCGTCCGATGACCAGGGCGCGCCGCCGCCGCTCTCGCCGGAGCTGCGCCCGGAAATCGCCATCGATGACTTTGCCAAGGTGGATCTGCGCGTGGCCACCGTCGTCCATGCCGAGCCAATCCCCAAAGCCAAGAAGTTGCTCAAGCTGGAGGTGGACATGGGCGAGCGGCGCACGATCGTCTCCGGTATCGCCCAACATTACAAACCGCAGGACCTGATCGGACGCCAGGTCATTATCGTCGCCAACCTCAAGCCCGTGAAACTGATGGGCGTCGAATCCCGGGGCATGCTCCTGGCCGCCGTGGACGGAGACAACTGCACCCTGGCGACGATGGATGCGTTGACGCGCCTCGGCGCCCGTATCAGTTGACCTTATCGTTCAGGCATCGACGCCCTATGACCCGCGTGAGAATCCAGAAGCATTGCACGAGCGGCCGTGGCCTTTGACCCCCCGCCCAACGAAAGCCCGACGGCGCGCCGTCGGGAAAGCTGGCGCCGCTACCAGCGCCGGTTGCGCCAGGGCGATCGCTGGCGCTTACTCCGGCAGCGCTGGCCCTGGCTGGTGTTTCCGTTTATCGGCGGCGTGATCCTGTGGGTCGCGGCCATCCATTGGCGGACCACAACCCCGCACACGACAACCCCCACCCCCCCACGGTCCCCAGCCCCGCAAGACGCGCCCCTGCTCGAGAAGGCCGATATCCGCAATCTTCTGGAAAACATCCCCCTCGGCAGGGTCCTGGCGGGGCCTTTCGAGGTCGGATTCGGCGATCGGCGCCTGCGGGTGGAAACCACCATCGATCCCGCGCTGCAGGATTACCTCCAGAAACAGCTCTATCGCCGCACATCGCGCTACATCGCCATCGTCGTGATGGAGCCCCACAGCGGCCGCGTGCGGGCCCTGGTCGATTATGCCCGGGAGGGATTTCCCTCCCCCCCCAGCCTCTCAAGCCGATTTCCGGCCGCCAGCCTGTTCAAGATCGTGACGGCCGCGGCCGCCGTGGAAAAATGCGGCTATGCCAGTTCGACACCGCTGGCCTACAACGGGGCCAGCCACACGCTCTACAAGGCCCAGCTCAAAAACACTAGCAACCGCTACACCCGCCATACCACGCTCGAAAAAGCGTTTGCCGGATCGGTGAACCCGGTATTCGGGAAGATCGGGCGTCATTGCCTGGGGCAAAAAAAGCTCAGGCATTATGCCGACCGGTTCGGCTTCGACCAGACCATGGCCTTCGAGCTCGAATGGCCGCCCAGCAGCACCCGGATCACGGACGAACCCTACCAGTGGGCTGAAATCGCCAGCGGTTTCAATCAGGAGACCATGGTTTCGCCCCTGCACGGCGCTGTATTGGCGGCTGTCGCGCCGGCCGAAGGCCGCTTGGTGGAACCCGCGATTATCGACCGGATTGTCGATCAGAACGGCGACCTGCTCTATCGCCCCCGCGCCGACACGGCCAAAACCGCCGTCTCGCCGGCCACCGCCCGCGAATTGGGCCGCATGATGCGCCGCACCGTCTCCCACGGTACGGCCCGCAAAATTTTCAGGCGCCGCAGCAGGGATAAAGTCTTGTCTCGGGTCACCATCGGCGGTAAAACCGGTTCCATCGACACGCCGGATCATAAGGCGCGCTACGACTGGTTCGTCGGCTTCGCCGACGGCCCGGAGCCGAACGACGCCGTCGCCGTTTCCGTTATGGTGGCCCATGAAAAGTATATCGGACGGCGCGCGGGTGAATATGCTCGACGGGCCGTGAGGGAGTATTTCCGGCAGCGCTTTGAGCGCCTGTCCAAGGAGGAGGGGCAGGCGTCGCGGAAGGCGGCCGCCCCATCGACATGAAAGACGTGGATCATGCCGGCTGATATCTTCGGGATCATCCCCGTGCGCTACGCTTCGAAGCGATTTCCGGGCAAACCGCTGACCCCCATATTGGGCAAAGCCATGTTCCGCTGGGTATACGAACAGGCCTGCCGGTGCCCGCATATGGCGCGGGTCCTGGTGACCACCGATGACGGGCGCATCGCCGAAGCGGCCCATCGCCACGGTATCCCCTGCGAGCGAACGCGGGACGACCACCCCAGCGGTACGGACCGTATTCTGGAGGCCGCGCTGAAAGCCGGTATTCCGGAGACCGCGGTGGTCGTCAACATTCAGGGGGACGAGCCGGCCCTGCATCCGGACATGCTGAGCGAACTGACCCGCCCTTTTGAAGATCCCGCGGTCGAGGTCACGACGCTGATCCGCCGCGAGACGCCCCCGGCCGCTGACAACCCCGATCAGGTATGGGTGACGGTCGACCGGCAGGGCAATGCGCTTTATTTCTCCCGGGCCCGCATCCCTGCGGATTTCGCCGCCACCAACGCTCCCTGCTACCGCCATGTCGGCCTCTACGCCTATCGCCTGCCGGCACTGCGGGCGTTTGTCGCCATGGGTCCGGGGCGGCTGGAGCGGATCGAAAAACTGGAACAGCTGCGGCTGCTTGAAAACGGCATCCCCATCCGTACGGTCCTCACCCGCCACCGCTCGCAGGGCGTGGACCGGCCCGCGGACGTCGACATTGTAACCCGCCTGCTACAAGATCGCGGGCATTGACACGACCAGGAAAAAGCCATCATGAAATCGTTTTTACGCCTGACAGGCGCAAAGCTTAAATCCGGCCGCGCCGGCCTCGTCCGGCAGCTTCGCGCGCTGGGCGCCCCGCCGGTCTACTGGCGACGACCGGCGACCTTGCCGGCCGCCGGCGCCCTGATCCTCTTTCCGTTCGACCCCACCCGCCTGGGCTGCGGCCTGGCAGGCATCGTGGCGTTCAGACACCGCCCGCCGTCCCCGGACCGGCCGTTGATCGACAAGCTCGAGAAGCACATCGAAGGGCTGGCGCAATACAGCCTGGACAGGTGCCTCGAGGGGTCGCGCGCTCCGGAAAAGGAATATCTGCACGGCGATGCCGAAGTGGCCGCACTGACGGAAACTGTCAATACGCTCAAACGCCAGGAAACGTTCTGCCGCCTCCTCGGAGCGGCGGATGATCAGACCCGGCTGGACCGCCTGCACTCCCGTCTGCAGACGCTCGTCGCCGACGACGTCCGGATGCTTGAGGACCAGTTGGGACGCCTGGCCGCCGACGGCGTCGAGGCCGTGACCCGGCGCCTGGAGTCGGTCAAGGATGCCGCCTGGTGCCTGAAAAAGGAAATCCTCGACAACATCGCCAAAATCGACCGGTTGAGCGACGGCCGGGGCCGGTCGCTCTCAGCCGCCGCCGCCGCGGTCTTCTACAACATCAATACGGTGCTCAACAGCGTGGACTACCTGGAAGTTCGGGGGCGGGACTCGGCCGGACTGTCGCTGATGTTCATGCTCCCGCCCGAGGCTTATGATCGATTCCAGGCCGCGCTTGAGCGCCAGGCCCCCTCGCTCGCCGAGGAATTCGAGGCCCGGCGCCAACCGGTGGTCCTGGGCAACCGCAGCATCAGCGTCGACCGGACCGCGGGCCAGGATCTCGTGAATGTCACCATTGTCTACAAAGTCGCCGCCGAGATCGGCAGCCTGGGCGACAACATCCGTTTTCTGCGCCGCGAGATCCGCGCTGACACGCTGCTGCACCACCTGGCGGACGGCGACCATCGCTACCACACCGTATCGTCCCACACGCGCTGGGCATCGGTCGGCGCGATCAACGAGGCCAACTGCCATCCGGTCGACAACCGGGCCCTCGGCTCAGAGGGAATCGCGGCCTGCGGCCCGATCCACGTCTGCCTCAACGGCGATATCGACAACTACCAAGCATTGAAGAGCGACCTGGCCGCCAAGGGGGTCCGGATCCCGGAAGAGATTTCCACCGATACGAAAATCATCCCCCTGCTGATCGCCCAGTACCACCAGGACGGTCACGACCTGGCCGAGGCGTTTCGCCTCGCGGTCAATGACTTCGAAGGCTCGCACGCCATCTCGATGCATACCTCCCTGGCGCCGGGCAGGCTTTTTCTGGCCCAGCGGGGCAGCGGTCAGGCCATCTTCATCGGGCTGGGGGACGATGTTTACATGCCGACCTCCGAGGTCTACGGCTTCATCGAAAAAACCCAGCGCTACCTCAAGATGGACGGCGAGAAAACCATTGCGGGCGAAGACGGGCCGGTGCAGGGACAGATCTTCATCCTCGACCAGGACAGCCCCGGCGGGCTCGACGGCATCACGGCCGCCTATTATGACGGCACCCCCCTCAGGCTGACGCCCGACGCCGTCAAGACAACCGCGCTCACCTCGCGCGATATCAACCGCCAGGACTATCCGCATTATTTTCTCAAGGAAATTTCCGAGGCCCCGCTGTCGGTCGAGCGGACCCTGCAGAACCGCTGGAAAATCGACCCGTCCCGCAGCGACCGGCGGGCCGTCACACTGGATCGAAGTGTGATCCCCGACCGGCTGCGCCAGGCCATCGAAGCCGACGCGATCCGACGGGTCTTTTTCGTGGGCCAGGGCACGGCGGGGGTGGCCGCTCTGGCCTGCGCCAACATTCTGCGCCACTACCTGGACGATCCGGCGATCCAGGTCGACGCGCTCAAGGCTTCCGAGCTCAGCGGGTTCATTCTGGACGCCGACGATCAGACCCAGAGCATGGCCGACACGCTCGTGGTCGCCATCAGCCAGTCGGGCACCACGACGGACACGAATCGCACCGTCGACATGGTTCGCGAACGCGGCGCCTACACCGTGGCCATCGTCAACCGCCGGGACTCCGATCTGACCTTCAAGGTCGACGGCGTGCTCTACACCAGCAGCGGGCGTGACATCGAGATGTCCGTGGCTTCCACCAAGGCCTTTTACTCCCAAATCGTGGCCGGCGCCATCCTGAGCCTGTTCACGGCCGGCTTGCGCGACTGCCGGGACGAGGCCTTCATCTCACAGGAAATCGACGCGCTGCGCGACCTGCCGGAGCGCATGCGTCAGGTTATCGGCATGCAGGCGGCCATCGAGGCCTCCGCGCACCGGCTGGCGCCCGCCAAGACCTACTGGGCCGCGGTGGGCAGCGGGCCCAACAAGGCGTCGGCCGACGAGATCCGCATCAAGCTCAGCGAGCTTTGCTACAAGACCATCTCTTCCGACTACGTCGAAGACAAGAAGCATATCGACCTGTCCTCCGAACCGCTGATCATTGTCTGCGCGGCTGGCGCCCGCGGCAGCGTGATCGGGGACATCATCAAGGACACGGCCATTTTCAAGGCGCACAAGGCCACGCCCGTCATCATTGCCGATGCGGGCGAAGAGCGTTTCGACCCCTACGCCGAGGACGTCTTCCATGTGCCGCCGGCGCCGGAACACCTGGCCCCGATCCTCAATACGCTGGTGGGCCACCTCTGGGGCTACTACGCCGCTCTGGCGATCAACGCCAGCTCCCAGTTTCTCTACGCCTTCCGGGAAGACATCCGCACCACCATGAACGGATATGCCGAACAGGGGCTGGATGCCTACGAGATCCTGCTTGAAAAAGGGTTCCGCCACAAGGTGGCCGAATTCTACCGAAGCTTCCAGGCCCGGCGCAGCCAGAAGCGCTTTCCGGAGGCCATCGGTCTCGGTGCCGTGGCTGATCTGACCCTGCTGATGAAATATCTGGCCGGCCGCCTCCCCCTGGCGGACTTTGAAATCGATTTCGGCCTCAAGGGCACGGCCCGCAACATCATCGACACATTCATGCGTATCACCTCCGAATGCATCAACAACATGTCCCGGCCGATCGATGCCATTAAACATCAGGCCAAAACCGTAACGGTCGGCACCAGCCGCATCACCGAGAAAACCGAGGGCCTGCTGTTCGAAAGCCTCGAAACCCACGGCCTGAGCATCGCCCAGCTGACCGGCGGCAACGTCATCGTTCTCAAAAACCTGCAGGCGATCGTGTCGCAGATCCGGGGCAGCATCCTCTACCGGATCGACGGGCTCGATATGCTCGGGGAGATTTCGGATGCGACCACGATCGACATTCTGCAGAAGTCGGGCGAGCTCGAACCGCTGCCCTCCCGGGTCGAAAAGGACAAGCGCCTCAAGGGCACCAAGGAAATCATCGTGCGCCGCGGCAATGTCTATATCGGCAAAGGCCGCAAGGACGACCGCAGCATCCTGGTCATCCCGGCCATTTCCGACAAGCCCGGCCGCTCCAACCTGATCGAATACCTGCTGCTGCTGAACATCGGCTTCAAAACCGATGTGAACCTGGCCGACAAGATCAGGGCGCTGGGCGGCAAATACACCCATATTCGCAATATCGTTCAGGAAAACAATATCGTCTGGCAGGACCAGCTGCTGGATACGGTGGCACTGGAGGACCTCTTCGGCCACTCGGCCGAAAAGATCGGCGAGCGTCTCGTGGAACAGGCGGCCTGACGGGCGGCGGCCAATTGAAGGTACGCGGCCCGCTGACCACCATCGCCCGCTGAAGCGGCGGCCGAGGCCGGCGTCGATAGCGAGCGCTCGTCCACCAGAGACCAATGGCGGCCCGGCCACCTGCCATCATCTGACCATCGGAACCGTCCGGCAGGGGCGCCAACCGTCCCAACCGGGTGATCGAAGTCGGGCTTTATTCGCTGGGGGCGTCCTGGCCGTGGCGCCGCTGCCGGGCCAGATCGAAGGCCGCGCGGATGAACTCCCGGAACAACGGGTGCGGATCCATCGGGCGCGACTTGAACTCCGGATGGAACTGGCATCCCAGAAACCATGGGTGGCCTTCGAGTTCCACGATCTCCACCAGCTCGCCCCCCGGCGACGTGCCGCTGATCACCAGGCCGGCCGCCTCGAGCTGGTCGCGGTAGGCATTGTTGAATTCGTAGCGGTGTCGATGGCGCTCGGAGACATTTTCCTGCTGATAGGCGTTTTGCGCGCGGCTTCCGGCCATCAGACGGCAGGGATAGGCGCCCAGACGCATGCTCGCCCCCTTGTCCGAGGATTCGTCGCGGTGTTCGAGCTGTCCGGTCTGCTCGTTGAGCCACTCGGTCATCAGGTAGATCACGGGGTGTGGGGTGGTCAGATCGAACTCCGAACTGTTGGCCTTGGCCAGCCCGGCGACGTTGCGGGCAAACTCCACCACCGCCACCTGCATCCCCAGACAGATGCCAAAATAGGGGACCTGGTTTTCGCGGGCATAGCGGGCCGTACAGATCTTGCCTTCGATGCCCCGCGCCCCGAAACCGCCCGGGACCAAGATCCCGTCGGCCTCGAGCAGGGCCTGACTGCAGGTATCCGCGGTGATGGATTCCGAATCGACGAATAGCAGCTTGACTTCGCAGTCGTTGGGGATGCCCCCGTGGTAAAGCGCCTCGTTCAGGCTTTTGTAGGACTCGGTCAGATCGACGTACTTGCCCACAATCGCGATGTTGACCACCGGCTTGGGCTGTTTCAGCTTCTGGACGAGCTCCTCCCAGATTTCCAGCCGCGGCGCCCGGGTCCAGATATTGAGGTTGGCGATGATCTTGTCATCGAGCCCTTCGCTGTGAAAATTGAGCGGCACCTCATAGATGCACTCGACATCCTTGGCCGTGATGACGGCATCCTCCTCAACATTGGTGAAGAGCGCGATTTTCTTCTTGATGTCTTTGCTGAGGATACCGCCCGTGCGGCACAGCAGGATATCAGGCTGGATGCCGATGCTGCGCAGCTCTTTGACGCTGTGCTGGGTCGGCTTGGTCTTTACTTCTCCGGCTGTATTGATGTACGGCACCAGCGTAACGTGAATATAAAGGGTGTTTTCCTTGCCGGCATCGGCCCGAAACTGCCGGATGGCCTCGAGAAAAGGCAGGCTTTCGATGTCGCCGATCGTCCCCCCGATTTCGACGATCACGATATCGACGTTCTTGGCCGCCAGACGCACGGCGTTTTTGATTTCGTCGGTGATGTGCGGAATGACCTGAACGGTGCCCCCGAGGTAGTCCCCCCGCCGCTCTTTGGTGATCACCGAGTGGTAGATCTTGCCGGTGGTGAAATTATTGTCCTGTCCCAGCTTGGCATGGGTGAAACGCTCGTAGTGGCCCAGATCGAGATCGGTCTCGGATCCGTCGTCCGTCACGAAGACCTCTCCGTGCTGGAAGGGGTTCATGGTGCCGGGATCCACATTGATGTAGGGATCCAGTTTCTGGAGGGTCACGGTCAATCCCCGGCTTTCCAGAAGGGCACCGATGGCGGCGGAGGCCAGCCCTTTGCCCAGGGACGAGAGCACCCCCCCCGTAACGAAAATGAATTTGGTATTCGCACTCATAGACTTGCTCCATATTTCTGATTGGCACCGCCGGACGGGCGATGGCATGGAAGAAAAATATTCGGATTACAAGGAATTGGATCGGTTGCGGGTCGGTCCGCGGCTATTGAGGGGAAGGGGCTGGTGTCGGGTTGAAGGCGAGGAGGGGAAAAAACACAATCGGTCAGCAGATACGCCATAAACGTATGCATTTGCGTACTTCGATCATATGGTTGTCACGGCTTCGGGTCGGCATGTTCCAGGCCCCAGATGAATTGGCCATGATATATTTCAAAATGTGCTTCGAAGTGCAAGAGTTTTTCGAAAGTCACGGACCGTCGAGCCCATGTCCGGCGCTTACGCTCCCTCAGAAGCGGCCACCGGCGATCAGCGTCCGGCCGGGGCGATGGTCCCCGAGTCTCCGGGAGATGCTGGAGGCGGCGTGAGAATGGGCGCCGCCCCCCACTGCGGCAGCGTGGCCCGCAGGCCGGCCGTGTCGAACAGGGCCGGGTCCTGTAACGGGTCGACGCGCAGGTTCGCGACGCGCACTTCACGCACAAGCTGGTGTTGGCGATAGACCTGAATGCGCATGGGGTAGGCGGTGCCTTCGATCTGCCCCCAATCCAGAAAGCGGATTTCAAGCGCGCCTTCCTCCGGCGTGAGGACGGGCGGCGGCAGCATCAGGCGGAGCGGGCGAAAAGTATCCTTCTCAATCCACAACTGGGAGGCACTTTCATCCGGGTAGTCCGCTCCGATGATATAGCAGTACGCGTCTTCGAAACGGCCCAGACTGGTGAGATCCAGATCGACTCCAAGGCCGAGGAGGAATTCGCTCATGGCCGCCCGGCTCGTATTCAGCAGGATCGCCTGATAGGTCTCAAAGCGTTCCGGAGGGCCCGACTGGATCTGCCCGTTGACCACGACCAGGCGGTCCTGGGGCGTACGGATGGATGTGCGCTGAAAATCGTCGCCGCGGCTATCGGCCCGGAAGTGGTCCGGATAGCGGTAATTGAGCGTCTCCTGCAGTTCGGCTGCCCGTCGGGGCGCCCCGTCGAGCGGCATGCGACTGACCACCTGCCGTACCTCCAGGGACTGGGGGACGCTGCGCTTGGCCTCCATCTGGGCCAGCACCTGGCCTCCCGAAAGGACATAGCCTCCGACAATACCCGCTGTCAGCAAGGTCAGTCCCACGGCCAGCAGAATCGCAAGGCCCGTCGGTCGTCCGGTTGTGGATGTTCGCAGATGGTTGGTCACGCTGTCGTCCGTCGTTTCGGGGGGCGGCGTCCTTCAGGTTGGTATTCGGCTACGGACCGCATGCGCCGAGTCCACCCGGGGCCGCAAAAACGTATTGCTACAGAAGTTCCTGTGAAAACGCGGCGGCGGCACCCAGATCCTCTTCGATCCGCAGCAGCTGGTTGTATTTGGCAACGCGGTCGCTGCGCGAGAGTGACCCGGTTTTGATCTGGCCGCCGTTGACCCCGACCGCCAGGTCGGCGATGAAGGCGTCCTCGGTTTCCCCGGAGCGATGCGAGATTACCGTGGTGTAACCCGACTGCTTGGCCATTTCGATCGTATCCAGCGTTTCGGTCAGCGTGCCGATCTGGTTGAGCTTGACCAGGATCGAGTTGCCAATGCCCCGCTGGATCCCCTTGGCGAAAATCTTCGGATTGGTCACGAAGATGTCGTCGCCCACGATTTGAATGGTACTTTCGAGCCGGTCGGTCATGAGTTCCCAGCCATCCCAGTCCTGCTCGGCCAGCCCGTCCTCGATCGACAGGATCGGGTACTGGTCGATCAGCTTTTCGTAATAGTTGACCATCTGCTCCGAGGAGTATTTTTTGCCCTCGGACTGCAGAACGTATTTCCCCTTGGCGTAGAATTCGCTCGCGGCGGCGTCCAGGGCGATGCCGATATCGGTGCCGGGCTTGTAGCCCGCCGCTTCGACGGCGCTGATGATGTTCTTGACGGCCTCCTCGTTGGAAGCCAGGTCCGGCGCGAAGCCACCCTCGTCGCCGACGGCCGTGTTGAGCCCTTTGTCTTTGAGGATGCCCTTGAGGGCGTGAAAGGTTTCGGCCCCCATCTGCAGCGCCTGGGAAAAGGATTTGGCACCCACGGGAATGATCATGAATTCCTGGATGTCCAGATTGTTGGCCGCATGGGCGCCCCCGTTGAGGATGTTCATCATGGGCAGCGGCAGGCAGCGTGCGTTGATGCCACCGATGTAGCGATAGAGCGGCAGACCGAAAGCGCTGGCGGCGGCCCGGGCGGCGGCCATCGAAACCCCTAACATGGCATTGGCCCCCAGTTTGGATTTATTGGCCGTGCCGTCGATTTCCAGCAGCTTGCGGTCGAGGGTCATCTGGTCGGCCGCGTCCAAGCCGATGATCTGGCCGGCCACGGTATCGTTGACATTCTTGACCGCCTTGCGAACTCCCTTGCCGCCATAGCGTTTGGCACGCTTGTCCCGCAACTCCAGTGCTTCACGCTTGCCCGTCGAAGCGCCCGAGGGAACGGCGGCCCGCCCCAGGGCCCCCGAAGCCGTGAGGATATCCACCTCGACGGTGGGATTGCCGCGGGAATCGAGGATCTCACGCGCGGTTACATCGATGATTTCCGTCATGGCTTTTTCTCCCGTTGTCTCAATTTGGTGCGACTGTGGATGGAACGTGCGGTTGCTTGACAAAAGGTGCGCAAATGTTACTCTTCGACCGTTTGCCTGTCAAGAAGGCGATCACGGCCAGGAGCCGGCCGATTGCAGGCCGTGGCGGCCCCGCCGTCGAATGCCGATCAGCCCCGGAGGGCACGCGTGAACACACCCGAGACCCGACCCCTTTACGACGACGCCCACCTCTTCGTGGCGGCCGTGCGCTTCCTGACCCACCAGCAGCAGTCCCCGCCGGACCTGGCCGAGGTTTGCCGGGCCCTGAGCCTTTCGCAGGAGCGCGGTGGGTTCGTGTGCCGTCGCCTGATGGACATCGGTGCGGTCGAATCGATCCGGGGCGCCTATGGCGACAGGCTCTTCGTCCGCGATCACCTTCAGTTGGAAACGCTGCCCCGGGAAGACCAGAGCGACGGCCTGCAGGCCGAACTCGACCGCTTTCAGAAAACCCAGAAGGGACTGGCCAGCAAGGTTGAAAACATTCGCGCCGAGCAGGCCCGCAAGAAAAAAGACCTGTTCAGCGAAATGGAAAAAAAGCTGCGCCAGGAGATCGATAAGAAGTCATCCTGAACGTCGGGGTCTCGTCCGGTATCGATCAGGATCAGGATTTGTCGGGGGCTGCTCCGCTCTTGGAGTGAAACACGTCGTCAAAGCTCAACATCCGCTCCCCTTCCGCGGCCTCTCCGGCCTGCAGTGACCGGATCCTGCGAAAAAAAGGCAGTCGGCCTTTCAAGCGCCCGAACACCACCCGCACCAGAATGTACATGGGGATGAAGCTGAAGGCGTAACCCACCGCATCGCCGATCTTCGGCAGGACGAACGGCAGTGCGAAAGCGACATCGCCGAAGCGCGATTCGAGCCACTGCATCGCAAACGGCAGGGGCCAGAGGGACGCCGCCGCCAGGGCCACCCGGGAGAAGAATACCTTGCCGAAGGCGTCATTGGCCTCGCGGTTCAATGCCTGGTAGCCGTCCTTGTCTCGGGCCTGAAGCGCCCGCAAAGAACCGTTTTGCAGACGCACGAGCCTACGGTTGTCCCGCTTCAGAAAAGCGTGGTTCCAGCGATAGGCCAACCCCATCGACAGTTCGCCCAGGATGACACATATCAGCGACAGCAAGGCAATGCCGACCAGATAGCCCAGCATGGGGTTGTCCGCCAGGCGGAAAAAGAGGATCAGGAAGGCATCCAGTTGGATGTATAGACTATCACCCATCGAGCATCCACCCCTTCACCGGTTTGAAAGGAGGGGGAAGCCCGCCCTGGGGCAGGCCTCCCCGGTACGTTTACACCGCCGGCCGTCGCCTAGAATGGCGGCAGGATGGCTTGTCCAAAGAAGCCCTTGGTGGTGTAGCGAATCCCCACGTAGAAAGCCAACAGGACGAACAGGCGCTTCAGCCAGATGTCCGGGATATATTTGGAGGTCCGCGGACCGATCATGGAGCCGACAAAAATGCCCACCAGTTCGGCGCCGATGAGCCCCCAGTATACCGGAACGCCTTTACCGACCATGTAGCTGAAAATCGAGACGACCATACCCACCAAAACCACGAGCGCGCTGGTGCCGGCCACCAGGAACATGGGCAGTCCGGCCACCGAGGTCAGGAAAGGCACGAACAGGAAGCCGCCGCCGATGCCCAGAAACGAGGCCAGGGCCGCGATAAAGATGCCGCCCAGCATGGGGATGAAGGCCTTGAAGGCGAACTCCACACCGTAGAAGGTGAAGCGGATCGTGCCGGCGAAAAAGGTGGTCGCCCAGCCGGCCACGGCCAGACCATAGGCCACCACTTTCATCCCGCTGACCATGTTGGCCCACAGCGCGCTGGCCACCACGAGCCCCAGGGCCACGAACATCAGCGGCCAGGAGCCCTCGAGCACCTTGACGCCCTCGTTGGTGTCGCCGCCACCCTTGGCCTGCTTTTCGAAGGCTGCCGCCGCTTCCTTGGCCTTTTTCTTCTTGGCCTGACCCGCCGACGTGGTTTCCCGGAGCAGCATGACGCCCAGTATGAGGACGATCAAGCCGAAATAGCCGATGTAGTCGCGCAAACTGACCTTGCCGGCCGTCAGCGCGGGAATCAGCCAGGAGCCGCCCACCCCGCCGATGGCCAGACACATGCCCAGTGGCGCCACCAGGCGCCCCATGCGATAGTAGTTGGTGCTCGAGATCAGACCGCTCAAACCCACCAGCCACTGGTTGGACACGCGGATCGAGTCGGTCACGATCTTGTTGAGCGGGTTGCCTTTACCGAAGCTCTTGGCGTAATCCCCCAACCCGAAAATGGTGATGTGGCCCACGCCGGCCATGATGCCGCCGAACGCGCCGACGGTGGAGAAGATCCAGCCCACCCAGATGGCCCACAGAAAACCGTAGACCAGGTTGGGGGTCGGCGCTCCGGGAATGCCCAGGAACCCGGGTTCAGCCTTGGGGTCGATCTGGCCTTCACCCGTGCCCTCGGGCGTCTGCTCGATGGCCTCTTCCAGCGTGAGGGCCCGGGCCTGGTCGATGCCGGCCAGGGGGGCCATCAGGAGAAGTCCCAGCAGCGTGAGTGTCATGCATACCAACAGCGGTTTTTTCATCGTTTCCAACCTCCGCAGCAAAGAGATTAAAGTCCCCGAACCGAAACCGGACAGCCGTTAGCGGCCATTTGGATACCACCGCATTTCGGTTCCATACTGAAATTCAATTTGGCTTTCACAAAAAACGTGCCAGCCAGATGTAAAAGACGATCGGATGGGGCATTATCTAAAACCAATTGTATTCATTGGACTTTTATCCAATACCCACCATCAGGGCCAAACGCCGCCGGCTGCGGACGAGGGCCCGGATACGGACCTTCGATCGGGATAAATCAAGATTCTTTATTGATTTTAAAGACTTGGCTTCAAGGTAGGCAGAAGTGGCAGTGCCATTATTTTTTTGCACCCGTTCGAAACGCGTCGGAGCGGATGTCGTATCGGCGCATGATCTGCTGAAAGGACTGCCTTTCGATGCGGCTTCTTTTGGCGGCCCGGGTGACATTGCCGCCGGTCATTTCGAGGGCTCTGCGGATATAGCGTCGGTTAAACTGGGACAGGACCGCCTCCTTGGCTTCACGGTAGGGAATGGCGCTGAGGTCATCCGTTTCCAGGTCGGCGACACAGGCCGCGGCTTGCCAGCCGATGGCCTCCGACGTGACGTCCTGGCCGGCGGACATGACCACGCCGCGCCGGATGAGGTTTTCCAGCTCGCGCACGTTGCCCGGCCATGGATGCGCAACCAGCTGCGCCAGCAGCTCCGGGGGGACCCGTTTAGACGTCTCCCCTGCCGCCGGGTTGTGCCGGGCCAGAAAATGATCCACCAGCAGCGGGATGTCCTCCGGGCGCGCGCTCAGCGGCGGCATCACCACCTCGACCACGCACAGGCGGTAATAGAGGTCCTCCCGGAATTCCCCGGCGGCCATCCGGGCCTTGAGATCGCAGTTGGTAGCCGCTACCACGCGCACGTCGACCTTGACGCTGTGGTTGCGCCCCAGCGGGCGAAACTCTTTGTCCTCCAGGACCTGCAGCAGCTTGGCTTGAATGGCGGGGCTGATATCCCCGATCTCGTCCAGAAAGAGGGTGCCGCCGTCGGCTTCCTGAAAAAGTCCCCGGCGGTCGGCCACCGCGTGAGTGAAAGCGCCCTTGGCATAGCCGAAGAGTTCGCTCTCCAGGATGTTCTCTGGCACGGTCGGACAGCTGACCCGCACGAACGGCTCCTCGCGCCGGCTGCTCAGGTTGTGGAGCGCCCGGGCCGCCAGGTTTTTGCCCGTGCCCGAGGCACCGGTGATGAGCACCGTAATGTCGGCATTGCCAAGCATTTCGAGCCGGTCGAAAACGGCTTGCATGGCCGGGCTGGCACCCACGAGGCCGTGAAAGGTCTCCACCTGGCGCATGCGGGCTTTGAGCTCGCGATTCTCGCTGAGCAGACGCCCGCGCTCGAGTGCGTTCTGGAGATGGTGGATGAGTTCATCGTGGTCGAAAGGCTT